>Ga0307512_10002797_pt1 | contig 21266 bp, 16 predicted proteins | sample 14_EM_MG_FD_200267 | JGI IMG/M metagenome (GOLD analysis project Ga0307512, IMG submission 200267) | Populus trichocarpa ectomycorrhiza microbial communities from riparian zone in the Pacific Northwest, United States - 14_EM | ecosystem: Host-associated > Plants > Roots > Unclassified | place...
TCACGAGGAATTGGGAAAGCTCGAGTGCTAGCGCACTTGAACGTATGGTGAGTATGACCGGTTACTGGAATGCTTACAAATTAGATATACCGATGGCAATGGCGATGGCGATGGCGATGATGACCAGCGAGCGGAAGCCACCCTCGATGCCGAAGAGTCAAGACAACACTTATCCTATGATTGGCGATTTCACCGAGATTTCAGTGTCTAATTCCGACGATGACCTACACATGGTATGAGTTATGAGTGCGAGATGGTATGGTCGGATGCCGGACATTCCGGAAGTGGAGATATGGAGGACGGTGTCACTTTGGATGTTCCTTCTTTCTCTTCTCGTTACTTTATTACTTCCTTGGATCTCGGCCCAGTACAAATGGCCTCGGCACGGGTTTTTACCACCTCCGGAGACAAGTCAAGTGGAGGTGGAGTTTCCCCGTGCGCCGGATCCGCCGAATGGCTACCAAACGGTACTGATCGGTTGTGGGACTTATGGGTTCGTACGTTTGCGTACGTTGAACGGTTGTTTGATTATTTCCTTTCCTTTCCTACTCTTGTACGGGATTATGCAGCCCAGGGGGTCTGCACCTAAAGAGGGGGATAATGCAATGGCACGGCTGCACGTGACGTGTCCAGGGCCGGGTAATACCCGCTTTATATAGTCGGCTCGCCACGAGCCTTAGATCTCTAGCGATAATTTTACATACCTTATCTTTATACTACTCTACAATATTGACATCCACGTGTGCAACCGTATCTACTGATATACCTTCCTACGAGGCCATACACGGGCGTATGCCTTTACACTATGTGTGAATGGATCTTCATTTTCAGGACTGCAGACAATATTGATTACTCTCTGGATGTACAGGAGGAATTATGACCCTTCGCAGTGAGTATGTAATACAAGAATTGCTGTTCATTATCAACTTCTAAATCATTCTATACTAGCTAACATCTTCTTGAGCATTGAATTTTTGGCATCTCTACTGGCAGGAATCACAGAAGAAGATGACCAATTCACAAAACATAAGCAGGATCACCGGTACAATCACACAGTGAGGTGATTGAATGATATCAATTCCAAGTGTCATTATTGACATTGACACAATATCCCATCTTATGATTGTTGACAATGGCAGGAGTACAAAACATGTCAACATGACAGCAATGCTTGAGGTTCTCCTGGTGTATGTGGATGATGTCTATCTGGCAAGTGTGTGAAATTGTATTCAACTATTGTTGGGTTCAATTTGTAATATCTAACAATGATGTAATGAAACATTATCTAACTACCAATTACAATGCAGTTTGAAAAGCAAAATGGAATATTCAAGTGAAAATGGGAAGTACCACCAGGAAAGAAGCAATGCCAGATAGAGAGTGCTGACTGGAACAGAGGAGAACAGAAGGTTATGCAGAAGCATGGAAGGAAGAAGAGGAGCACATATCAATGTCCAGATGTGCTGTTGGTGATTGAGGAGTATCTGTGAAAGCTTGGCACCACCCAGTGTAGCAAAGGAGGACAGAAAAAGTATACAATGCATGAAAGGTAGTAGAGGTGCATGTGATCCAGGTGAAAGAGTGTAGTGAAATCAAACATATGTCAATGATTGACTGGAGATGTATTGTATTTGAGGTATGATTGTGAATGGGAGCATATGGGGGTGTATGGAGATCGGAGTGGTAAGATATTCAATACAGATCTACATGCTGCACTACTGGTGATGGCAACGCGATATCTGCTGTTCTGGCCTTGGTCACATGCCGCATTTGACAAATTGAGTTCGACCTTGCCTTCACAATATGCCGTGGTGTGGGCGCAGATACTCTGTAATGCATCCATCAAGACAAGAGCAGTAATCTTTCATATCTGTATTCGATTGTACAGCCTGTATGACCCCTAACTGATTGGTACTATATGGCAGGTCTTTTGGTAGATCTGGCACATGGGGTAAAACCACCTCCCAGTGGGTATACTGATGGTAAATCCTGTGCTGATACCATTGCTACAGGGCAGCAGTCGAATTAGAAGAGCAAAGAATAAACAAATGAGATGAAAATCAAACGGTGTAACAACTTCCATATTCTGCACATCTCAACACTTGAGCTCGGTGCCGATTTCTCCATGGCATCCAATGACAGGGTCTGTGGAATTGGTCAATGACAGCAGCAGAATGTAGATCGGTTTAGAAGCCATAGGCAATCTTCACAGACACTGCAGTCAACCACACTAGTGCTCCTAAGTATTTCTGGACGTTCCATGGCCCACCTAAATCTAAGAAAAGTGCTTTCAGACTGTGCAAGAGTATACTTAGCAAATCCTGAAAGCACCTGCATCAATAAAGGTGCATTCCAAATGCTGCAATAATTGACTAATATGATTGACAAATTCTGGAGCAGCTGAAACCTCTGCACAGATCAGTAGTGTTAGCAATGGGTCCCAATGACTCGCCAGTGGTCTGGGTTTTAACCGCCAAACCGGGTTGGTTCGGTTCCAGACACATCCAAAACCCGACCCACAGCTTCTTGGAGGGCCAAACACGGACCCATACCCGTCAACCCTTGGGTTTTGCAGGGTTTGGCTAGACCCGTTGGTTCCGAAATCCGCTTCTGGTGTCCAGGTTTTCCATTTATGGTTGCATTCAGATATCCTACTGCTAATCGCAAAATCTTGACGTTGGTATGTCATTGTCTTGTTTGGATGTATTGGCTGCCTTTATAACCAAAACCAGGAGAGATACGCTCCCTGCCCCATCCTGAAAATGAGAGTAAATGGAACGTCAACGATGTTTGGTCTTGCATCTTGTGTAATCTGAGTGGCGATTGGCTGCAGACATTCATAAAGATGGTATAGGCTGCCTGTATAGGCAAAAGAGAAAGCGACATGCTCCCTGTGCTATTGTGAAAATGAGTGTCAACAGAGCATCAATGATGTTTGGTCTTGGAAGTCTGGTAATCAATCAGAGACTTGGTTATTGTACTGTGTAATGGCCGTATTGGCCGCCTTAATGGGCAAAAACGCTAGGTATGACATCACTACTATCTTCTGAAAATGAGCATCAAGGGAGCGTCAATGATGTCTTGTCTTGTAAGTCAGGTAATTAACAAGTGATTTGGTCGTTGTCATACATAATCATAGGATTGGCCGCCTTTATAGCCAAACAGCCATTCTCTTGTATTCATGTACTTTTTCCTTTATCACTATGTTGTTCTTTAATTATGCATACAAATATATCCTTTAAAATATACTTTAAAGTGTCCGTTAATTGTAGATAATAATAATACTCAAAACATCCTGGCCTTTCAATCAATGCTGGTGATCACTGTCAGGTTCGCTCAATAGGCTGCTCTCATTGGCAAAATGGATGTCAGCTGCATCACCACACAGGAGATAGTGTACTGACCAGTGGATGTTCTTTCATCAGTCAGCAAATCTGGAATAAAATCTTTATCGCGCTTGCGATCCTCGGCATATGCATCAAGATTGAAAAATTGAGCGTTGGGAAGAGGAGTATGAATATATACATATCCTCAAGGCACACCCTTCATTGCGGAACTTTGTGCTCCTCGGTTTTCACCAGCCTGCACATCTGGCGTTCCGGGCAGAGGTGGCGCCGGTTTTGGAGGAGGTCCACCTGTTCCTTTGTGCCTCCAGTGTGTCGGCGGAATATATACATTGCTATTGTGGCAATGAAGGCAGTCGTCAGTCTGATTTTCCCGAACCGTTGCCATGTGTCTTTCTATTGAAGCCTTCACTTTTCGATGCCCAGGAAACTCAACTTCCCGCTTCTTTTTTTCTCAGACTTTAGTGCGAGATTTCCTGATCTGGTGTTGTGTTTCCTCTATTGCGGAGCGCGAAAACCCACTTTTGGCCATTTGGTAATATCAATGCAAGGCACATGTTGGTCTGTTCTTGCTGTACCCGATCTCCTTGCCTTGCCATAGTTGCAGAGTTGTTGAAAACCCAAAAGAAGTTAGTTGCTGCCTCTAAAACTGAGATTCGTCTATGACCTCAACCATATACGACCCAATAGCCTCCCCTCAAGTATTAATAGCCTGTTTCGTCGACTCTCTGGGTTACATCTCATGAAATTCGTCCGGGAAAATACAAGAAGTGGCAATGTCACGATGCACCATTTCGCAGAGTGTGCGGACAAATGCCCTGGTCAACCATGGAGGTTTTCCATTACTGGCAATGATAAATTTGTCATGTAGCTCTCTACATACACCAGCTTTACAATATACTGTCAGTTAACAGCCGTCTACCATGATATGGATACACTCACATCCGCTTCCATGCTGCGCCTTGCTCTTGCTGCTTCCGGTTTTACGGTCGATTTTTAACTGTGCGTTGTAGTTCATATTCTCCATGGCTGCATTTGCAGCCTCGCTGTGGATTCAGTCGTTTCGGCATTGCTGCTGAGTCTCAGCAGGTGGCGCATTGGATGAAGCACCCATCACTCAGCTCGATTCGGATCCGCTCCCAGCTGGCTGAGGAGTTTGTGGAGCCATGACTTGCTGTTGTGGAAAAGGTGAGGAAAATGATAACAAAAACAAGTGGGATGGCTGGAGGAATATATAGTTAACTTCAAGTCAAAATGGAATGAGTGGCAGCCAACTTGCACATTCAACTCAAGAGGAAGTTTACAGCGTATAGCTGCAGGTTGCAGAGAATTGTAACCGTCCTATCATTTTCAGTTAGTCGGTCTGATGTTGTTCGTTCATTTACAAGGATACATTGTGGTCAATGACAGCTGAAATCTCATGTTTGACAGATATTAAAAGCATTTTCTTTGACAGAATGGACGTCTGGTGATGTTTGTGTCACGACATCCCCAGGATCTTACATGAAAAATGCGCTAACCACCAAGGTATGCTATACAGTTAGCATTACTATTCCCAATGAAGTGACAGACATGATGCAGAGTTTGCTTTGTTCAAGTTCATCAAACGTACCAACCTTGACATAAAAGACACAGCTTGCCTCCATGTGGTCTATGTCTTGCAACATCCAACATCTTGCCCACCAACAAAATCAAGTCATGACACAATGGTTGATGTTTGAGAATGAACATTTCGCCACTTCCGGCGGGCATATACGGCAAATCGACCAAGCTGTCCACATGATGACCTCATGAAACCACTGAAGGCAAGAGTGGCTTGGAGGCAGATAGGGTCCCAGCATTTGGAGCATAGCGCAGCTTGCAATCTAAAAAGAAGCATTCAGCAAAGAATAGACGAGAAACGCAATTTTTGAGCAAACAAGAGAACGAGAAATGGATCGAGGATTTTGTGGACAGAGTGACCGCTGTGGCAAGAAAGCAAGTTCAAGACGCAGAGACAGCAGTTATGAAAGAGCAGGAAGATATGAGAGATGCTGTAAAAGCGGGATCGACGACCAGAAAGCCTGAAAAATCATTTGAGGAGATGTTGTATGCGATGGGAGACTGTCTGAGCGATCTTTCAAGTTCTGACGATAAGGAGGATGGGGAACACGACCGAGATGATGCAGAGAATACATAGCTGGGCTACCTGATGGAAGATGGCAAACCCGGCTGGGTAATGGGAACAACCTCCAAAACGATACACTAATGCAGGGAGTGATTTCGGCAGAGGCAGATGAAGCATGATGAATTGACCCAACCGGGATTGGGGGAAACAGCGGACCACTTCTGTGAGAGAGATATGAAGTACGGGATGGCCGAATTGAGGATTCCAGCGGTTGTCAAACCGCAACCAGATACAACTGCAGCCACACCATCACCGACAACATTTGGAGACCATATGAACAGAATGGTTATTGTGCCCGGACAATTGCAAATGCTGAAAGGGTCTTCTCAACCATGAACTTGTCAAATGAGGGTGGGATCCGAGAAACCACAGTCACTCAAAGGCATAGCATCGGTCCCGCCCAACTCAGCGCCCAATTTGTCACCAAACAAGAATCAGAAGCCTCTCGGACCCGTATGCTTTCAACCGTGCAAATAGCGTCCCATGTTCATGACCACATTGATATCTGATTCAGACGAAGAAATGGTCACAGCTCGTGCGTCACCAGACTCATAGATGGCAAAGTAGTTAGATTTGAAGCTGTATCTCGGTGAGAATCAATTCATGTACCTATTTTACTAAGTGTCAGCGTTTTTTCAATTTTAGTGCCCGAATTGTGAGACATGATAATTCGTCTAGGAATGTGCAAGGGTTGTACAGGCCATGCGAATGGTCTACAATCCAAATCAGGTGGATAGATAGTGTTAGCAACAGTTCCAAATGTCCGGGTCGGTTCCGGGTCCTGTTTCAATCCTGTTCCTGACTGTGGCAACTGGTTTCACCCCACGAAAACCCGGGCCGCTGCAGTTTGGCCTGTTTTACCACCAACAACCAGCATTCAATATCCCACAACTTTGGCCCTATTCAAGTTTTTCAGTTCTGATCATATCGTGATATGATCAATATGTAGCCTGTGCAGTTTCAGTTGCTTTTGCACCTCACGCTTTCAGATTGCTGATCCCGCCGATATTCGTTCAGTCGCAATCAGACACTGGCAGATTTCTTGTGAAATTTGCCGTTTTTTGACCGTAATTCAACAAATATTGGTCGGATCGCCAAGCTTCAAGCGGGAAGTGATAGAGCTGCTAACCACGCACAATCTAGGTATGGATCATGTCACAATGCAATCTGAACCCAGAAACTGACTTTGAGCTCAAGTTGTAGAACCTGTAATATGGAACCTCGGTCCAGTTCCAACCGGGCCAGAATCCCAAGGTGTTATGTCCGGAGCAGGAGAAGCCCCAAGGCGAGTTACACGGTCCGGTTCCTACGTTATTCCTGCCCCGGACGGGGGCATCAAGTTCTGATCTAACAAGTATTGCAGCCGGGGAAGCCAGAAAGGTTGCCAACACTATTGATAGACGACCAACAAATTGAATATTGCCCTGCCTGTTACAGTGAAGTGTGAATGCAAAATCTGAATTAGAGACAAACTTTACAAACAAAGTTTAAGTCAGTGATGTCATACGGGTCATTGATGGAGAGGTAAATGCGCAAGTCAACAATGGATGAATCACAGCCATCATGCTGCATTGATCCATGCAATCAACTGCATAACTCTCCACTCAGACCTGCTGCACATGGTTCAGATTTTGAAAAATGCTGATCGTACGTCATGGAAATTGAGGAGAAGGAGCTGGATACAGAATGGTGAGGAAGACAGGCCATATATGTCAAAAACTAGTGAGAGAGTCAACATGCCGTAAATTGCAAGCCGACAGTGCCCAAACGCGATGGGCCCATGCCTTTCATCCCACAGATAATGTGCATTGTGGTTGAGCAGACACTGAGAGGCCTCGAATGGTTTGGATACAGATGATTCTAACTAGAAATGATGTAGTGGCAGTCAATGATGATAGTCGGTATTTTGAGTACAGTTGTTCAGCATCGAATGACTGTTAGAATGTCTTTATAGTGTGTGTCAATGGCGCATCAACCATTTAATGTCTTACACCTTCGGCAATCAAAGGGCTGTATAGTCACCTCCATCCACAGATGCCGTATTGGCTGTCTATATAGGTAAAAAAGAAAGCGACACACTGGTTGCCGCATCTGTTAGGGGTTCTCTCCTAATAGAGGAAATGGTACTTGTGTGACAGTCAGAAGCATATATGCTACGGAGTTTACTCACGTACAATACATCACACCTATCCTAGATGATATAAGGGTGCCAGTACTGTGATCCTTGGCAGGATTTCATGGGAACCTCGTGTTGATTGTATAGCGAGCCTCATTGCTAGCGTATTCATTCAAAGTACAATTAATTGGTGATGATTTGATGATGCAATATCCTTGGCCAGTCATAAGCCTTCAGGGCTTGAACAGATGCCAGTTATTTCTTACCACATTCACAGAACTGAGTTGAGTGGGACTAGATGCGTTGACTGCTACATAGCGACTGATGTGTCAGGCATACGATGGCCAATATGCAATTATGTGGGAAATCAAGCTGTTTCCCCAGTAGCAATCAGAACATCTTGGGTACTCCCTAGTCAGTGAGAACAGTCTTGACCTTAGCATTCAATGTCTAATTGATTATGACGTAGAGCAACAGTGGTTAAACCTCCAAACATATGGGGAGGTAAAATCGTCATAAGTACATATCGACCGAGCAATGGTGGGCCGCCACCTATAGCCACTGAATCAGATGAACCAAAAAGCCTGAAGGGTGAGGTTGTGTCTTGAAAGAATTAGGCGATCTGTTTAAAGCCCTCCAAATATCCACGTCAGGCGAGGAGAGGTTTTGTCTACCCGAACCAACAAGTTGTACAATATCTAACTTAATGTGACTGTTTGATTAAATGTTATTGCTGATTATGTCCCTCCGGGGAGAGTAACTGTTCATACCCAATCATGCAATACACAATAACCTTTGGGATTCGTGGTCTGCGGTCAAGAGAGATCCAAGCTCATTAAGTAGTACTCTACGACATGACAGATGAGATCATAGCAATCCTTCATTTATGATGATGGCCCTACGGGGTATGTAACTTCTAAAACCTAATCATACAATAGAAGAAAGCTATGATGAGACAGCAATGCTTCCGCATTGGAAGGACAGCCACAGAAGCAGAAACGATGCCTACGATACCTACCTGCGAAGAAGTAGCAGAAATATTATTGTTGTTTTCAGTTGTTATTATTATTATTATTATTATTGAATATATTAATAATATCAATTAAGATTGTACGCAGGTCCCCTGCCCCATGGTTGAGCATATGTTCAATAACAAGTATGACATAATACTGTGCGCATTATCTTTGTTACTCAATCGCATCGAAAGAGAAAATCAGTTGTTTGCAGCACAGTGGATTTGGTGATTAACAAGTATAATCCCGTTCACCGAGATCTTAATTCATTACCAGCAGTATACAGTATTCCTTTCAGAATACGTTAATGATCATGTGGTATCGCCTTGATCAAATGTAGGGATAGCAGGGTCACATATCCCTGAATCCGAAATACCTGTATCAGATATTCACGGTTCCGATACTGAAGTTCATTCTGGTAGAAGTGATTTACTTCCTAATTGCTGCAGCAAAAAGCACTGCCACTTACAAACAACTTGCCCCAGAAAGATCTTTTAGAATAAACCTAATCATTCGAATTCAGAATTGCATGCCAGATCTGGAAAACAAGATAAAAAGCAAGGAAGTATAATTTGTAATCATCTTGAGAGTGGGGATATGGAATATTAAGGGAGATTACACTGAGACGTAATATTGCCGATAGTATCTGAACCCCAGATTTATCAAGCAAGACATAAAGAAAGATTTTGTGAAGATACGTGTCAATTAAGATTGCACTATCAATGGGCAATACCTTTCCGCCACGATAGTAGTTAATCACCAAGATTAATCCTTCAGAATACCATACGATATTGATTAATTGCCGAAAATAATTATCTGAACATACCTTACGATATTAATCAATCATCAAAAATCAATTATATGGTGTACTTTCCGCTATTAATCAATCACTGAGATTGATTGTACCAGGTTTATATATTGTCAGTATTGAGTTACACCACGATACGGTTTCGTTGTTATCCACTTAGTAGAATCTGATACAACTCTAGATATCTGACCTCTGTGTGTATACGATTTATACAGGTTGCCAATACACTTTGTGTGGAGATACAGTTACATGAATATGATATGAACTACGGCTGTGTACCTAGTACTTACTTCAGTATCCGTAGATACATAAAAGTATAGTTACTTAGGTTGAAGCACCCCCATAACTGCATCCTAGAAATGAGCATCAACAGATCGTCAACTATGTTTGGTCTTGCATCTTTCATACTGACAAGGCTGTGGAATGGCTTGAACTAATAATCACAGTATGAACCCCCCTTACAGGCACAAATGCTAGTGTGGATATCACTACAACCTCCTGAAATTGAGTGTCACTGGAGCATCAACCATTTTTGGTCCTGCATTGCGGATAATCTAATGGCTATGTATCTGTGTTAACTCATATTCAGGCTATCCGCCGCCCTTATGGGCAACAATGCTGTTGATGATATCCCTACAACATCTCAAAATTGAGTGTCCCCAGAGCGTCAACGATTTTCGGTCTTGCATCTTGAATTATCTAATGGCTATGCAAGAGTGTTAACCCATAATCATGCTATCAGATGCCTTTATGGGCAAAAAAGCTAGTGACAATATCGCTACTACCTCCTCAAAATGAGCTTCAACAGAGCGTCAATGATTTTTGGTCTTGCATCATGAGTAATCCGATGGCTATGCAACAATGTTAACTCATACCTATAATATTGGCCACCATTATGGGCACAAATGCTAGTGACGATATCGCTACTACCTCCTAAAACTGAGCATCAACAGAGCATTAATGATTTTTGGTATTGCATCTTGAATAATCAAATGGCTATGCAATGGCGTTGACCCATGATGGAACTATCGGCTACTTTTATTTCCCAAAATGCTAGTAATGGTATTGTAACCGCCACCTAACAATGAACGTCAACACAGTGTCACCTATTTTCTGTCTTGCTTTCTGCATGATCAAATGGTGATACAATGATATTAACCCATAATCATAGTATCGGCTGCCTTTGTGGTCAACAATTCTAGTGATGATATCACTACTACCTCCTAAAAATAGGCGTCAACTGAGCGTCAAAAATTTTTGTACTTGCATTGTCAATAATCAAATGGCATTTCAATGGCGTCAACCCACAATTGAACCATTGGCCAGCTTTATGGTGCAAAATACTACTGATGGTATCACAACCACCTCCTAAAACTGAGCACCAAGGGAGCATCAACAGTTCATGTGGGGGCTCAGTAAGCTGCACAGCAAAGAACTGCACTGCATTGTTCCTTATTTGAGTTACTAACGGTCAGTCTTTTCAATATGTCTTTGTATTCCACATCATAAATATGCATGCAGTGTCTCACAGGTCTGACTTTTGTTGTGCACGTAGCTCCAGAGTCAATATTTAAGAACTGGATTGCTACTCAACTACAAAGTTACATTTAACAGTCTCGCAAGTCAAAATACCTAGCATTCAGATTTCAACCACAATAAACGATCGAAAATCATGAAATTCTTCATTGCTGAAGGTTGTGTTGTTCTCCAAAAATGAACGTGTCTCTATTCGCGATTTGAGTGACCATACTATTCAAATCATATTCGATGGTTGCTGAGCTTCAATGAATGTAGGCCCGAAGCATCCTACAGCTTCAAATAATTCTAGGCGTGCACCGTCCTGGCAATTCTATCTACACCGCGGAATGGAGGAGTACGGTAGCCCTCGAATCATATGTGTTGTCTGTCATCAAGTCCTTCGGCATCCATCAGAACATGGGACCAGCCCAATTGCGTGACACTTGCTGGCGAAGTTGCATATCGCATATTAAAACGAATTAACTGAGTCAGAAGTTAACGAATTGCCGAGTTGACTAGTTGATCACACAGCTTTAGCCATACTGATCAGGCAAGGAAGCCAAGGAAGTACAATAGTAGGTTTGCAAAGCAAGTTCATATTTGACATTTCGGTTTTATTAATATTACCTAAATTGACAGACAAAATGATCCAAACTGGCAGCGATGGACTTTCAAAATGCTGAATATAACCAACACACCTGGAATGGCCACCTCATGTGAGGATTTGTTCTGGCTCACATTCCATGGGATGCTGTAATCAAACCTCGAGCTACGACTTTGATACAATGCGTTCAGATGCGAGTTGGTGATACTATCGGGCAGCACGCTGAGTAACATTTGCCGGATGGAATACACCCTGACAGTGGATGCAATCAAGAAGCAATTGCAGTCAAAAGATAAAGTCAGACGAGCTCTACACGGGTAGACATCGACCAACAAATTGGCCATATTGTCAGTCCTTGCTTACTATGTGGATCGGAATTGAGCATCGCAAGAAGTTCAACTTGCATTCGATGAGATTTATAGCCTATTCATTCCACATTTCGAAAGCTAATCACAGATGATAGGTCAAGGGTCAACACACTGGAGCACGGCTGCCCATACATTTAAAAGAAGTTGTGGATTGTTTTGAGGGTACTGACGGCAGTTCACATGGAATGACTGCTGATCACACTTCCTCATATTACTCCATGACTCACGAATCACAATGAACCCTTGAGGCCTCCGGAATCGAGTGACGTGCATTAAGCAACCGCATACCATGCATGGCGCACATCATTCAGCATGTTTTAGGTGCGTCCATGAGCAATCTGGGTGTAAAAGGCTGCACCAAGTCTTGGGAAGCCCATGAGGGCGATCAGCAATTTGGAGAGAATGAAACCATACACGTAGGAAAGAGTCAAAAACTTCGTAATGAGGGCGATGCCAGAATCAACAAGCAGTCGGCTATGAGACCAGGTTTTGCCAGGATAATTGAACAAGTATGTATTTCAAGAAATTTTGAAAGTCCTGAAACTGGCCTTCATAGAGCACTGAATGCTTGCTGTATGAATTATGCTGACACCCAGTCGTCAAAATGTGTTCATTGACTGCCAAAAAGTGAAAGTGCAAATCGCAGATCTACCTAGTATGGATATACAGACACCATGGAATGCAACATTGGAGTTGATTGAGCCAGCCTACTGATTACAACAATTCACCCGGGAGTGACTTAAGTATCCAAAATACAGTAATTACCGCCCACTGTTCACAACTCATGATAAATGGACCATTGTCAAGTGTGCCACGGAAGTTTTAACGCCAATCCGGTACCGGAGCATGTGGACATCGAGAAGGCATACAGTTGCTTTGTATCGCATTATCAATGTGTATGATGACAAGTGTGATCATATGGATGGCGTTATTTGAGCTTTAGCTAAAAAGATGACACAATGGAAGGAAGACTTAATCTTCACTGCAGAGTTTTCGTGACAGAAGCTGGGTAAATATTATGCTGAAGTTGCTCCAATGATGGTTATGGCTCACATTTCAGCACACATCTTTGATAGTTTCCAGAAGTTGCGATCGATTGCAAAATGCGATAAGGGAATTGATATTATTCCCGAGAACGAGACTTCCTATACTACCCAATTGCAGTAGACCTTTCTGAAGTGTGTGGAGAATGAACAGTGTGCCAAACATGGATGTTTCCCGCGCATTAAAGCCGAAAGCGCACTGAGCAACAATCTGTTCTCCCCCGCAATGGCTTCTAGATCTGGTCAGTCTTCTTATAATCCATATGATGTGTCCGGCGATGATGAAGAATTCTTAAGGCATACAATTGAGGCTGAAACCACTCCCAGATTAAGCCATTGCGCAGCACACGTATCGACAGCCGCAAGGATCTTTTTGAATTCACAGCGTGAATTTCCACAGAACTGGGGGCAGATTAGTCCGAATCTGAATGATTACCACGCCTACCTTATGGAGATTAGCAGGGCATTTTGGTGGCCTGATATCACCGACTGGTGGCATCAACAAGTGGAAATGCACTCCCAGTACACTGATCTCTCATATATGGCACGCAATGTATTCTCTATCATACTGCATGGTGTCGCACTGGAGGCCATGTTTTCCATTCAGTGGGACATGTTCGGCTGGAGGCAGTCCAAAAAAAAAGGCGGGACCCATTGCGAAAAAGTCATTGTAAGGCAGTTTGCTTGAACAAATAACGGGATATTGGCAGGCTATGACCCAGCATTGGATATGACAAATACTGAAAACACCTTGGAAATGAAGAGAGAGGCAGATGGAAGGAAATTGCACAGAATGGTGAAGGTCAACGAATTTTTGGAGATGTGGCATCGCAGCCAAAACCTACGTGCTACAGAGAAAGAATTCTGCACTCAAAAGAAGCAAATAACAGCCCTAGGAAACATCTCTGATACTTATGGGATACTCAAGGCATCTTAGTCGAACTTTCAACATCATGGTCCAGCTGCATTTACATTGTCAGGAAGATCACCTGTGCCACCAGTTTTGACTGCAAAGGACCTCCCTGGAGGACGAACTCATGTATTGAATGTGTGCCAAACCAACAGCATCGACCACAATCCAGCAGAAAGTGATGAACATAGTGCACCTGAAACCATTTCGGACACCAAAAATTGGCTTGACTGCAATTGTGACTTGGATAATTGAAATGACAGCAAAGATGACAGGGAGGCAGACAATGAATCTGACATGGTGCTCGACAATGGCATCGACGGTCCAATGACCCTGGAGCAGCGGGATATGAGTGCGTCACCGAATGTTCCCAGATTGATTCACCCAATATTGAGGTCAAAGACGAAGGCTGAAAAGCTGTTGATGACAGCCTGTACTATCGACACAAGGAGGAATAAGGGGAAAAGGAAAAACTAGCGCAGAATGCGTATATGTATTTTCACTAGGTTGTTTATGTTGTTTGATGGAGAATTTCATCTAGACAAATATGATCTGAGAATATTGAGCAGTCTCATGTGATTATCGGTTAATAAACTGAATGATAGCGGGCAAAATGAATTGTTTGGCAAGATGTATTAATTTTGATATAAAGAGAGCGACCAGTGCAACAATATTACTGGGCTAGGATTTGCCGAAGGGTCATGTCTCGATCGGGCAGAAAGGCAACATATACAGTGAAATAATTATCAATCGAATTATCGATGGAACCAGATTGTGAATGGACTATACATTAAACTGAGCGTCAATGGAGCGTCAACTATTTGTACTGTTGTAAGTACAGTAATTGAAAAGTGATTTGGTTGCTATTATGCATAACCATCGTATTGGAAACCTTTGTAGGCAAAAGAGAAAGCGACACGGTCACTGCACCATCCCAAAGATGTGCGTTGACAGACCGTCAACAATGTTAGTCTTTGCATCTTGGCTATCCTAAGTGGCGATTGGTTGCAATCATCCATAAATGAGGCACTGGCTGCTTTCAGATGCAAGAACAATAGCAACAGGCTCCCTGCCCTATCCTGAAAATGAGCGTCAACTGAGCGTCAACGATTTTTGGTCCTGCATCTTGGGTAATCTAACCGGCAATTGGTTGCAAACATTGATAAGTCAGGTATTAGCCACTTTTGGAGCCAAAAACAATTGCGACTCGCTCCCTGCCCCATCCTGAAACTGATCGTCAACAGAGCATCAACAATTTTTGCTCTTACATCTTGGGTAATCTAACTGGCGATTGGTTGTAAACATCCCTAAATGAAGAATTGGCCGCCTACTGTGCAAAAAATGGTAGCGACACGCTCCCTGCCCCATCCTCACGATGAGCGTTAATGGAGTGTCAACTATTTCTGGTGTTGCATCTTGGCCAATCAAAGTGTCGCTATGTGGCAATGATATATATATGAACTAAGGGCGGCCTTTTCAACCGAAACAGCGCATGACATATATGTTACCTCATCATGATCATGAGCGTCAACGGAGTGTCATCAATGTTTGGTTGTGCATATTGAGTAATCATGGCATCGCGTGGATATATGTGTTCATAACAGAGCTATTGACTGCTTTTATACGGAAAAATACAACACAGTACAGGAAAAATGCAGATTCCAAAATAATCAATATTGCAAACTGCAAAACCTGGAAAAACCAATTATTAGCTGTTGAATACACGATTTTGATAAGACACAATTATGAAACAGCAAAAACAAGAGCATTATATGAATCTATGGATAGACCCGCTGGGCGACCCGCTGACAACCTGCCAAATTCAGACGCATTGGAAGATTTGCATAGAAATGTACCCGACTTGACTGTTTGGATGAATTAAATACCCAGACTGCCAATTTGGCAAGGGTTTGGTTCCGACCGGGACCTGGAACTGATGCTCACACTAATCGCATTGGGTACAGAATCAACCCAGAATCATCTATCCTCTATTCCCAGCCAGTCTGTTATCTCTCTCAGTGGAACTTGTTGTAATCTGCTTTCTTCATTTTCACCATTATTGGTTAACCAATAACCATAGAGTTAGTGCCTGTCATGACTCCCGTTCAATCAACAGCCTCCAGATTGACCACCACACGGTACACTTGCATCTTCATTCCATAACTCTCTCTACTATCCCTCTTGACTCTCCCTCAATTGTTGTCTCCAGTATATTCCAAACCATGCCTTTTTCCTGCTGCAAGGTGCTCTTATACATTCATTTGATGAAGGCCTCCAAGTGAATTTCTGAACCTGTTTGAACACCATTTCAAAGTGTATCTTGAATGTACATTCATTCATGTTCTTCCAGGTTATTTGTGAGTTTGCTTGGTTATTGTCACCAAGCACATTCTCTAAGTTCACCAGATCATGGCTTCCAAGTCCACTTCTTAGTTCACAACATCATGGCATCCATGAGCATTCCTGAGTTCACTCAGTAATGAAACTGACGTGCATCGTTAAGATAACTTGATCGTAGTCTCCTTGTGTGCATACTGTGCACCGTTAATCAGATTCTCTGGTTCACTCTCGTGCTATTGCAAGGTGTTCTCCGATTGGACTTAAGTACAGTCTGCTGTCAGATAGTGATAGCAACGCGTCCGGGAAACCCACCAGCGGTCTGGGTTCGGACCGCTAAAACAGTTAGGTTCTGTTCGAAACCCATCAAAAAACCCGACCCGCTGCATCTTGGTGGGCCAAACCCGGACCCATACCCGTCAACCCGCGGGTTTTGCCGGGTTTGGCTGGACCTGTCGGTTCCAATCGCAGGTTCCGGTATTTGGGTAATTCTATCTATGGTTGCATTCAGATATCCCTACTGCTAATCGCAAAATATTCACATTGGTATATTGTTTGTCTTTTTCTGATGTATTGGCCGCCTTTATGATCAAAAACAAGCGAGAACCGCTCCCTGCCACAACCTGACAATGACAGTCAACAGCGAGTCGATGATTTTTGGTCTTGCACCTTGGGTAATCTGAGTGGCAATTGGATGTAGACGTTCATAAATGACGTATCGGCTGCCTTTATACGCAAAAGAAAATGTGACACACTCCCTGCCCCATTCTGAAAATGAGCGTCAAAGAAGCGTCAACAATTCTTGGTCTCGCATCTTGGGTGATCTCATTGGCGAATGATCACAGACATCAATATACCGGGACTTGGCAGGTCTTTATAGGCAGATAACAAGCAACTTTCCCGCAACAGCCTCCCGGACAACCACAATTCAGTTCATTTTCAAAGCTGCAACCCAGTGATACTAAGCGTTTTAGCCTATAATACCGGTCACAACTTTGTATATAGCCATTAATGGCCACATTTCGCTTTGATTAACCATAATGCATGGCCAAAAATCGTTGACGCTCCATTGACGCTCATTCACATGATCGGACAGGGAGCGTCTTGCTTTCCTTCTGGCCTATAACGGGAGCCCATACTCTCAGTATGCATCAAGATGGCCAAGTCTCTGATTAATTACCTGACGTACAAGACCAAAAGTCGTTAATGCTCTGTTGACACTCAGTTTCAGAATCGGGCAGGGAGCATATCGATTTCTCTTTTGCCTATAAGGGCAGCCTGTACGTCATTTATGCATCACTGCGACCAATCGCCATGCAGAGTAACCATGATGCTAAGCCAAACATTGTTGACGCTCCGTTGATGCTCATTTTGCCACAGGCGTATCCGCAATATAGAACCATTCACTTTTGCATAGTATATCAATAATGGTCTTTTGGCTGCCGTTCTGTGCTATTCATGTACATTCTCCTTTATTACTACATTGTTCTTTAATGATGCATATGAATATACCCATTAAAATATACTTTAAAGTGTCCGCTGATTGTAGATAATACTCAAAATTCCCTTTCCCTTCAGTCAACTCTCGTCTTCGCTGGTAGATTCACTCAAACGGCTGCCCTTGTCATCAAAATGGCTGTCAGCTGCATTACCACGCAGCTCATAGTGTACTAACCTGTGAATGGACCATCATGAGTCAGCAAATCTGGAATGAAATCTTTATCGCGCATGTGATCGTTGGCAAAAATCGAGCGTTGGGAAGCTGAGTATGGATACTCATATATGCGGGTGGCATACCTTCTGTTTCGGAGCTCTCTTCGTCACCAGATGGCACATGTGGCGGTTCGGGCCGGGGTGGCGCCGGTCTGGGTGGTGGTGCACCCTTGCCTTTGCACCTCCAGCGTGTCTGTGGATGTTTTGTGGTGCCATTTTGGCAATGAAGGCAGCCGTCCATTTGATTTTCGCGAACCATTGCTGGGTGTCTTTCGATCGCAGCCTTTACCTTGTTGTGCCCGGGAAACTCGACACCCCGCTTCTGTCCTTCGCGGACTTCAGCGTGAGGTGTCTTGATTAGTTGTTGCGTTTCCTCTATAGCGGCGCGTGAAAACCCTCCTTTGGCCATTTTGGCCATATTCAAGGCAAGACGCATGTCTGACTGTTCAAGCTGTACCCGACCTCCTTGTCTTGCCATAGTAGCTGACATGTTGAAAACCTCCAGGAAATTAGTTGCTGCTTCTACAGTGAGATCCGGGTATTACCTCAACCATATACGACTCCGTAGCCTTCTCTAAGGTGTTTAGAGCCTGTTTCGTCCATTTCCGGGGACGTTTATCACAAAATTCGTCTGTGAAAATCCCAGAACTGACAAGATCGTGATGTTCAATCTTGTGGACTGTGCGGACAAATGCCTTGGTCGACCATGGAGATTTGCCATTACGGGAACCTATGAATTGGTCACTTAGCTCTCTACATATGCCCGCTGTGCGTTATATACGTAGTTGACCATCATCTACACAGATATGGATTGACTCACATCCGATCACATGCTGCTTCTTATTCTTCTTGCTTCCGGTTGTACGTACCTATTTCAAATGTGCGTCCTGAGGCATATTTTCGGTGGCTACAATTGCAGAGTCGCGGTGGACTCACTGGTGTCTGCGTTGCTGCTGTGTCTCGCCAAGTGGCTCATTGTGTGAAGTGCCTGTCGTTCGGCTTGATTCGGCTCCAATAGCACTTGGAGGAAGTGTTTCTGGAGCCATGGCTTGCTGTTGTAGAAACGTGCGGAAGATGATCACGAAAAGAAGTGGGAAGTGCTGAAGATTATATAGCGAGCTACAAGTCAAAATGGAATGAGTGGCAGCCAACTTGCACGTTCAATTGAGGCTGAATCCTGCTGGGTATAGCTGCAGGGGATTCCAACAGTCGCGCAATTTCAGTCAGTCAGTCCGACGTTGTTTGTTGGATTACAGGGATACATCGAGATGAACGACAGCTGATATCTCATGTTTGATAGATATAAAAAGGTCATTCTTCGACAGAAAGGACGTCTGGTGATGTTTGTCTCAAGACATTGCCGGGATCTTACATGAATCACATGCTAACTATCAAGTCATAATGTACTATTAGCATGACTATTCCCAATGAAGTGACGGTCAAAATGCTGATTTTGTTTTGTTTGAATTGATCAAACCTACCAACCTTGACATAAAAGACACCGCTTGCCTCCATGTGGTCCATTTTTTGCAACATCCAACATCTCGCGCAATAACAAGGTCAACATCAGATGCAATGGTCAATGCTCCGAAAAAGAACCTTTCGCCACTTCCGGCGGGCAAATATGGCAAATCGACAAAGCATTCCACCCGACAACATCATCAGGCGGATAAAGACAAGAGTGGCTTGGAGGCAGAAAGGGTCCGAGAGTTGGGAGCATTGCGCAGCTTACGATCCAAAAAGAAGCTTGCAGCGGAGAAACGACAGGAAACGCACTTTGTAAGCAACGAAGAGAGAGAGAAATGGATCGAGGATTATGTGGAGCGAGAGACCGCAGTGGCAAGACAGCCAGTTCAAGATGCAGAGACAGTGATAATGCAAGAGCAGGAACATATGGGTAATGTTGAAAATGGACGATCGACAACCACAAAGCCTGAAATAACATTTGAGGAGATGTTGAATGCTATCGGAGACAGTCTGAGAGATCTTGCAAGTTCCGAAGATGAGGAGGATGGGGAAGACGAGAATGATGATGAAGAAGATACAGGGCATGGCAAACTGAGCGAGGATGACGAACCTGGCTGGGTGATGGGCACAATCTTCAAAACGGTACAGCACCGCATGGAGAGCTTTCGGCAGAAGCAGATGAGGCTTGACCAACTGACGCAACCGGGATGGGGGGACGCGGCCGACTACCTCCGTGAGACAGATATGCAGTACGGGACGATTGAATTGAAGGTTCCGGCTGTTGGGAAGCCCCAAACAGACTCGACTGCAGCCACACCATCACAGACACCATTTGGAGAGCTTATGCAGGCTCTTGATATCATCCCCGGACAATCACAAATGCCAGAAGTGACGTCTCAACAGCGAAGTAGTCAAATAAGGCTGGGATCGGAGAAACCTCAGGCAGACAATCACATAGTACCGCCGATGCCCGCCGCGGTGCCCGATTCGTCGCACATACAGATTGCCAAGCCAGTTCAACCCGTAAGCTATTTCCCCTGCATAGAGCGTCCCTAGCTAATTACCATATAGATTTCGGATTTGGACAAAGACATGGTGACGGCTCCTGTGTCACCGGAAGTGTAGATAGCCAAATCAGTATTTTTGATGATGTATCTCGTGTAAAAGCAATTTGTGAACCTGTTTTGTTATGTGTCAGCTTTTTCTGGATTTCAGTGACCAAATTGTGAGACAGGATTATTCGTCAGTGTGTGTGCAAGGGTCGTACGGGCAATACGAATGTTCTAAACTCCAAATCAGCTTTATTGACGAACGACGATCTTTATATGATGTTGCCTCTTATGGATAAATGATAAATCAAAACCTAAATTTGAGACGAAATTTACTAACAGAGTATAAGTCAGTGATGTCATACGACTCATAGAAGGAGCGGTCAAAGCACATGCGAAACTCGGACAAATGACAGCCGACAGGCTGCATCAATCCATGCAGCCAACTATAGATCTCTTCGCTCAGACCTCCTGCACTGGTCGAGAAATTGAAAACTGCTTATGGTACGTTATGGAAATCGAGGAGAATAAGCTAGATAAGGAATGGTGAGGATGTCAGGCTATAAATATCTAAAACTAGTGCATGGAGTGTTATGCCGTGAATTGCCGGCCACAAGCGTTGAAACGCGATGGACCTACGTCATTAATCATGTAAATGACGTGAATAGTGGTGGCTCAGAAACTGAGATTTCTCGAAGATCTTGGATTCAAATGATATTACATAGAAATTGTATACTGGCTGCCAATAGAGGCTGTATGCATGTTTTGTACAATTGTTGTGCACCCAATGACTGTCAGTAGGTCTCTAA
>Ga0307512_10002798_pt1 | contig 21258 bp, 28 predicted proteins | sample 14_EM_MG_FD_200267 | JGI IMG/M metagenome (GOLD analysis project Ga0307512, IMG submission 200267) | Populus trichocarpa ectomycorrhiza microbial communities from riparian zone in the Pacific Northwest, United States - 14_EM | ecosystem: Host-associated > Plants > Roots > Unclassified | place...
TACATACTCAAACGGGCGGCCCATACTTTAGGGCAGGTACAAATACAGGTAACGGGTGGGTGCCTTTACTGCGCTCCAAGGTCTTGTGACTTGTTCGTTGGTTTGTTGATTCGTTGATCGTTCCCACAGTCTTCCACGTGCCGATCAACGGACTAGGCGCGCGTCTGAAGCGCGTATGATCAGGTGATCGTGTAGTGACTTGTGATCGTGTTGATGACCAATCCCTTGGTAGGTCATGTGATACTTTCCCAGGATCACGTGCTAGTATGTCACGTGATCCCAAAGTTGTCGAGATGTCACGTGATTGAACACGTGACAGGTCAGGTGATACTTTCCCAGGGTCACGTGGTCGAGGAGTGGATTTGACCACGTGACTATACTTTAGCTTAGGGGCGGCTTTGGGAGGACTTGGGCTTGGGATTCTTTGAATGCGTGATGTCGCGGACTCCGTCCTCGACAGTTGCTTTCTTTCCATTTCCTGACAAGTCCCTCCCTCTGTGGTCTCCAGAAAGTGAGTGCCCCTTGCTTGGTTGCTTCCTTTCTGTGTCCTGACAAGTCCCTCTGCTGTCTCCAGTTTGTGAGTGTCCCTTGCTCAGTCATTTTCTTTCCATGTCCTGACAAGTCCCTCCCTCTGTGGTCTCCAGTCAGTGAGTGCCCCTTGCCTGGTTGCTTTCTTTCTGTGTCCTGACAAGTCCCTCTGTGGTCCCCAGACAGTGAGTGTCCCTTGCTCAGTTGCTTTCTTTCTATGTCCTGACAAATCACTCCCTCTGCTGTCTCCAGTTTGTGGGTGCCCCTTGCTCATCACTTTCTTTCTGTATCCTGACAAGTCCCTCTCTCTACTGTCTCCAGTTTGTGAGTACCCCTCACTTGGTCACTTTCTTTCCATATCCTGACCAGTCCTTCCCCCTGTGGTCTCCAGTTGGTGAGTGCCCCCCCTTGCTCAATTGCTTTCTTTCTGTATCCTGACTAGTCCCTCCCTCTGCTGTCTCCAGGATGTGAGTGCCCCTTGGTCAGTTGCTTTCTTTCCATGTCCTGACAAGTTCCTCCTGCTGCTGTCTCCAGGGAGTGAGTACCCCTTACTCAGTCTCTTTCTTTCTGTGTCCTGACAAGTCCCTCCCTCTGTGGTCTGCAGGGAGTGAGTGCCCCTTTCTCAGTTGCTTTCTTTCTGTGTCCTGACAAGTCCCTCCCTCTGTGGTCTCCAGCAAGTGAGTGCCACTTGCTCAGTCACTTCTTTCCATGTCATAACTAGTCCCTCCCTCTGTGGTCCCCAGGAAGTGAGTGCCCATTGCTCAGTTGCTTTTTCTCCGTGTTCTGACAAGTTCTTCCCTGTGCGGTTTCCAGGAAGTGAGTGCCCCTTGCTCAGTTCATTTCTTTCTGTGTCCTGATCAGTCCCTCTCTTTGTGCTCCTCAGAGAGTGAGTGCCTCTTGCAAGCTTGCTTTCTTTCCCTGTCCTGATGAGCCCCTTCCTCGGTACTCTTCAGTATGTGAGTGCTCCTTCATCGCTTTTTTTCTGGTCTGCTGACGTGTTCCGTCCTCTCTGTATCTGCAGAAAGTGAGTTTTTCTCTTGATTTTCCTTTTATCGATCTTCTCATCTTTTTTCTCGGAACTGTAGTTGATATCCAACAAACTGACATCGTTTTACTTTGATGTACTGTCATGACTTTTCAGTTCTATCTTGATTTTACTAATGGATGTTCAGTCTCCCCTTTGTATATCTAGAAATAGCACGAATCACGCTGCAATTGGTACATATCCATACTATCCGCATCTGTCCCTTCTGACCTCCAAAATAGCCATCGTTCTCATTCTGGAGTATGCCTGCATTCTTTTTGCCGCGCCATCCCGTCCAACTCGTGAAGAGGCCTTGGATAAGGCTTGTTCCCAATACATATCTTCCCACACTGATAATGCGGTCCATCTGCTGCTTCTGCTATCTCCCAGACCATATTCTCCTCAGAAAATTATAGAATTCGTCCTTATGCATCGTCTCCGCTAGTTGCTCTTTCCTTCACCCTATTCTGTTTTCGTCGTTGTATTTACGTCTGTGAATGAGCTTGAATAGCCCCTGACATAAATATAGATACAAAATCGACTCGATATCTTACACTCGGACTGTTTGCTGTACCACGAGCTGAAACCAAGGGCGAATGCAAATAAACGGTCGACGGCATCGACCGTCTAAGGTCGTGTAGGGGCACTGATCGGTTAAGGCGGGCGCCACTCACTGAACTGACGGTTCAATTATTACACCGAGTGCAATGCGAGCCGTACTGTATTACGAACTTCCGCCGTGTTCCCAACTCAACAAGTTGAAGGATAGTGTTGACTAATCCTTTGACAAGACGAAACCACTAGCTATTTCCATTAACCCTCCGGAGCCAAAACAGAAGGCAACTCTCTCAGATAGCCAGGAACGGGACATCCATCGTGCACTACACCTTCCAAAACCGCAACTCGGGTTCAGTTCAAGTTCAAGTGTAAATCTGATAACACACGAAACTTGAATGATGTACTTTCCAACGGCGAATGTTGGTGAGAATTCGGTTAGGGTCTTGTACCCTTTTTCTCACTTTATCAGACGGTCTGATCCAGGGCCCTCCGCTCCTCCATGCCCGCCATTCGTCGAGATAGTGTCTGAGGTGCCCGCAAAGGACAGATACGAAAGACCTGACAAAACATGGGTTCTATCGGGGTGGTCTCATTTGTCCCAAGACAAACCGACAACCATAGCAAACTTGATGGTGGCGTAGAAAGCAAGTCAGTCAGACCAAAAGATGGATGGGCCGAGACAAGGAATACAGGTGAGTGAGCTCGGATTGGAGACCAGGTGACCATGGTACGGGCGAAGGCGATGCAGGGGCACCGGGACGGGTGATGAATGCGATTAAGCCAGGCAGAAGGCTGTCCTAGAATATCAGAAATTCTCCACCAGACAGACAATAATCGTAGATTGCTAGGGACCATGAATTAATGAGGAATTGTGCCAGTCAGATATAAATATAGCTCACAGACGAGGAAAGCTGTCTGTCCATACAGCCACAGGAGTCGATAGTCGATAGTCACCCTCCTGAGGACCCCAAAATTCCCAAACTCCAGCTTTCCCTTGATTGTCTGGAGAACAGGGGGGCGATCATATACATCGTCGACCCTATAAAGCGAACAACTGAAGAAAATGGTGACAAGCGTCAAGGTCAGCCAGCTGCTCGTAGAGGGAAGATAACGCACGGGCGAGGAGGAAGACAGAGTAAAGGATAAAGATCAGGTATCCGTTGACCGTCTTCCGTCTTGTTCGCACCGCTCGTCTTAGTACTCCCATTCGTGGTGCCGGGCACCGGGTTAGCGCATGTAGATGGTCGAAAAAGGGGACAAGCGCTTACAGAATGACGGCGACCAACAACGCCAGTGAATTGCACATCGAAAATCCCCTCTCATGAAGAGGGAGGGGCGATCAACCACTCACATTAGAAAGCACCCAGGCCATCAACACACTACGCAAAAGAAAATAATTATCGGTGATAGCGAGAATGAGGGAAACGCTGCGCACTTTGTTCGGAAGTTGCGTTTATAGTCCTCCTGGGCAGTTGCCGCGTCCACCTTTTTCTCCTCTTTCGGTGGCTTGGTCGACAACACATATATCGTGTCCTCGTACGCCGCGTTGATGTCCGTCTCGGCCGTCGGCACAGCCACCCCGACTGCGTTCTCTCCTTTGTTCGTCTTGACAACGCCCAGGTCCGTACTGACCTTGGTATCGCCCTTTGTACCCCAAGAATCGCTGTATATAATAGATCAGACTGCGTTAACTCAAAATCATTCAGAAGACTCACTGGACATTGGCAAACTGCGGTCATCCAGATATCAATGATAGCGAATTGGGTGGGCAAACATGTCACTCACAGCGTAGACGTTCGGAATGTTGATGAATGACGGTGCGAGGAGCGTGTACTGGACGAACGAGGTCACCACGTGCCGCGGGTCCATCTAATTGGGTGTGATAATCAATGCCCATCCAAGGTCTCAAACAAGCCACGTACATGGATGAGACGCGACGATGTATAAACTAATTGTCGCCGTCAATGGTACGACAATATCATGGAATCACGCATTCGTGAAAAGGTCACTAAATGTCGCGCGGCGATCGTCCGCTTCAGACACCTGCCGCACGCCTTGGATTCCTAGGAACATCGCAACAAACTAGATCCGCTTCACTGTCAGCCAACTCGCTTATATACCAACCTCGATCGTGGTAACGTACTGTCATGTAGAGGGTCAAGATGAAATTTCCCACGAAGGCAAGCGCGGAGGTTCTGTTAGAACCTTGGGGCCGATTGTCAAGGGAGAGAATGAAGCACGTAATCAGGAGGCCTACGTAGGAATACTTGAGAATCGTGTTGATCACTTCGATGATCTTTCCACCGATGGTCGTCGGGTCCCCGAGGGCATTTGTCAGGACAAAGAACGGGATGAAGAAGTTGCCCTTGACAATACGAAAGGAGAAAAATTAGGATGCGAACCCAAATTTGATTAAGTAGACGGAAAACGTACGAAGGCAAACCAAGAGAAGATCAGGCTGAAGGCTTGGTAGACGAGTTCGACAGGAATCAAGTATTTGCACGTGAAGCTGTGGGAAGACTGATATATGTAATGGAACTTGACAGTGCTGTGTATCGCAGCGAAGAACGAGCCATCGAGTCATCTGCAATGTTGCAAGACTAATTCGAGAATCTGAGGGGCCGCTAAGTCATTCGATCAATCCGCACGTGATCCGGTGTGTTCGGTAAAGTGATGAACCCATGCTCCGCCGCGCTTCGACACCAGTTCCCAGCATAGGATCTATCAACGCGTTCTATAAGAAACGAAGGCCCACCACATTCACATCACATTCCCCATGCACACGATCCTCTGCCAGGTACATGTTTCCCGTGAAAATGTCCGCGCCCGCACCATCCTACGGTCATTTAGTAAGACACTCCACAAAAAAAGGCATGGACGTACCTTTGTTTCACCGAGGAAATACTTCTGTAGGGGCCCCTCACCACGGACATCGTTCTGGAGCGCGATATACCGATACGCGCTGAAAGCTCCTGGGAGCATAGTAATATGCCCAAAAACCGATTCTCTACAGAGGAGGCGTGAGGCGGGCAGGCAAGGAGTCTGACAAGACATACGAAGGTTTGTCAAGGATGCTATACATCTGTACTCGAAGTTCTGCGCGGCCACTGTGTTGTCAAGCACGACGTTAAAATGAAGCACTATTAAGAAGCTGTTCAAGAGACAAACTGAGAGGATTCAGGAACTCGTCCCCGTATTTGCCTTCAAGCATGACGATTTCCCCACAAACACCCCCGACATTCGAGTTGATGTCGAAAGTCTTCCAGGGATGATAAATCGAGCTAGGGCCAGGTATGGTACCGACGTCCAACAGGACGCATACGTTAGGTTGAAGAATCGGTCCAGAAGCGTTGAAGAACTAGCGGTGGGAATTGACCTTCTTCTGGTTTTTCTCCTTCAAGCAAAAGATGGCCCGCACGGCGACATCTCCTGTTTCCGCCTTCAGTCTTGTTTGATGGGGTGACAGAGACTACAGAGGACGTAAGACAGCTGGTAGAGCAAGTGACGGTAATACGCACTCTGAGTAGTATACTCGTATATGTGTGCGGCCACGGGCCTGCCGTTGACGACGTTGGTCGCAATGACTTCCTGATACGCGCCTATGGCCGCGATGACCCTCACCGTACGCCGGTAGATCTTCCGGCAACCGTCGCTGACGATGCAAACTACTACCACCAAACATCTTTGCTCCAGGTCTTGCTGCGACCCCGCTTACACAAATAGGCAATGTTCTTCATAACGCCATGCATCGTCCTCGTAAATAGGTCATCATCCTCGTTGTCCATGGTCATGACGATGAATAGCTCCGTTCGACGCGGCGGGTCATAATGCACCTGGCGGAGGGTGCAGCCATTATCTTTGAAGTCATTCGGTTCACCAGTCGCGGCAGAATAGCGCATGTGAGCAAACTCGCGCTCATCTTTATGAACGCAGAGGTTAAGCAACTTTGTTGGGACTGCCGCGTCGAGCACAAGGTTGTCGTGGGATGAGTCTGGACAAGTACGTGGGAGCGGAAGGGGTCAGCCAAGCTCATGTCAAGACAAGTTGAATAGTAGACGCACTCGACGCTCTTTAAAGTCTTGCACCTACGTGGCACACGTTACGGGATGCGAGCGTAGCGGATATGATGGGCTGCCTCCGCTTCTGGGGGAGCATTTTACTGACTAGACATCCGCAGAGACTCCTAGGAACGGGCGGACGGGACTCACGGGAGGGGTAGGTCTCCTTCATCTCCAAGGTCATGATGCGGATCCTCATAAGGTTGAAACGCTGTTGTAGAGGTTTAATTGCTCAAAGAAGGTGGGGGATGGACGTTGAGGTCGGAAGTGCTGTTAGGCGTGCCAGGCGCGAAAGCAACGTGCTACTGCTGAAAGGGAGCCGGTGGCGGTGTGGTGGAGACAGCACGTGAAAAGGATGAGGAGGATAAGAGGTCGTGGCGTGTGTTTTGTGGTGATTTGGTGAGGGAGGTTGCCCGTATAGCGCTGCGTAAGGATCGTGACTCACGGGTGGATAACTCGATCCGTATTCTTGGCCGTGTGGCGGGTATCCCGTTGAAAGAGGACGTGGCTGGTTATCTTGGGGATGTGAGATCATGGGCGTAGTTCCGTTGGTCATGGATTCGTCGCAGGATAGGGCAAGTATTCGTCGTTGTAGTGCCCTACTGGCCCCGTTTGACTAGGAAACTCGAAATGAACGGACAGAAATCCACGGAATAAAATAAAGACAGACCTCTGGGTAGCGAGACATGATAAAATGGACTGTTGAAGGAAAGGAAGAAAGGGTGTGGTGTAATGCAGACAAAGGTAAAGCTGAGGAAGGATAGGCAGTGCAGGATTCGGGACTCGGGACTCGCGGCGACTGCTCGACACCGTGTGGTTGCAGACAGCTCCGATGCTGTCTTAGTTGCGCGTTAGCCCCGAAATAAAAAGGAAGCACACAAATTTGACTTGGTCAAACCTCGTTCCTCAACACGCCACACCGAGGTCCTTGGCCGATCCACTTGTTTGTGCTCCGTGTTGGACCCGCCAAAGCGAAGGAAGGATCTTGACCTGAAACGACACCATCTCCGCCTCTGTCTAGGATCGATCGATAAACAACTCGGCTCGTTTCTCTTACGTCCTGCGTGGAATGTGACGACGGATTCTTGGGTAGTGCGGGAGAAGAAGTATGTTCGGTTGCCATGCCAGTGTACAGTACTGTACATGGATAGCATGAACACACTACCAAAAAAAATCATTTATCACTCTTGATCGCGGCACTGCCTGTAGGGTGTATTCTCCACCTCAACAAGTTGACAACAACAGACCGTTCTCAGGGCATTAGAGGTTGTGAATCACCACGAATAGTGATCGTGGCAGTAGACCCAATACACAGTGTGCAGATTGAGAAAACGGAATTTTCTGCAGGACGCCTGGTGGTCTTCAAGTTGTCAGACTCATGAGAGGAGGAAGCCGAGAACAAGTGGCAAAGGCGCCAAGTTCGATTAGCTGAGAGTCACCAGGCCCGCGCCGTCGTGCCCCTGATGATCTGAGAGTCTGGGATCACATAAAAGTGGGCGACACCCAACTATGTGGTGCATCTCCTCCTCCTCCTATCATGCCATTCACTCCGGTATTCAATCCGTTATCTCTTCTTATTCTGAAATTTCACGGAAGGAGCGTTGCTGTGTTTCGTGACCACTGCACTCGTTATGACGTGCGTCGTCCTACCATCAGGTACCCCTATGTCCGATGGTCTCATCGCGTCGCCGGCACAGAGCATCCTAGCCGTCGCAAAGAGCAACTTCGGATCCCTGCAGGGCGTCCCTGTCGAAGACATCGTCCTCCTATCGACCATCCCGAACTACCCAGAACAGGATCAGGTCGAACTCTCGAAGGAAATCTGGTCGACAGTCAGCACCGTCGTACACTCCGTGACCATCGCCCTCGAATCTGGTGCGTCCCCCAATATGCTATCGAATGACAATGCTGCGGCGGCAGCAGCCATTGATAGGGACTGTTTCGTCTCGTTTTGCTGCTTCCCACAGAAATGCAAGCCTCGAACAAGCAGTCTCGCTCATCAGACTTGCCCGAGTACAGGGAATCAAGGGTTTCAACAAGTAATGGCACCGGAGGGGCCCCTCTCGCGTCGTTGTCCCCACAACAACCGGCTGGTATTGGCAGCCGGCCTCCACCGACACGCCCCGATTCCTGGCGACCTCCCCCGAGCTGGACTGTACAGTCCAGCGATGCCGCCGATGAGGAACCAGAGCTGATGTTGGTCCGGAAACCCGTCATCTATCTATACCCACCATCGAGCCTTCCGGATGTCACCGTAGAGTTGCTCCTCACGTCGACCTGGAGTTTTTCGGCAGTGTATCCCCCGCCACAGACCTCCATCCCGTCCACTGAGCGTCAAACCCCGCAATCTCTCACATGGGCGATCGCAGCAGAACCCAGTGGCACACTTGTCGACAAGACTACTGGCGCGGAGGTGTCTTACCTGTACTGGGAAGCGACGTAAGCTTACTTTAGCACCGTTTTGTTATTCTGACCATGATTGACTCCCTCTTTTTCCCCTTTCTTTTCCTGCCACACGGCTTTCCAGCGCAAACTTGAATCTCATGACTCCGAACACCTCTCGCGCGGCCACCCCTGTGGGTGACTTGGAGGCCTTTGATCCAGCTCGCCCATCTGTGAGCCCGGCCGATTCGGTCCTTCTTCCAATAGGCAAAGTCCCAGGTTACCTCGACACGGCCTTGAAAGCGCTCGCGCTGCACACCGAGGCCCGTACCTCTTTCATCACGTACGCATTCTTTCTCCCTCGTATCTCATAAATCTCACCGTGATGTCTTCTCTCTGCTCTTCATTGTTTCTCTTTTCTTGAAATTCTGTGCTTGGGCCGGGGTCGTTAGATATTGGCTACCAGATCTGCTCAAGCACGAATACGTCGCGCTGCGTTTCCTCGCGCAGGCGTCGTACGAACAAGCAGCGAAGATGCGCGTCTCACCCGTGCCCGACGTCGTTACTCGCGTCTTTATGCTCTTCCGCGGCGTCGGCCCGGGCGACATGGGACTTTGGGAGCAGGCGGCAGCGCGGGCGACTGCGGAAGACGGTGCGACGTTCTGGACGAACATCGTTGGCATCGACTCAGCGCGTGCGGCCGATCCCAGTTTGTTCCGGGTTTTAGAATGGTGCGGGATGGAAGTCAAGTGATGGGTTTTGCTCAATTTGTCTGCGTTTGTTGGCAATGCGCAGATTATACAGGGTACTACGGTAGTTGTGTGATAAGGACTCGGACGAATGGACCATTTAACGGCGGACTGTAGTGTAGTGAACAATGTGTTTGCTTTTCTTTTACATCCCAGAGCGGTAATCCTTCTGGTAATTAACAAAGTGGGGTCAGCGGCATCTCCACCATACATACCAGGGATCAAGACGGTCATAGATCGTTGTATGTAAGGTCAGTACTACTGCTGTGCTGTACAGGAATTCTGACGTCCCTCGTCCCTGAGTGCTGTATTGTAAATTAATGAAATGAGGACCAGTCTTTGTTATCCGCTCAGTCCTGACTCCCCATGAGCAATTGAGCATGTCACGCCTTGCCCATGACTTGACGCTTTCAAAGTTCGATGAAGGTGCGAAACGTGTCCACGTGCACCCTTCCATAACTCAGCAGAACACCACCCAAATGCCCAACGAGCATCGAACTGGGGGAGCGAGGATTCTGAAGCAGTGTACATTCAGTACTGTACATGGACGGCGTGAACATACAACCAAAATTTCATTTATCACTCTTGATCGCAGGCGCTGCCTGTAGCCCTGTATGCAGTGTACTGTGTCCGCCGCACCTGAATAACAAACCGTTCCCAGGGCATTAGAGGGGGTTGAGCCAGGATTCCTTTCACCAAACGAACACCACAGCACACAGTGTGCAGATTGAGAAAACCGAGCTTTCTGCGGGACGCCTGGTGGTTTTGTCAGACCCAAAAGATGAGGAAGTGACGGTGAGGTTAAGACGACGTGCATGCGGGCACAGGAATTGAAAGCGCCCATGAGTACATGCTTTATTAGCCGCCGTCGCGCCCGTGATGATCTGTCCCTGTCCTGTCTGAAGACACATAAAGTCGGCGACACGCAATTATGTGGTGCATCCTCCCCCCTTATCATGTCATTCAATCTGTTATCTCTTCTCGTCCTCAAATTTCGCGGAAGGAGTGTCGCCGTGTTTCGTGACCATTGTACCCGTTATGAAGTAAGTCGTCCTACCATCAATTTCCGTGTCTGATCGCGTCGCTGGCACAGAGCATCCTAGTCGTCGCACAGAGCAACTTCCGAGACCTGCAGGGCGTTCCCGTCGAGAACGTCGTCCTCCTATCCGTGATCCCCGATTATCCCGACCAGGGTCAGGTCGAAATCTCGAAGGAAATATGGCCGACCGTCAGCGCCATTGTCCATTCCGTGACGATTTCTCTCGAATACGGTGCGTTTCCCAGTGGGTTCTTGGACGATTCGATGCAGTGGCAGCCATTGACGGAGATCGTTCATTTTTTTGTTACTGTTTCCCCTCCAGAAATGCCAACCTCGAAACAGTGCAGATGCGACTCCCCAGACCTGCCTGATTATAAGGAATTAGGCGTTGGAAATGGCGCAGCATCATCATCATCGCCTCTACCTCCGCCCACAGCGCCCAGTCTCCCTCCACCACCACCACTACGACCTTATCCCGTGGCACCCCCACAAAGCCAGAGCGTCGTCCCCGAACAATCCAGCGATGCGCCGCGGACCGGCTTTCTCAGGGTTCGACGTACCCCTAGTGCCAGAGCCCGCAAGCCCGTCATCTATCTATACCCGCCCTCCAGCCTTCCAGACGTCACAGTCGCGTTGCTCCTCACGTCGACCTGGAGTTTTTCGGCAGTGTATCCCCCGCCACAGACCTCCATGCCGTCCGGTGAGCGTCAAACCCCGCAATCCCTCACATGGGCGATTGCAGCCGAACCCAGCGGCACACTTGTCGACAAGACTACTGGCGCGGAGGTGTCTTACCTGTACTGGGAAGCGACGTAAGCTTACTTTAGCACCGTTTTGTTATTCTGACCGGGATTGACACCTTCTTTTCCCCCTGTCCTTTCTTGCCGCACGCCTTCCAGCGCAAACTCGAGTCTCATGACTCCGAACACCTCTCGCGCAGCCACCCCTGTGGGTGACTTGGAGGCCTTCGATCCAGCTTGCCCATCTGTGAGCCCGGCCGATTCGGTCCTTCTTCCAATAGGCAAAGTCCCAGGTTACCTAGACACGGCCTTGAAAGCGCTCGCGCTGCACACCGAGGCCCGTACCTCTTTCATAACGTACGCGTCCTCTCTCCCTCCTATCCCATAAATCTCACCGTGAAGTTTCCCCTCTTCTTTCTGTTGTTTCTCTTTTCTCAAAATTCTGTGCTGGGACCGGGGATCGTTAGATATTGGCTTCCAGATCTGCTCGAGCACGAATACATCGCGTTACGTTTTCTCGCTCAGGCGTCGTACGAACAAGCAGCGAAGATGCGCGTCTCACCCGCGCCCGACGTCGTCGCACGCGTCTTTATGCTCTTCCGCGGCGTCGCCCCGGGCGACGTGGGACTTTGGGAGCAGGCGGCAGCGCGGGTGACCGCGGAGAACGGAGCGACGTTCTGGACGAATGTCGTTGGCATCGACTCAGCGCGTGCGTCCGATCCCAGTTTGTTCCGGGTTTTGGAATGGGGCGGGATGGAAGTCAAGTGATGGGTTTTTCTCAATTTGTCTGCGTTTGTTGGCGATGCCGGATTATACAGGGTACTATGGTAGTTGTGTGATGAGGACTCGGACGAGTGGACCATTTAGCGACGGACTGTAGTGTAGTGAACAATGTATTTACTCTTCTTTTGCACCCCAGAGTGGTAATCCTTCTGGTGACCAAAAAAGTGGAGGGTCAGAGGCATCCACAATACATTCCAGGGATGAAGACAAACACGAGGTCATAGATCGTTGTAAGAAAGGTATAGTACCACTGTACAATACTGCTGTGCTGCTGTACAGGAATTTCTGACGTCCCTGAGTGCTGTATTGTAAATTAATGACATGACATGCATGACGACCAGTCTTTGTTCACTATAAACTTGAGAGCTACTGAAACTCAGTAGTTTCACATACTGAACGGTGTGGAAACACCTTAATTTCAGTAGTTAGTATGTAAAAAAGTCAGAGTAGAACATGATCAAAGTACTGAATGGTGTGGAAACACCTTGATTTCAAGTGATAAAACCCTGAATTTCAGGTGTTTCACCTACTGAGATTCAGTAGCTGTTGCGTTCATAGTGGTTATCCGCCCAGGCCCAACTCCCCATGACTCGGAGCATGTCACGCCTCGCTCATGACTTACACTTTCGATGAAGGTGCGAAACCTGTCCACATGCACCCTTCCGGTTGTCCGATAACGCAGCAGAACATCTATATGCCCAACGAGCATCGAACTGGGGGAGCGAGGATGCTGGGTACTGTACATCCAGTACTGTGCATGGACGGCATGAGAACACAATCAAAATTTCATTTATCACTCTTGATCGCAGGCGCTGCCTGTCGCCCTGTATGCGGTGTATCGTGTCCGCCGCACCTGAATAACAAACCATTCCCAGGGCATTAGAGGTTGTGAATTACCACGAACGGGGATAGTAGGCCCAGCACACAGTGTGCAGACTGAGAAAACAGAGCTTTCTGCAGGACGCCTGGTAGTTGTCAGACTCAAAAGATGAGGCCTATGAGGAAGTGACAGTGAGGCCAAGAAAGGTGCACAGTGCACAGCAATTGAAAGCGCCCATGTTCCACCCAAATATAGCACATGCTCTATTAGCCGTCGTCCCGCCCCTGATGATCTGAATTCACATAAAAGTGGGCGACACACAATTATGTGGTGCATCCTTTCCCCTTATCATGTCATTCAATCCGTTGTCTCTTCTCGTCCTGAAATTTCGCGAAAGGAGTGTTGCCGTGTTTCGTGACCACTGTACTCGTTATGAAGTGAGTCGCCCTACCATCAATTTCCGATAATGTCTGATCGCGTCGCTGGCACAGAGCATCCTAGCCGTCGCACAGAGCAACTTCCGAGACCTGCAGGGCATTCCCATCGAGAACGTCGTCCTCCTATCCGTGATCCCTGATTATCCCGACCAGGGCCAGGTCGAACTCTCGAAGGAAATATGGCCGACAGTCAGCGCCATTGTACATTCTGTGACGATTTCTCTCGAATCTGGTGCGTTTCCCAGTGGGCTCTTGGACGATTCGATACAGCGGCAGCTATTGACGGAGATCGTTCTTTTTGTTTTTTACTGCTTCCCTTCCTCCAGAAATGCCAACCTCGAACGAGTGCAGATGCAACTCCCCGGACTTGCCTGATTATAAGGAATCAGGGGTTGGGAATAGCTCGGCGTCATCACCGCCTCTACCTCCGCCCACGGTGCCCAGTCTGCCACCACCGCCACCACCACTACGACCCTATCTCGTGGCACCCCCACAGAGCCAGAGAGTCGTCCCCGAACAATCCAGCGATGCGCCGCGGACTAGCTTTCTCAGGACCCGAAATCTCCGCAAGCCCGTCATCTATCTGTACCCGCCTTCCAGCCTTCCAGACGTCACAGTCGAGTTGCTGCTCGCGTCGTCCTGGAGTTTCTCGGCGGTGTATCCCCCACCGCAGACCTCCACCCCGTCTGGTGAACACCAAACCGCGCAATCCCTCACCTGGGCAGTCGCGGCGGAGCCCAGCGGCACACTTGTTGACAAGAATACTGGCACGGAGGTTTCTTACCTGTACTGGGAGGCGACGTAGGTTTGCTTTGAATGCTGCTTTTGACAGAGATTGATTCTCTCTTCCCTCCTTTTTCCCTCCCCACCACCTGGTTTGCTAGCGGAAATATCCATCTCGCCACACCGAACGATTCACGCGCAACCACCCCCGTAGGGGACATGGAGACGTTTGATCCATCTCGTCCATCTGTGAGCCCGGTAGATTCGGTCCTTCTCCCGATTGGCAAAGTCCCGGGTTACCTAGACGCGGCTCTCAAAGCTCTTGCATTACACACCGAGGCCCGTACCTCTTTCATCACGTACGCATCCTCTACTTCTCATCCTCCTACCTCAAATCTCATCGGGATAATTCCCTTATTTTTCCATTTCTGGGTTTCGGCTGGACCTCATTTAGATTTTGGCTTCCGGATTTGCTCAAGCACGAATACGTCGCGCTGCGCTTCCTCACGCAGGCGTCGTACGAGCAAGCGGCGCAAATGCGCGTCTCACCTGCGCCTGACGTCGTCACCCGGGTCTTTATGCTCTTCCGCGGCGTCGCTGCAGACGAATTGGGACTTTGGGAGCAGGCAGCCGCGCGCGCGACTGCGGATAACGGCGCGACGTTCTGGGCGCAGGTCGTCGGCGTTGACCTGGTGCGTGCGTCCGATCGGGGCTTATTCCGCGTCTTGGAGTGGGGGGGAATGGAAGTTAAGTGAGGTGCGTGGGCTAGAGTATTTTTTGTGTATACGTGGGTAGTGGCGCACATAATAGACGGCTGCTGAAAGCTGTAACACGTTTTTTTCTTTGGTTCCAACAGTATTCTGATAAATATGAGGTTGATATTCGTAAACCGTCGACAAGCCTCGAAAAAAGGACAGGCAAAAACAAAGTAAAGTATTAAAAGCGCGTGATTGGCGTACTGATATTCAAGTTACTCGACGGGGAAGAATAACACGCATGAATCATTTTTCTCTTCTATCCGACAGCGGCGATTCCTCACGAGGGCACAAAAAGTGGGAGATTGGCGACGTCTCCATTTTCATCAATTATCCCCAATCCGCACAAACGAGACTTACATTCTGAAAGAAGGTCCCGTACGATGGCGTTCCAGCATGCCGGCTTCCCGACCACAGCCGCAGCCGCACTAGCCCCAACTCCCGAAACTCTCTCGCAACCGACCCAGCCCTCGCCAAAGAACAAAAAAATGCAACGAGAAAGGGAACTATGCCAAATCTATCCCTTATGATAGGGGGTACTTCGAGAAGGTAGGCGTCCCACGCGCCTGGGCCCTCGGTAGCAATAGTGCTGTATTGGGGGACGGTGATTTAGTTGGGGACGGGGATAACTTCGTAAATATGAAATAGGACAGCCACGGCACGGGAGAGTCGTATTCTGCTTTATTTTTTCCATAGAGAAGAAGCTTCGTTCGGTAATGTCCATTAAATTCGGGGCCTCTAGGACACGGAGCATGAGCGAAAGTAAGAAAGAGGAACGGATGGGGTACCCGCGGCCCAATCAAAAATCGAGTGGGTTGCACTGCATCCCTACAGTCCACACAGCTTCCTTCTTGGCCGCGCCCTTTTATGTGGTCAATCACGCTCGCGACTTCTTTTGATGGTCACGAGCGCCCGACTGCTTATCGCGCCTTATCCTGGACTAAGTCATCAAAACCGCGGAAGGAGGAACCGGAGAAGAGCGGAGGGTGGAGGGGGTTACGCGAACGTCATGACGTGAGGCCGCTTTGACTTTGGGGCTTGAGAGACAGCCCCCGGAAGATCCAGGCAGATTGGATTCGGTGAGTGATAAGTGGCGCAACCTCTCTGCTTTGACTGTCCGCCAACTCCTGGGAAAATACAGTCGATCGTCGACCGCAGACAGCGGACAAGAACACATGTTGCGCGACGGAGATAGACGTAAAATGTTCTTTATTTGTGACCCCAGTCCACGGAGACATGACGTGCACGCACAAAAGCCTATAGACGAAGCAATGACAGAAGAGGGAAGATGAAAGGGGTCCGAATTTTAGGGTCTCTGTCCCGCTGCTTCACCGGACGTGACTCAAATCGTCCGGTAGAGGCGTGGTCCCCTCTCACACAGGTATCACACACCCCGATCCCGACCCCAGATCTTTCGGAGCTATGTCTCGCGCTCGCGTTTGAATTTCCCATGCGCGTGTCTGTACACCGTCCGGTTCTGCCTGTCCTCCCGGAAGGCTGCGTGGCCCGTCGGCACGGGGAATGGAGGAGCGGGCAATTGGGTTCGTCTGATACCATCGTCTGATCCCGCGGATAAGACGTCATGTGCTGTGAGGCGATACCGCGCGGGCGTGATGCCCTTCCCGAAGCGGTGCGTAACGTGGTTGGCGCAGAGGAGGCCTACGAAAATATTCGCCAAGTGGAGGGGCACGAGGGAGAACACCGCACCCGTGGCAGAAGAGAGAATATCGCGCTCGAAACGCACAAGAGGACCGTGGCAGCCCGGAAGCGGAGAACGCGCGTAGCATGTGCCGGACGCTACGGCGCCATGAAGTGGTCCACTCCAACCGCAGCAACCAAGGGCTCCCTGCAATACGAGCCGCGCGCCAGGTGAGTACCAGAGGTTCCACGCTTCGCTGACCTTTGCATCGAGAGAAAAATTCGCCTTTTTGTAGGTGACGTAGCCGACAGAGACGTAGGAAATGAATGCTGGGAAGAGTAAGAGTACGTAGACCGCGAGGATAGGCCGAGAGTTCAAAAGCGTTCCAGTTATACCCACCAGTGAGGCAAGCAAAAGTAGAGAAGAGCTGAACGTAAGCAAAATGAGAGCAGGAGGATCGGTAATGAGGAGGACAGGGGCTTCAGGGTAAGCTGGCGGTTGAGATAATAAGAGTCTGTCAAGGCTACAGGTGTAAACGGCCAGAAGACTCACTGGCAAACCAAATTAATAGGGAAACGACAAGGCACGTCAGACCGAGCAGGAAGACGGTTGTAACGCTTGCAAGTAAGCACCACTTGTGCCATGTCCATTGACCGACCCCATTTATCCCTAAGCCTCGACTTTCGTGTAAAATTGCCTCAATGTTGCCTTGGCTCCAACCCCCAGCCCCTTTCAGTTCCCGCATACGGCGTGTCGAGAACTGGTTCGTACGAAGCCCAGGAGGTATCGACCGGGAGGATCGCGGTTGGGGCCACTTGTACGTAAACTTGTCCGCCGCAGACAGGGCGCGGGCATCCGTGAGCGCTCGGTTGGGTCCGAGGCGACTGTTTGGAAACTGTGGTTTATTAGCGTTGTAGATGGGAAGCCGCGCATTCGAGAGAGAATCGTATTTCCGGTGGAGGGAGACAAGACCGGAATGCGCCAGGGACGACAATCGTTTCGCCGACGCCTGGATGTTCGTGGATATCTGGGTGAGATAGGACACTGCAACGGGAGTTGCTTGAGATGAGGATGACGTCACCGTGTCATCATTGGCGTCCAAGGGAACTGCGACGGACAACGAGGGGGTGTCCTCGCGCCTCGTCATCGTTGAGGCAGTAGAGCGCAGTGTCGCGGTGGGACCAGGACGGGAAGAGACTGACGATCGATGAGAACGAACTGGAATCGGTGTAAAGTTGGAGGCGCCCGACGGAGAGAGCGCCGTTGCGTAGCCATTCCAGTACCCAGCTGTAGTGTTTTGGCTTTGCGGGACGGGAGGATGATAGCCAACTGTCTGTTGCGAATCTGTTGAAGCCGTGAGCGAAGGCGAAGATAGCTGGGCTCCGGAGCGACGACGAATTGACTTCTGGATCGACCGGGATTGAGATGACGAGTGGAGGAGGGTAGAATAGTCTGGCATGGGTGTGGCCTTGGACGAGAGAGCCGACTACACTGGGGGGGATAGGAGGATGGGTTGTTCTGCTACGATGTACGCCATGCCGTCGAACGTAGAAGGTTTAGAGCTCGAATTTGAAACAGGACTAACCATGTAGTCGGATTGGATTGGACAGAGCAAGACGGGTGGTCGTGGTTGAGGTTGAGGTAACAGCGGCCAACGGCTCCGAAGTGGGCCCGCCTCGGTACTAGTAGCGTGTCACGACTACTCCGCGACATCAGAGTTGAGACTTGGCCGCAGTACTGGTCTGGAACAGCCGTGACTGCGGGAATGCCGATTCCTACAGTGGGAAACATTCCTCTCGATGTCACTGCAACTTGCAGGAGTGCGTAGGGGAATTGCCTAAGGGTGACGCCTTTTGCTCCACACATCGTGAATGTGATTTAACGACGATCAACGATTCTCCCGTCTTGGTCGGCGTATCCGCGTCGTTGTCAGGAACTTCAAGGTGGACAGAGAGGAACCGAAGAACGGAAAGGTAAAGTGGTAGGTTGGACGTCGGATCGGGTTCCCCTTGACGATGCTTCAAGTTCTCAGGTGGGCCCCACAGTCTGGTCACAACATGCGTCCAAGTCCGACTGTCCCGAGTGGATATTAACCCTAGGTTCGTCATTCAGTACTAGACCACTCACCATGTCCCGCGCGACCATTACCATGGTCCCTAAAGGAATGAGGGTGGGAAGACGACAGGTGTCCGATGAGATGATAAGTGCATCTGTTGCAACCTTCCGTTAGGCCTGAGCAAGTAGTGGACACATATTTGTGGGCCTCACCCAGTACCTGAATCTATGCATCTCTTCCACTGCTGACGAAAAAAACCATACAGGACTGTTGTTAATTGCCTTTGGCCCTATGGGGCCTGAGCATGTGCTGGTTTCTCCTTCTGGCATTCTCTGGCGTACTAACGCGGAGGGCGCTGAGCTGTCAAACTGTGCGATTTTATGAGTCGCCGTAAGTGAATGGGTCGGAAGGACGCTCTCGGGACACACCAGCGACACATCGTTGACGTTGGAAGCCCCGAAACGGCAGAGCCAGAGATCCATTCTCCTCCAGTCGCCATCGATCCCTGATCGGACTGCATCCAGACACGTAGGGAGGTTCAACGTTCAGCCCGCGATCGCTGAGCTCAGTCAGTGCTTGTAGGAGCAAAGGGGGTCTCTTTTGCGCCCTGTGGCCGCGGTATTCGAACGAAATGAAAATTTTCAAAATGCTGGCGCCCACGCGCCTACGTTGCGCCCACCGAGACATGCCCTTGCATTGCCTTTTACCCTCCAAAGAGACCAATCCCATCGTCTGCCGTTGCTTGCGTACTCCATGTCTGCCCTTCCTCCGACGTCAGCTGAATTACCCGTGTTGTAATGGTCCCTCGGGTCCATGGGCCTCAAGTAATTGTCTTTTGTTCACTAGCAAATCCTGTCCCAGACTTCGGAAGAAAGACACAGCCAAGTGAGGAATCTTCCGAGGATGGCTGCGCACCATTGGGGGACCCCGTGAGTGGTTTTGACTCAAACGCGGTGTAATTACAGACTATATAGGGCATGCGTTTCTGTTGGGTTGTGTAACTTTTGCCTCGCGCCCTCTCCCCCAAAGGACACCATCCTCTCGTGGCACCTTTGGTACAAAGAGGGGCAGACGAGTCACTCCTCGAACGACGGACGGCAACACCGACCTTCGACGTCTCTTTCTCCACTAACACTCCTTCCCCCTCCTTCACCTCAATCCCAACGAACCTATGCCGTCCACATGCCCGAACCTCGTAGCGCTTGCCGCGGCAGGCCTACTACTCCTCATCCCCTTCTTCACGTTAGCTGCGCCCACGATGATCGCGCAAGAATTCACGAGGTCTCCAACGGCCTCCACTTCCGATTCGCCCACTGGCATGATGAGCAGGGTAGCATTCGACGTCGGATATTCACTCGGTAGGTCATTCAGGCCCTTTCCCATTTTCGACATATTCTCATCGCTGTTCGCACAATCAGTGCTCTTCATTTTCATCACTGGCATCTACGCGTGGCTCGGCGGATGGTTTGACTCCGTCTCACTCCGTGTGCTAACCGATAGTAAGTCCCTCTTCTTTCTCTATCCAAACACCCCCATTCTTATTACTTTTTCTCCTTTTCATGAAGATAGTCGAGTCCGCACCGCCTACCGCACTTTTACAGATTGGCTAGCCTTCCTTCGTCTCGACACTCTCTTCCAGTGGTTGGCAGACGCTATCATTGGCACCCAGACCATTCCCGCGACGGATGGAGGTGGGGCTTTGCCTGCCCCTCTCCCGCCACCTCAATCTCCCACCCCGGACAGTGACCCTCGGCCTGGGGGGGTCTCAGCTACCCCTGACCCTGCCACTTCTCCAAGTGATCATCATAACATCGCTCATCCCCCACCTGTATAGTCATGTAAATACTCTTGGGGTTGCGTGATGCTCTTTCTTATGGTCACTTAGAAGATTGTATTATATGTCGGAAGCGTCCATTCACCTTCTCGTGTGTAACCACGCATATGTCGGGTCATACTTGTATCATCCAAATGAATCTATATACCCCACTTTGATCCTATTCCTCTCAATAAATGTTGCGCCTGGGTCACGGAAAGGGTTACACTAAAACCGTGCGACACCGCCTTACTGTGCTGAATGAGGCACACACAGAAAAGTCTGTGGAAGCACTGCCGCGTTGTTATTGTGAGTTTGGGGAATGCGCCAAAGGCACAACCAATGCACTGCCCAAGAACACTGCAATGGCAGACAAAGTGACATTGCTGTGTGGATTGGTGCCGTACTGTCACTGTCAGAGCGCGATCACGTGATTTCAACGGTGGGACCTATGGTCATTGGCCAGAGATCAGCATGGATCTTCGCTCATTGTGCAACGATTTTCATGCCTCATGCCTTGAATGGTTCAACGAGAGGTTACCACGATATTTTGTTAACGAACCTGGGCCATACCACCGAGTCTGCTGTCTGTGAGGAGTAGCTCTGCACAGAAGGCCGAATACCCCGACCAATTGGACCACGCACTGCGCGCAAGGTGCAGCGAGTAGGAAGGATGTGTCTGCGATCAGAGATAGTTGGGATCTGAACTAGAATTAGGGGGATGAACTTCGAAGTTACGAGGAAACAACGTACTTAGATCCCGATCTCGCATTGCCTTCAACCAAGCACTGGCAAACGGTCGCGGCTGCGTAACTGGATACCCATGGTTGTTGCCTTGGCATCAGTCGATAGATGTACATGGGGGAAGGCGCAGTGGGGCAAGTAATGGAACTCACTACCCCTACTAACTTGAGGTAAGCCTCATAATAACTCCAACATAATTTGGCCACCTTAAATGGCATCGGTCCTATGTCTTCACGAGGAAACCGTATCACCATGGCGATGATTCGAGTGCTGTACTTTGGAGAGCCTTGATAAGGGGACAACATCGAGATCCACGGTAAGGGAGCGGGATACGTTTCTAACGGGGGGATTCACCCTCATTGATGGCGTCTGTCACTATTGAATGGAAGAATACTGTCGTGATGGTGCAG
>Ga0307512_10002799_pt1 | contig 21251 bp, 21 predicted proteins | sample 14_EM_MG_FD_200267 | JGI IMG/M metagenome (GOLD analysis project Ga0307512, IMG submission 200267) | Populus trichocarpa ectomycorrhiza microbial communities from riparian zone in the Pacific Northwest, United States - 14_EM | ecosystem: Host-associated > Plants > Roots > Unclassified | place...
CGCTCCGTCGTCGGTGAGGTGCTGCTCGAGGGCGTCGAGCCGGTCGTCCCAGGCGCGGCGCTGGTCGTCGATCCACGTGCTGAGCAGCGACAGCTGGTCGACCCGCAGCCGGCAGGGGCGTCTGGTGCCCTCGCGTCGCTGCTCGACCAGGCCGCACCGTCGCAGGACTCCGACGTGGTGGGAGATCGCCTGAGGGGTCAGGTCGAAGGGCTCGGCAAGCTCGCCCACCGTGGCGTCACTCAGCGCGAGACGGGTCACCAAGGCGCGACGGACGGGGTCGCCGAGAGCGGCGAAGGCCGAATCGAGGTCTGGGCCGGAGGCGGACATAGCTGCACCATAGTACAAACACTTATTTGCGCAAACACTCGTTTGCAGATATGCCTGCCTAGGCCCAGCCGGTTTCCTCCTGGTCGATCAGCCCGCTCGGCGGTTCGGCCCATGGTGAGGTCGGCCGGTACGGCCGGTCCTCGGCCGTGATCTGCGGGGTGCGGGCCGGGGTTGGACGCTCCGGCGGGCTCCAGGCCGCCTGCCTGCTGCTCGGTGGCCCGGACCAGATGAACGCTCCGGACGGCCGCTCGGACAAGGCCGGTGCCTGCGCCGGCTCGAAGCGGGGCGGCTGCGGCACGGCCTGATGTGGCCGCGACGACAACGCCGCCGGCCGGTGGCTCGCGGCCGCGATCGCCGGTCGCGAAGCCTCGATCGCCGGGACGTCCGAGCGATGCGGCCGGTCCCAGATCGGCTCGGCGGCGGGGGGCCGGGCCACCATCGCTCGCCGTGGTGGGCGCCAGAGCGGCAGCGGGCTGGCCGGTGAACCCCACCAGAGCACCGTTCCGAGCGGGCCGACCCGCGACGGCAGCGCGGCCGGCCGGCGCCCGGTGAGCGGGAGCGCCGGTCGCGGGGCCCCGCTCGGCTCGGCCTCCGGCGGCTGGGCGGTCGCGCCGGTCGCCGGCGCCATGGCCAGTAGCACGGCCGCGCCGACGGTGATCAGGCCAGCGATCGCCGCCGACATCTCCCAGCCCACGCGTACGGTGTCGCCGAGCAGCACCAGGGCGATGGCCGAGGGCGCGATGACCTCGCCGATCCACAAGATCGCTGTCACCGGCCCGACCTGACCGTGCTGCAGCGCGTTGGTGTAGAGCAGCATGCCGGTCACCGTGAAGACGACCAGCGCCCAGGTGAACGGCTCCGTGACGACGGCCAGCGCGGTCGCGGAGAGGTGCTCCATCGGCTGCTCCGGCACGGTCAGCGCGCGACCGCTCAGCGCGCCGGCGCCGAGGGACAGCCCGGCCAGGGCCGCGACGACGCCGGGCGAGGCCACCTTGGTGGCGCCCCAGCCGATCAGGGCCGTGGCCAGCGCGGCCGCGCAGAACCCGATCCGCAGCCCGTTCGACGCCGTGACCTGCTCCTGCTCGCCGGCCGACATGGCCAGGACCGTCAGCGCGCCGATGGTGACCGTGACGGCGAAGACGTCCTGCCCTCGCAGCTGGGACTTCAGGAACACCCGGGCGGCCACGACGGTGACCGCGAGCGAGCCGGCCAGCACCGACTGGACCAGATAGACCGCCAGCTCGTGCAGCGCGACCATCGAACCCGCCCAGGCCAGCAGGTCGCAGCCGACGCCGATCAGGTAAAGAGGATGGCCCAAAGTGCGCACTGTGCTGGTGCTGCGCCGGGCGCCGACGGCTTGCAGGATCGAGCCGGCGCCATAGCTGAAGGCGCCGAAAACGGCGAATGCCAACGCGACCCAGCCCGCGGTGGTCATTGTGGCCGCCAACCGCCATGACACTGCGTATAGTGCGTCATCACGCTTTGATACTAGGCCAGATGTCCGGCCCGCGCGAGCACGCAAATCGACGTCGATGGACTGATCCGCCGGCTCGCCGCAGATTCCACTATCGCCCGGTTGAACTGCGCCCATCGGCGGCGATTTTGTCGGTGGGGTGCGCGATGATGCGGCATGACTGCTACGAAAGAGGTGGGACATGAGCCGGGTACGACTGCTGGTGGGCACACGCAAGGGCGCCTTCACCCTGACCGCGGACGGCACACGCCGCGACTGGCAGGTGAGTGGCCCACACTTCGGCGGGTGGGAGATCTACCACATCAACGGTTCGCCGGCCGATCCTGACCGGTTATACGCCTCGCAGTCCTCGAGTTGGTTCGGGCAGATCATCCAGCGCTCGGACGACGGCGGGCAGTCCTGGCAGCCGGTCGGCAACGACTTCGCCTACGAGGGTGAGGTGGGCGAGCACCTCTGGTATGACGGCACGCCCCGTCCGTGGGAGTTCAAGCGGATCTGGCACCTCGAGCCGTCGCGCACCGATCCCGACACCGTCTATGCGGGTGCGGAGGATGCCGCGCTCTACCGCTCGACCGACGGCGGGCAGAAATGGCAAGAGCTGACTGCTTTGCGTACGCACAAGTCAGGCCCACAATGGCAGCCCGGCGCGGGCGGCATGTGCCTGCACACGATCATCCTCGACCCGGTGGATCCGAATCGGATCTTCGTCGCGATCTCGGCGGCCGGCGCCTTCCGCACCGACGACGGCGGAGCCAGCTGGCTGCCGATCAACCGGGGCCTGCGCTCGGGCCAGATCCCCGACGAGGACGCCGAGGTGGGCCACTGCGTGCACCGCCTGGCCATGCATCCGTCCCGGCCCGAGGTGCTGTACATGCAGAAGCACTGGGACGTCATGCGCAGCGACGACGCCGGCGGATCGTGGCACGAGATCAGCGGCGACCTGCCGACCGACTTCGGGTTCCCGATCGCCGTGCACGCCCACGAGCCCGAAACCGTGTACGTGGTTCCGATCACCAGCGACTCCGAGCATTACGTGCCCGACGGCAAGCTGCGGGTCTACCGCAGCCGCAGCGCCGGCGACGAGTGGCAGCCGCTGACCACGGGCCTGCCGCAGGCCGACTGCTATGTCAACGTGCTGCGTGACGCGATGGCCGTCGACACCCTGGACGACTGCGGCGTCTACTTCGGCACCACGGGCGGCCAGGTCTACGGCTCGCCCGACGGCGGTGACACCTGGGCCCCGATCGTGCGTGACCTGCCGGCGGTCCTGTCCGTGGAAGCCCAGGTGTTGCCATGATCCGAGTCGTGTTGCCGGCGCATTTGAGAAACCTCGCCCGGATCAGCGGCGAGGTCAGCCTCGACGTCACCGGCACGGTCACCCAGCGCCGCGTGCTGGACGCGGTCGAGGAGCGATATCCGATGCTGCAGGGCACGATGCGCGACCGCCGCACCGGGCAGCGCCGCGCCTACGTGCGGTTCTTCGCCTGCGAGGAGGACCTGTCCAACGAGCCCCCCGACACACCCCTGCCCGACCGGGTCACCACCGGCGAGGAGCCCTTCCTGGTCATCGGCGCGATGGCGGGCGGCTGACCAGTCACACACTGCGGCGGTGCATCGGACATGACGGAGGCCGGTGCCTGGGCACCGGCCTCCGATGGTGCTTGTCAGCTACAGGTCGGCTCACCCGACTGGGCGGGCACGTTGACCGCGGCCCAGGCTGCCTTCACCGTGTTGAACTCGGTGCAGCTGCCCGGGTAGAGGTTCTTCGCGGCCTGCAGTGTCCAGACCCGGTACTTCAGGTACGACGAGGCTGACGTCTTCAGCAGCATCGCGTTGTACATGATGGTGATCGCCTTCTGGATGCCCAGGCCGGTGATCGTGGTGCTGTTGCAGGTCGGGCTGACCGGCTGGCCGTTGGTCGGGCTGGTGCCCTCCGCCAGCAGATAGAACCAGTGGTTACCCGGGCCGGCCGCGGCGTGCACCTCCTGAATGGGCGTCAGGCGCGTGTAGCAGTTGCTGTCCCCGGCCACCGACGGGTCGTACATGTACCGGATCGGGCCGCTGCCGACCAGGTTGATCTCCTCGCCGACCTGGAAGTCCGGCGGGTCGTTCGGGTTGTTGGCGTACCACTCGGTGGCCGCGCCGAACGTGTCCGCGACGAACTCCTGGGTGCCCCGGCCGGAGATCCCGCCCGGCGTGTTGTCGTCGATGCCGTGGCCCAGCTCGTGGCCGACCACGTCCGCCGCGGAGATCCACTGACCGGCGGTGTTCTTGCCGATCTGCACCTGGGTGCCGTCGTAGTAGGCGTTCTGGTCGTTCAGACCGACCCGGATCGGCCAGGCCCCACCGGTGCCGTTCTGGCCGTTGCGACCCAGCCAGTTCGACAGCATCGCGGTCTGCTGCTGGGCGACATAGAACGCGTCGACACAGCCGGTCTCGCGGTCGGTGCCGCTGCCCGTGCCCCAGACGTTGTCGGTGCCGCTGAACGTCGCGTTGCCGGTGGCGTTCTGGCAGCTCAGGTTCGTGATCGACGGGTCCTTCAGCGAGTACGTCGAGCCGGTGAGCGTGGTGTTGAGCGAGACCGCGCCGTTGATCCAGCCGGTGCCCGAGCCGGTCACGTCGGTGACGTGCTCCTGCGTGCGCAGCACCTTGCCGCCGATCGCATCGACGTCCACGGTCAGCCGGCTCACGCCCTCGGCTCCGGTGCCGGTCAGCGTGCTCTCCCAGGCCAGCGCCGGCGCGCTGCCGGTGGTCACGACGACCAGCTTGGTGCTCTCGACCCCGGTGACCTTCCGCAGCTCACCCTTGGCGATCTTGACGGCCGCCGCGGCGGTCAGCTTCGGTGTCGTCGCGAGCTCGCCGATCGCTTTGGACTGGGCGACCGACGTGTACGTAGGCTGCCCCGCCGCGTCGACGACCACCACGAGGTCGCCCCCGATCACCGGCAGGCCCTTGTACATGCGGTCGTACGGCACGTATTGCAGCCCGGCCGACGAGACCACCGGGCGCTGCACGAACGCGTCGTTCGCGCTCGCATGCAGGTAGGCGGGCCGGGCCGCGACCAGCGACGCCGCCTTCTCGGCGGCGAGCGTCCGGGCGGCGGGCACGGCCGGCTTCGCGAGCGGCTGGACCGGCTGCGCGCCGGCCGGCCCGGCAGTCATCGCCGCCGCGACCGCGGTCGCGGTCCCGAACGCCACGACGAAGGGAATGCGGAAGTTCACGCGTGCTCCTTCCCCACCGGAGGGGTACCGGCGGGCTCGACGTCCCGGCGGGGCGGGTGGCCACGCCAGGGTTTATCAATAGAAGACGCTATATATTTACCAGTTGGCGCGAAACGGGGAAAACCCTCGAGCCGCAGAGAAGGAGTGTCGTTACCCGAGGGCCTTGCGCATCTGCTGGGTCACGACGTGGTAACCCGAACTCGCGTAAAGCCGGATCGCGCGGGCGTTGTCGCCGAAGACGTTGAGCTCCAGGGCGCCCACGCCACGGGACCGCACCGCTTCCTCGGCCGCCGCCAGAAGCACGCGCCCATAGCCGAGCCCGCGGTGCGCCCGGTCGATCTCGATGTCATAGACGAACGCGCAGTCGCCCTTGCCACGCGGATGGGCCAAACCGAGCCACAGCACGCCGACGGGGGTGCCGTCGGGCCGGGCTCCGTGGAGAAACAGCACGCCGGCCGTCGCGTAGCCGTCCGGCAGCAGCGCACGGTCGGCGGCGCGGGAAAGCTCCTCGGCCTCGCCGGGAGACCAGTTCCCGGCGGCGACCTGCTCGCCGGCGAAGTCGCGGACGGCGGCGCCACGCCACTCGTCGAACTCGGGCTCCGTCATCGCGCGCACGACCAACTCAGGCATGCCGCGATGCTCCCACTCCGGTTCCGTATGGCGGCTGGGACCCGTTGGTTGATGGTCAGGTCGTTCGGATACGCGGCCGTGGTGGGTCTGCTCTACGTCACCGTGAAATATGCGGTTCGGGACGGAATTCGGCTCGCGCGCGACGATGCGCGGCCGGTTTCCAAGGACCGCGCATGACGTTTGGTCGCGGTTTCAGTTCCAGTTCGCCGGCACCTTGTGATAGGCCGATGTGGCCGACTTCGTGAGATTGTCGCCGGCCGGGGCAGTGGCCGAGGTCGAGCCGGCGGCGGCCGCAGTCATCGCAGCGGCCGCGGTGCCGATCGGGGCGAGAGCCAACGCAACCGCGGCGGCTGCGGCAACCCAACGATTCTTGTGCATGTGCGCCACCCCTTGATCGAGTCGCTTGGGTGTCCTCAATGTACTTCGTCAGCACAACGGGCTGCGTGGCTGCATGACGGCTATGGGCCGATGTGCGACCATTTCCCGCGGCCGTCTCGCGGGGGGACTGGCCTCGACGCCGGGGGAGACACGGATGACAAACGCTGAGGCGAACGCGGGGACCGAGCCCGTTTTCCGCGACGACGTCACGGTCGAGCTCGTGCGCAGCAGCGCGCACGACAGCGATGTTCTCTTCGCGGCCCGCGTCTCCACCCTCGGCGAGCAGTCCCTCGACGAACTCCAGAAGGATCACGAACGCTCCACCGGGCTGATCAACTACTTGATGCGCGATCGGCACGGCACGCCGTTCGAGCACAACTCCCTCACCTTTTTCGTCAGCGCGCCGATCTTCGTGTTCCGCGAGTTCCAGCGGCACCGGGTCGGCTTCTCCTACAACGAGGAGAGCGGGCGCTACCGCGAACTGCGGCCGGTCTTCTACATTCCGGGCAGCGACCGGATGCTCGTCCAGCGTGGCCGCCCCGGCAAGTACGAGTTCTTCGACGGATCGCCGGACCAACACCAACTGGTCGCCCGCGCGATGGAGAGCTCATACCGGCACGCATATGCGGCGTACCGGGAGATGCTCGACGCGGGAATCGCACGCGAGGTAGCCCGGGCGGTGCTGCCCGTCGGACTGTTCTCCTCGATGTACGTCACCTGCAACGCCCGATCGCTGATGGCGTTCCTGTCCCTGCGCACCAAGGACGACCGGGCGACCGTGCCGTCCTTCCCACAGCGCGAAATCGAAATGGTCGCGGAACAGATGGAAGAGCTCTGGGCCGCGAAGATGCCCCTGACGCACGCCGCCTTCAACGCCAACGGCCGCGTCGGCCCATAACAACCCGCGGCGAGAGCTGCCCGGCGATGATGGGTCGGGGTGGAAGGCGACTATGGCAGCGCCGAGGGTGGTCTGCTTGGTCGGGGCTCTGGGACGACTGCTCGACCCTGCCCGGCCGGGCCTGGGATCGCGGCCCGCCCCCGCACGACCTCGGAAGCCGGTGCACCCGCCGACCGGGCCCGCCGCCGGCGACGGATCAATAGGAGCGCGACCACCAGAACCAGCAGGCAGCCGGCCACCGCCGCCAGCGCCACCAGGACCCGCAAGCCGGTGGCCGGACGAAGCGCCTGCCCACTTCCACCGGCCGGCGGAATCACGACGTCGCCGGTCAGGACCAGCTTTCCCGTGTCGATGCGGACCGACGCGCGGACCGGCAGCGCCGGGGGAGTCGGGAACTGCACCAGATACCTGCCGCGCAGCGTTGTCGTCACCTGGTCCAGGGCCGGGATGACGACCGGCGTGCCGACCGGGGCGAGGAAGCCGCCCGTGGACCGGGCCGCGTCCGGCCAGTACGGGCTGCCGTCGGCGCTGCTGACCACGATCAGGATCGTGCCGGCGCGGTTGAACCGGGCGCTCAGGGCCGCGGCGCTTTCACCCCCGGCGTCGGCCGCGCTTGTGTAGACCATCACCACCCGGTGGCCCGTCGGGATCGTCGGGAACTGGGCGTTCGCCAGGGTCAGCGCCTCCGACGTGCGGCGCCGTCCGCCGGCCCGGACGTCGCTGAGCGCGCGGACGGTGGCCGTCGGCCCGCGCTGCGGCGGGCTGATCAGGACCGGCGGCGAGGTGTCGGCCACCACTGCCGCGCGGGTGCCGGCCGGGGCTTCGAGGATGAAGCGGGCGGCCGCGCTGAGCCAGGCCGGCAGGGCCGGGGCGCCGGCGTCGGAGGTGTCGATGACGAACGCGACCGCCAGATCTTTGGCCACCACCGGCGTCAGGGGGGCCTCCTTCCGTACGCCATCGATGGTGATTTGGGCGGTTTTGCTCCGGACCGGCTCGCTGCTCGCGCCCAGATCGACCACCAGGGTGGTCCGCTGCGGGCCGGGCAGGACGGCTATCGCCGGCAGCGGAACCGCCGCGGCCGCCGGGACCGGGCCGTAGCCCAGGCCGACGACGATCACCAGCAGGAACGCCGCCACCCGGACCGCGTGCCGATCAGGCCAGCGATGCGAAGGCGATGACATTGTCCCGATAGCTCCTTCGGCTCTCGTCGAAGCTGCCGCCGCAGGTCACCAGACGCAGCGTGGGTTCCAGGGTCGGCGCGTAGACCAGGTCGGTGGGAAACCGGGTCTTCGCCACCCGGGACACCCGCGTCACCCGGAAGGTGGCCGTGCTCCCGTCGGCCCGGTCCACCTCGATCACGGCGCCGCGCGGCAGCCGGACCAGGTCGAAGAAGATCCCGGGGCCGGCCCGGGAGTCGACGTGGCCGAGGATCACCGCCGGGCCGTCCTGACCCGGGCGGGGCCCGGCTTCGTACCAGCCCGCGACGTCCGGGCGTTTCGGCACCGCGACGGTCCCGTCCGCTTGGAGGCCGAGGCGTTGCAGCGCGCTGTTCACCCGGAGCGCCGGAATCCGCAGCCGGAGCGGCGCCGCCACCTGCGGATAGGTGCGTGCCGACCGGAACGTGTCGGCCACCAAAGGCGGCGGCGCCGCCGGGGCCGGGGCCAAAGGCGCAGGGTCGGCCGCCGGCTGGGCTCCGGTGAGCAGGGCGGTCAGCAGCACTGCGACGCCGGCGAGCAGACCAATGCGCGGGTACGCCCGCATGTCAGCGTCGTCCCACGGCGTCGGCCATGCCGCCGTAACCGGTCTGCGGGCCGCCGACCGGCAGGCGTGCCGCCACCGTCGCACCGAAGGCGTCGGCGAGCTGACGGGCCAGGTCGAACATCTGCTCGTACGTCTCGTACGCGATCTGGTGTGCCGTGCCGTAGTCCTTGCCCGCGAAGGCGTCCACGTGTCGCAGTAACATCTGGTCGTGCACCAGGAAGGCGTTCGCCAGGCTGCTCGAGCCCAGCCGCTTGCCCGTCACGGACTCGAGGAAGGCCGCCATCCGCCCCTCGAAGTCGTGCAGGTTGGCCCGGGCCCGTTCGCGACGGGTGGCATCCCCCGCCGCGCTTCCGCTCGCGTAGGCCACGACCTGCTCGACGTAGTACGCCCACAGCGACTGGAAGTCCTTCGCCGCCGTCGCGCCGAACAGGATGTCCATCGCCGCGGCCAGATCGCGGGTGTTGCCGTTGACCGACTGTCCCGCGGCGGTGAAGTCGGCGGTGTTCGTGACGGCCGCGCGGGTCACATCCTCGACCAGCACGACGTGCTCGGCGAGCAGCTTGCCGAGCCGGGAGCGCAGCCGCCAGGTCGGCGCCTGCAGCGCGGCCGCTTCCTTCGCGGGCAGCAGCGCGTCGGCAATGGTCGCGCCCAGGTCGTAGGTGTGCTCGTACGATTCGCGCAGGATGCGGTCGGCCGTCGGGTAGTCCTTCGCCGCGTAGGCGTCGGCCTGCATCAGCAGGTGGTCGACGTGCATCCGCATGGCCCGGTTGGCGGCGGCCGTGGTCAGGCGCCCGTGCGCCTCGTCGACGAAGAAGCCGGCCAGGTCCTGCTCGTACTCGATCAGCTCCTCCCGTGCCTCGGCGCGCACGTCGTCGTCCTGGTCGGCGAGCCCGCCGGCGTAGGTGAACAGCTCGACGATGTGCTCCGCCCACAACGGCGCGAACTTCTTCGCGGTGGCGTCGCCGAAGAGGTCGCCCATCAGCTGACCCATCGCGTCGGTGTTCTTGCCGAGCGCCGCGTTCGCGGCCTGGGCGAAGTCCTCGTCGCCCCGGATCCGGCCGCGCATGAAGTCCGCGGCCAGCAGGGAGTGCTGACCGAGCAGGGCCTGCAGCCGCAGGGCCAGCTCCGGAGTCGTGGCGGGCGCTGCGCGGCTCGCGACGGCGGGCCGGCTGGTCTGGGCGCTCGCCACCGACCGGCCTTGCGGAACCGTAAGTGATCCGGCCGGGAGCACCGCGAGCAGCCCGATGCACAAGATCGGAAGGAGCTGCCAGTGGTGACCGTGTCCACGCAACTGCATGTGCCTCATCGCCTGGCATCTCAGAGGGTGGCGAGCGATGCGCGCACGGCCAGGCGAGCCGACCTACGCCGAGTCGGCTCCGATGACCGCCGGTGCGCGGATCGCCGCCAGCGGTGACGTCGGCCCGACTTTACGCTGCTCATCGATGATGGTCGACCATCGCGGAGTGTCAGTTTCCTGTCCCACCCGATCGGGGTTACTCGGGGTGATATGGGCAGTACGGTCAGAGTGCGGGCCCTTCCTGGACACCCGGAGGTGACGGCATGACGGGCGTCGGTCACCTCGTTGCCGGGCGCTATCGGATCATCGGCCCGCTCGGCGAGGGCGGGATGGGCCGGGTGTGGCTCGCCCTCGACGAGGCGCTGGACCGGCAGGTCGCGATCAAGAAGTGCTCGGTGCCGGACGGTCTCACCGAGGCGGAGCAGACCCTGCTGCGCGACTGGACAGCGCGGGAGGCGCAAGCGGTCGCCCGGGTGCTGCATCCGAACGTGGTCCGGATCCACGACGTGCTGACCGACGACGACCTGCCGTGGATCGTCATGGAGTACGTGCCCGCCCGCTCGCTGCTTCAGGTGATCAAGGAAGACGGTGCGCTGCCGGCCGGGCAGGTGGCCCGGATCGGCCTCGAGGTGCTGCACGCGCTGAACGCGGTCGGCGAGATGGGCATCCTGCACCTGGACGTCAAGCCGAGCAACGTGCTCATGGCCGACGACGGCCGGGTGATGCTCACCGACTTCGGCCCCGCGGTGACCGCCGCGGGCATCGAGGCGCTGGACCGCGCCGGCCTCGTGCTCGGCTCGCCGAACTACGTCGCGCCCGAACGCCTGCTGCACGGCGCCTCGACCGCCGAGGTCGACCTGTGGTCCCTCGGCGCGACCCTCTATCACGCCGTCGAGGGCCGGCCACCGTACGCCCGCGGGACGGCGGCGGCCACCCTCGGGGCGCTCGGCAGCGGCGCCGCGCCGGACCCCGCCCTGCTGGCCGGTCCGCTCGTCCCGGTGCTCGACGGGTTGTTGCAGCGTGCCCCGGCCGACCGCCTCGCGGCCGCCAAGACCGAGGAGCACCTGCGCGAGCTGGCCGACCCGGAGCCGTACGAGCGCCCGCGCCCGGTCGAAGGGCCCGCGGCCCCGGGCGAGCCGGCACCCGGCCGGAGCGACCCGGCCGACGAGACCGTCGTCGTGCTGCGCCCGCGCAGCCGGGGCCGCCGGGTGGCCGTGCTCGTCACGCTGTCCGTCCTACTGGCGCTTCTCGCTCTGATGGCCGCCGACCGGTTCCCGTTCTCCGGCGGCGGCGAACGACCCGGGACGGCGGCCGGTGCGCCCGGCCCGAGCCCGACCAGCCGAGCGGCCGCCCCGTCACCCGCCCCGTACGTGCTGCCGCCCGGCTACAAGTGGTGGAACGACCGCAACGGCTTCCGGGTGGCGGTGCCGACCGGATGGCCGAACGGCCGGAGCGTGCGCAACGGGGTGGCCTTCACCGCCCCCGGCGGGCGGGTGAGCCTCAAGGTCAGCAGCTGGACCCCGAAGGGCGGGAACGCGGTCGCGGCGCTCGTCGCACTGGAACGCGATGTCACGCTTGCGAGCTATCGGAGGATCAAGATCGAGCCGCTGTCCACGCCGCCCGACGCGGTGTGGGAGTACACGTTCCGGGATTCCGAGGACGGCCTGATCCGCACCCTGCAGCGGGTCGTGGCGCGCGGCGGCCGGACGTACCTCATCGAGTGGCGCACGCCGGCCCAGAACTGGGGCAATGAGCTGCAGAAACTCGACGTGGTGGTGGACAGCCTGCGGCCGCTCGCGGGGGCCTGAGCCGCGGCCGGCCGGTCGGCTACGTCGTGGTCGGTGCGGGCGGCGCGCCGCCGGGGTCGGGATTCTGCCGGATCCGCAGCCCGGCCAGGCTGCCGGCCAGCAGCGTGACGCCCGCGACCAGCATCACGCCGCTGGCGCCGAGCGAGCCGTCGGTCACGTCATAGAGGAACTCCGGGACCACCAGGGTGGCGCCGACGACCCCGCCGGCCAGCACGACCCATTCACGGATCCCGGCGTACGCCGCGAAGCAGACGCCGGCCACCAGCGCCGTCAGGATGTACCCGAGGATGTTCTCGGCCGCGCTGTCGCCGAGCACCACGATCTGCGCACCGACCAGCCCGAAGGTCACCGCGATCGCGAGCGCGAACCGGCGTTCGAAGACCAGCCGTTGCCAGGCCAGCACCGCCCACAGCACGCCCAGCGCCAGCGTGCCGACGCCGACCGCGTCGACCTCCTGCACGTCCAGCAGGTCCAACAGGGTGGCGTACACCGAGAACGCCGCCACGGCCATCCCGAACTGGCCGACCGCGCTGCGGGCGAGCAGGTACCCGATCACCACCACGACGAGCCCGGTCACCGAGGCCACGAACGGCGCATAGTCCACCGGCGGCTCGCCGACCCACATCCCGAAGTCATCCGGGGTGCGCTCGAGGCTCACGTACGCGGCGAAGCTGCCGGCAGCGGCGGCGCCGGTCAGCAGGGTGCTCGACAGCCGGCGCCGCACGTTGTCCCCCGGCCACTGGCGCCACCAGCGGGCGTCCAGCGGCGCCGCGCGCCAGCGGACCGCCAGGCCGCTGCCGAAGAGGACCACGGCCATGGCGGCGAGGATCCAGAACCGTCCCGCCCGGCCGAGCGCGTTCCATTCCTCGCTGAGGAACAGCAGTGTCGCCCCGACCACGAAGGAGGCGCCGAGGTAGCCGGCGATCTCGCCGAAGAGCCGGCGCAGGCCGCCCGGCCGGGACGGGTGGGCCGGCCCGGCGAGCTCCGCCAGGACCGCGCCGGCCTGCGCGCGGTCGAGCACGCCGCGCTCGACGAGACGATCGAGGGCGGCGGCTAGTTCACTCGGCTGTTCCACGTCGGGCCTCCTCGAGACATCGCGCAGTATTCCACGCGGTGCCGAACCCCGAATATGTCTAGTGACCTGGCGGCCCGGAAAGGTTGCCCGCCGGTGGGGAAGATCGCTCTTCGCGCTCGTCCGGGCTCTTCGGCGGCTCGGTCCGGCACACTGTCACGCGCCGCAGGTCGACTCGCCACCGCCCGTGGTCAACCGTCCGACCATGTATGTGGGAGCACAACGGGTATGAGTGCAGATCAGCCGTCGCCGGCCGGGCACCGCAAGCCTCGCTCGCGGGCCCGCCGGTTCATTGTGATCGCGGTGGCCCTGGCGACCGTCGGCGCCGCGTCCCTCGCCACGCTGGCCGTGTCGGCGGGCACCGGCGACCGGCTCGGATTGAGCTGGTTGTCCGCGGACGAGCAGAGCGACTCGCCCACAGCCCCGGCGGCCGCCGAGGCACCGTCCTCCACCGGCACACCGGCGCCGACCACCCCCGCCGCTGCGAGCACCCCGGCGGCCGCGAGCACGCCGAAGGCCACCGGCGCCTGCGGGCGCAAGGCGGGCACCTCGCCGGCGACCAAGGTCACCCAGGTCAACGTGGGCAGCCGGGTCACCGGCTACGGGCAGGAGGGGGACACCGAGCCGCTGCCGATGGCGATCGCGGCCACCCCTTCGGGTGGTTCCTGGCTGGCCTGGCTGGGCACCGACGGCAAGGTCTATCTGGGCAAGCTCGACTGCGCGGACAAGCTGGTCGGCACCCCGACCAGCTTCGCGGGAATCGACCTGCAGGACGTGCAGGCCGACAGCAAGGGCGGCGTCCTGCTGCTCACCCGCAAGGGCAGTTGCCACACCGGGCCGCTGTGCGGCGGGTCGTCCAGCCCGTGCAACACCATGCACATGATCCGTTTCGACAACTCGGGACACCAGGTCTGGGACCGGCAGGTCACCAACCTGACCAGCAGCCGGGGCGGCTACGACAACGGGGCGCGGTTCGTCTGGTGGTACCAGCACCACGGCCGGCTCGCCTCCGACGGCACCAACTACGCGGCGTACTTCGGCGTCGCCATCACCGTCCAGAACGGCAACTGCGTCGACATCCACGAGGGCGACCGGATGCAGGTGGTCAACGCCAAGGGAGCGCTGGTCAGCGGGCACGACAGCTTCGAAGTCGGCTGCAGCCACGCCTGGACCTCACGGATCGTCTGGGATTCCCGGACCAAGCATTTCGTGATGGTCTGCGCGACGGACAACGCGTGCCGGATCGCCCGCCCGAATCCCTATCGGACGGTGGCGGCGGGCAGCTGCGACGGCACCCTGTTCGGCGGCGACCTGGTGCTGGCCAAGACCAAGGGCTACTGGACCGCCTGGAGCCAGGGTGGACAGGTACGGCTCTCGCACTTCAGCACCGGCGCGGCCGACAAGACGATCAAGACAGCGGCCAAGTCGCAGCACCCGCATCTGGTGCGCTACGGAACCGGCCGGATGCTGCTGACCTGGCAGTCGGGCGCCACGATGCTGGCACAGGTGTACGACGCGGGCACCGGCAAGGCGGTGGGGAAGCAGTTCAAGATCGCCGCGCGGGACCACAACTACCAGGCCTTCAAGGCGTACGCCGACGGCAGCGCAGCCTACCCGGCGGCCGGCAGCACGAGCACCTCGATCAAGATCGCCCGGGTGCTGCCGCTCAGCTGACCGGGTGTTCAAAGGCCACTGTCGACCTGGCCGCCGGGTGGAAAAGGTGCATGGTGCTCCGGCGGCAACCTCGCTACCCTATGCGCATGGCTGGTTTCGGAGCGTATCAAGTTCGGCCGGTGATTCAGCAGTTCACAGCCAGGATGCGTCGACAGCGGAGGCCCGCCGAGCCATCGGCCACCGACGGCGTCCCGGTGACCCCCTTCAAGCCGCGCGGCCGCACGCACTATCGCGATGAGACGACCACCGTCGTCGGGCGCACGCTGATCTCGCCCAACGGCATGTTCCGGATCGGCGACCTGGCGTCCTACCGCCCGGTTCCGCAGATCGAGCCGCGCGAGCGGGTCCGGGACGCGGCCGGGATGTGCGCCTTCGTCGTCGGGCTGCTGACCCTTGTGGTCACCGTCGGCTTCGTCACCTACACGCTGATGGCGACCTCGTTCGGCGACGCGACCGCGGCCGCGTTCCTCGGCACCGCGATCGTCTGCGTCTTCATTCTCGCGGCCTATGTCAGCGTCGTGTTCGCCCGGTGGCGGGACGTCTACGACCGTGACCCGATGCGCTATCGGCACGTCATCGTGGCGGTTCATCGCGGCGAGAGCGTCGCGATCACGCCGGACCTGCCCTACGAGACCGCCAGCAAGATCGTCAAGGTGCTCGACAAGGTCAAGCGCCGGATGCCCAAGACCCAGAACCAGCCGGGCCGGACCGCGGCCGCCTAGCCCGGCAGTTCCGTCCGCATGATCATCTATCACACCGCGCCGGTCCGGTGCTTTCCGCTGCTGGTCGACCAGATGGCCGGCGAGTTCCGCAATTCCTACCACTTCCGGATGCCGATCCGAGCGCGCAACGCGGCCGACCACCGGCTCGGCATGCTGCGGCACGTCTGCGCCTATGAACACACGCTCGCCGAGCTGCCCCGCCGGAGTGTGCCGAACCACGGCTTCCCCTACGACGTGCTGCGCAACGGGATCGACTTCGTCGCGCCGGCGCTGCTCAAGGACATCGATTTTCTGTACGGCGTCTTCGCCGGCGACCTGATCAAGAAGCGGGCCGGGGACTTCGTGTTCACGATCCTGAGCCATCCGGTACGCCACATCTACGACCTCTTCGACTATCTGTCGTTCGTGAACTCGACCTCCGACGCCGACGCGCGGGTCGCCGAAGGGGTGGCCCTGTTCGACGAGATCGTGGCCGCCGGCTCGCACCGGTTCATCGACCGGTTCCTGGCCGGCGACCGGGAGATCGTCGTGGCCGGCCGCGGCTTCGACCTGATCGAGGACTTCTTCCGGTTCAATTTCGACGTCGACTACGACTTCGTCGGCGTGGAGGAACGGATCGCGGACGCCGTCGAGACCCTGTCGAGCCGGCTGGAGATCCCGATCAAGCCGAGCGAACGGCTGCTCTCCCGGCGCTCCTCGATCGCGTCGGGCAGCCGGTACCGCTACGAGGACCTGCGCCGTAGTCTGCTTCCCGAGATGGCGAAGTACGAATCCGTCCTGGCGCACTGAGGTACTGGATCGCTGAGGTCCTGGAACACTGAGGTCCCGGCGCGCTGAGGACGGTGCGAGACCAGGAGCCGGCATGCCCCGACGGGTCGCGGTGGTGACCGGCGGCGGGTCCGGGATCGGGGCGGCCGTCGCGCTCCGGATGGCGCCCGAATACGACCTGCTGCTCACCCATCTGGCCCCCGACGAACAGCTGCGCCGGGTGGCCGAGCGCGCGAAGCGTCTCGGCGCGCAGGTGGCGACGGTGACCGGCGACCTGACGGCGGACGCCACCCTCGGCGACTTCCGGGCGGCCGTGCACGCCCGCGGCTCCGATGTGGACATCCTGGTGTGCTGTGCCGGCGCCTACCCGACGCGGAACTGGCCCGAACTGACGCTCGACGAGGCCCGGTACAGCCTCGCGCTGAACCTGACCGCGGCGCTGGCCTGCGTCCAGACGGTCTCGCCGCTGCTGGTCGGCGCGGGCAAGGGCCGGATCGTCGTGGTCTCCTCGGTGATCGCCCAGGTGGGGCGCGGCGACCTGGTCGCGTACTCGGCGGCCAAGGGCGGCCTGGAGGCGATGGTGCGCGCCCTCGCCCGCGAACTCGGGCCGAGCGGCATCACCGTGAACACGGTCCGGGCCGGCTCCATCGACGTGGGCCCGCGATCCGGCGCGAGCGGCGACCCCGAGGCGGTCCGCCGGCAGGTCGCCGCCCAATGCATCAAGCGCCGGGGGAGACCGGCGGACGTGGCGGACGCGGTGGCCTTCCTGGTGTCGGACCAGGCCTCGTTCATCACCGGCCAGACCCTGACCGTGGACGGCGGATGGCATTTGTCCTAGGTCCACCGCGAGGCCGATACCGTAAGCGCAGTCGCGTGCGCGACTGTTTTTGCTGAGAACCTGGACTCGAAGGAGATCGGACTAAACTTCACCTACAATTCCGACAGCTCCGGCCACGGGGTCAGCGACAACACGATCGAAATTCCACTGCCGCCGGGACTGGAAATCGAGCCGGTCGTCAATAACGTCAGCGTCACCATGCAGATCGACGAGTCGTGGTATGAGGAGTTCACGGCGGAACGCCGGAAACTGGCCCTCAGCCTGTAACCAGCGGGCCGGCGGGTGCGGTTCACCCGCCGGCCCGGTGACTGGTGGTTTCAGAATCCGATGGCCTCGCGCAGAAGTAGCACGGTGCCGCGCCCGGGCAGCAGTTCCGCATTCAGGATGAGCAGGCGGTTGATCGCACTGGGCGAGCCGTAGACGACCTGGGCGCGGGCGTTCTCCAGCGGCAGGCAGTGGTCTTCGACCCGGCGCAGCGCGCTGTCCAGGTCGGGCACCACCTTCTGCGCCCCGACGACCCAGATCGCGTGGGCGGCGCCGCCGGCGTACGCGGGTAGCTGGCTTCCGGTGCCCGAGGCGACCACGAGGGAACCGGTTTCGGCGACCGCGGCGACGCTGCCCACGACGAAGTCGGGGCTGGCCAGCAGCCGCCGGATGTCGTCGGCGCCGGTGGCACGGTCCATGGCCAGCACGCGTGGCTTGACGGCCTGGTACCGCCCGCTGGCGTTGAGGTCCCCGTCGATGCCGGACAGGCGCAACGTCTCGCTGGCCCCGGTGAACACGCTGGCGCCCTCGGGTATCAGATCCTTGATCCGGCTACGCGCGACCGCCACGTTGTCGAGGATCTCCACGGTGAAACCGTGCGCCGTCAACGCGGCGGCCGCCCGCTCCAGACGCTCCACGGGCGCCGGATCGGTGAAGAGTGTCGCCGGAATCGGGGTGGTCATCGTGCCTCCTGGGTTGAGCGGGGAGCTGAGCCCGTCAGTGGGGTGGTGTCGAGGTAGCGGACCTCGTAGACCCGTTCGGCGAACTTCCAGCCGTCCGGGGTGCGCTGGTAGCGGTCGTGGTAGATGGCGAAGTTCAGCCCTTGCCGGCCGTCGCGCGTGCGCGCCAGTTCTTGCAGGTAGGCGCGGCCGGTCGCGGTGTCGCCGTCGAGCTGGATCGTGCCCGGGTGGGTGGTCTGCACGAAGAAGTCCCACTGGCTCTGCAGCCGTTCGCCGCCGGCGCGGATCTGCTCGCGGCCGACGAACTCGGCGGGGATGTTGGGCATCCGCAGCGCGCCGTCGGGCGTGAACAGGGCCGCGAGGCGGGCCCGGTCGCGCATCATCGCCGCGTCGGTGAACTCGCCGCGCAGCGCCTCGATCTCGACGCGGTCGGCGATGGCCTGAAAGTCACTCATCGGTTCCTCCTTCTCAAAATCGCTGCCGGTGTACGGTCCGACGACACAGCCCGGCGGAATGTGAGGCGACGCGTGCACCGCACAGTTCGGCGCGCTATTTCGTCGTACTGGTGAGGGCAGATGCGACCAAGGGAGCCGACAGCGCCATGACCATCCCCGATCCGGGCTTGACCGCGATCATGAGCGAGCGGCGGCAGCTGATAAATCTGGCGTACCGGCTGCTCGGCTCCCTGGCCGAGGCCGAGGACGCCGTGCAGGAGACCTACGCCCGCTGGTACGCGCTGTCGCTGCAGCAGCGGGCGGCCGTCGAGTCGCCCGGCGCCTGGCTCACGACGGTCGCCAGCCGGATCTGCCTCGACCTGCTCGGCTCGGCCCGGGCCCGGCGGGAACGCTATGTGGGCGACTGGGTCCCCGAGCCGCTGCCCGAGCCGACCGAGTGGATCGGCGGCCGGCCGGGTGGCAGCACGGTCGATCCGGCCGACCGGGTCACCCTCGACGAGTCGGTCAACATGGCCTTCCTCGTCGTGCTCGAGTCGATGACCCCGGCCGAGCGCGTCGCGTTCATCCTGCACGACGTCTTCCGCTACTCGTTCGCCGAAGTCGCCGAAGTCGTCGGCCGTAGCTCCGCGGCCTGCCGCCAGCTTGCCTCCTCGGCCCGCCGCCGGCTGCGCGCCGAGCAGTCTCCCGCCGCCCCTCGAGCCCGGCAGGCCACCATCATCAGAGACTTCAAGCAGGCCTGGGAAGCCAAGGACATCGACGCCCTGATCGGCCTGCTCGATCCCGATGCCACGGCGACCGGCGACGGCGGCGGTCTCGCGCTCACGTTCCTGCACCCCATCGAGGGAAGCGAGCAGATCGCGCGCGCCTGGGTCGAGATCGCCAACCGGGCACTCGACCACACGACGTTCCTGGAACGCACCGTCAACGGCCAGCCCGGGCTGGTGGCCCTGCAGGACGGCGTGACCGTGACGGTGTTCGCGTTCGAGGTCAGCGGCGACCGGATCAAGCACATCTGGGCGATCCGCAACCCCGAAAAGCTTCGCCCCTGGACGGCCGGCTGACGCTCAGGCCGGCGCCAAGGTGAACGACGGATAGAAGGCCGGCAGGTGGCTCAGTTGGAGGTCGATGCCGCCGATGTTGGTGAAGTCCTGGCCGTGCACCGCGCTGTGGTACGCGAACTTCGCGGTCTTCGCGCGATACCGGGATCGGTACAGCAGGTCGGCCAGCGTGAGCCAGTACCGGGGGTGTCCGCGCCGGTGCAGGGTCACGAAACGGTCCCGCAGGACGGCGATCACCGCGTCGGCGTTCCGCGTCGTGGCCGGGATGTCGAGTCCCTGCATGCGTACGCTGTCGACAAAGGCCGCCTGCTGTGGCGTCGGCGACGGGGTGCGGTCGCGACCGGCCGCGTTGCCGTCGGCCAGGATGTCGATCAGGTAGCCGGGGTGATCGCGATACCGCGTGTAGCCCGTGCTGGCCGGCACCGGGGGACCGTCGAGCAGTCGGCGCACCGCCGTCTCGATGTCGACCTCGCCCAGCGGGGCGGCGAGATGGGCGGTGAACCGGCGGCCGGTGTGATAGGCCGTCGGCAGGAGCGCCTCCTGGTCGAGCAGCTCCGTCGTCGCGCCGTGGCAGCTGGCCAGGATCGGCACGCCCACGTGCGACGCCTCGACCAGGACCCGGCCGAAGGTCTCCAGGGTCGACGTGCTCGGGAAGAACAGGACGTCGAATGCGGCGTACCGATGCCATAGCTCTTCGCGGTCGACCTTGGGCACCCACTCGAAACCGGGACGGGCTCTGGGTGGGTGCTGCGCCTCGCCGACGGCTTGCAGCCGGACGTCCGTCGAGCGGCGGCGGAGCCGGGACAACAGGTCGAGCGCCTGGGCGAAGTTCTTGTCCTCGGTGAGCCTGCCGACGTACCCGATCAGGGTGGTTTTGCTCGGCCGGCTCCCGCGCCAGGTGCCGGCCGCGGCCGCCGGGAACCACCGCAGCAACGGATAGCAGACCTGGTGGCTGTCCGGCGGAGTCCCGGGGAAGAGGCGCCGGAACAGGGCCGAGGAGTACGCCGACGAGTGGATCAGAGAGTCCTCGGGGCGCAGATACGCGGCGCACAGCGACTCCTGCAGGAGGTAGCCGTTCCATAGCGCGGTGCGGACGTCGCGGACGATGCGGAACCGCAAGCCGAGCCGCTCGCGCAGGTAGTAGTAGAAGTACGCGTGCGGGCCGACCGTGGCGAGCACAGTGTCGCAGCCGGCCAGCGCGTCGCGCGCGGCCCGGTCGTCGCGGCACAAATCCAGCAGGTCATGTGGGCGCGCCGCGATCCGGTCCGACGCTTTCAACAGCAAGCCGAGTTCGGCGTACGCGAAATTCGCGCCGTCCCGCCCGGGATGGCCGGCGTAGGTGCGGAAGTCGTGAAAGCCGACCTTTGGCACGGCACTCATTGACCGGGCCCGTTTTTCGGCGCCGGGGCGCTTTTCGGTGCCGGGGCCAGGTCGGCGAGCAGGTCGCCGTGCCGTGCCGTCGAGACGTGCCGGGCGACCCGGCTCCGCAGGTCCTCCCGCCTCGCCTGCCCCCAGCCGTCCGCGAGCAGCGCCGCCGCGATGATGTCGCCCAGGTCGTCGACGTCCTCGGCCTGATAGCCGCGGGCGGTGATCGTCGGGGTGCCCAGCCGCAGGCCGCTCGCTTCGAAGGGCGGATTCTTGTCGTACGGAAGAAGGTTGCGGTTGGCCAGGATGGCGATGGACTCCAGGCGCTGCTCGGCTTGCCGGCCGGTGAGCCCGGCCGCTGCCACGTCGAGCACGAGCAGGTGGGTGTCGGTTCCCCCGGTCAGCAAGCGGATCCCGTGCGCGGCGAGCCGGGACCCGAGCGCGCGGGCGTTGTGCACCACGCGCTGTTGATAGCGCCGGAATTCGGCCCCGCCAGCCTCGTTGAGCAGGGCGCAGAGCGAGACGAGGCCGGCCAGGCCGATGGAGGACTGCAGGCCGGGG
>Ga0307512_10002801_pt1 | contig 21242 bp, 22 predicted proteins | sample 14_EM_MG_FD_200267 | JGI IMG/M metagenome (GOLD analysis project Ga0307512, IMG submission 200267) | Populus trichocarpa ectomycorrhiza microbial communities from riparian zone in the Pacific Northwest, United States - 14_EM | ecosystem: Host-associated > Plants > Roots > Unclassified | place...
CTCCATCGCCCCTGGTTTTCGAATGTCAAGGCGAGGTTGGCCTTGCAGGTTAAGGTATCTGGATGCTCTTGGCCGAGTGCACTATTGGACGTCTCCATAACCTGCACGAACAGCTTCTCGGCCTCCATCCACCACCCTTGGCCCCTGTATGTCAAGGCGAGGTTGCACATGGAAGTTAACGTATGTGGATGCTCCTGACCGAGTACCTTCTTTCTCATCTCCATGACCTGCACAAACAGCTCCTCGGACTCCCTCCATCGCCCCTGGTTTTCGAATGTCACAGCGAGGTTGTCCATGTAAGTTAAGGTGTCTAGATGCTGTTTGTCAAGTGACCTCGCTGTCGCCTCCGTGATCTGCTTCTGGAAGAGCTCAGACTCCATCCAATTCCCTGGCTTGTTACACATCGACGCGAGCTTGCCCTTGCTAGCTAACATGTCTGAGTGATCTTTACCGAGTTCCCTATTCTTCGTCTGTATATCCTGCATCAACGGCATCGAGGCATCTAAACACCGCTCTTGGTTTGCGTACGTTGATGCCTTGTTGGATATTTCGGTTAAGGTATCTAGATGTTCTTGGTTGAATTCCACACTCATAATGTCCGTTCCGAGCTGCTACCGGTACAGCACTTTGTCTTAGCATACGTAGACGGATCCTATTTGGAGAATTAAACATACCGGTGTAACAGATGCCATTTTATTTGCTTGGTCTTCAACGACTCGAACTCCTGGGGAGAGTTCAATCGGAAGTGGTTGGTGTCGTGGCATTGATTGCCATACAGCATCCAAAGCGGACGACAAACCATATAACGAATCGAGAATGTCGTGGAGTTCCTCAGCCACTGATCCTTGGCTGTCGTCGCTTGTATAACCCCCTTGAGCCGTTTCAATCTCCGCGGCATTACCAAGCGCATTGTGTAATTCAGCTCGAGTATTATCAGAGACACCTAGCAATCAGAACGAATCAATGACTTGCGTTAGCTATAACCACCGGATTGGCAAACCTTGATTAAATCCAGTGAGAAGGCATTCCGTAATATCGGCAAGGAGCAAGAACGTAGGTTCCTTCAAATACTTGGAATAGTCTAAAACGTTATCCAACTCCACACTGTCAGTGCCGAAGTCGTTCGCCCATATATTTAACCGCCCGTGTGCACGGTATAAGGATGATCTCTTCTCGGAACTGGTGTGATTTGCCTGTAGGTACTTCAACATATACCGCAAACATGAACGGACAAGGTAGCTAGCTTCCCGGCTTTCCATATTTGGGAAAGAAGGAGGTTGTAATTGTGGGGAAGCTGAAAGAATTTGAAGCTCGACTTTGACTGAGCATGAGGAGTGAGGCCAGCAAGCGTTGCAGTTGAATGTGGAGGAGCGGGGTATGTAGCACAACCCGCTGCTCTCGTGCCCAGAGTTTTCGAGTCTGCTGACTGAATTGCGAAGGAGGCAGATGCTGACTTGCGAGCGCAGCACAACCCCGCTTTTCCAAGTTAATGCGATCAAGTCCCAGTAATTGCAACGTCCCACAACCAACGATAAAGTTTCTCGACGACTTCTGCAATTACCTGATAGCGCTTGACCAAGACCAATCTTACCTCAAAATCTCGGGATACTCGCGTCGCGACCATAGGGTTGGTGGTCAATTAGCCCGTTTGTTTGAACTGTTCAGTCTTGACATGAGAGCGTTAGAGTGTGATCCAGATATCCAAGTTTCCCCTCGCTCAACAAATGTTAGAAGTCACAGGAGTGGTACTCGGGGCCCTGCCGCTCATTTCTATGGCCTTCCGCTTATTTCGGGATGTTCAAACACTTCTAGTCGAATACAAGCACCTGGATCGCCATATGCAATCCGCGCTTAGAGATATCTACAGCGCAAAATGCTTATTTATGCGCGCAATGGATGAATTTCTCAAGGATATTGTCGAAGAAGAGAGGCTAAAGCATATGTTGGACGATCTTGACGACGATGGATGGAATTTGGAAGATTTGGACCTCACACTCTGCGTCGAATTGGGACCGTTATCTGAAGCGGTGACGAACTCACTACGTGGAATGATAGAGACGATGCAAGATGTGAAATCGGTCTTAAATTTAACCGGTGAAGCTGAACAGGCCATACCTCATCTAGTTACTGCAGCGGTATGTTATTCGGTTGCTCACCAGAGCTAGCTTTTCTAACGCTACCACAGAGCAACACTGCCAATAGTCCTGCTACCACTAGCCCTGCAAGTCGCCTTTCTCCGCAACGTTACTTGACCCGGTTCCTAAGACGGGGGAGAGAAGTTGAAAGCATGCAATTCACCCCCGGTGAAAAGTGCAAACACGTTTCGAAAGGAGCTTTACAGGAGCTTCGTAAGCTACGGGAGACGATGAGATCGCACAACGGAGAAATCCAGCTTGCATTAATCATTCACCGGAAGCCAGGTCCATCAGTTCAGTTGATACCTGCGTGTCCTGTACAACCAGTCTCGGGTACTAGCGCGGCGTCAGTCGCCGGGGTCAATACCAGACACTTAGACCCACGTAGAATACAGATAGCTTCGAAGCAACTTCACCGGATTGTGTGCAACGCGCCATCCATTTCTTGTCCTTGCCATCTACTCCATTTGCGACTGGGCAACAAGAAGGGTGAAACTCCCATTGTTAACCCCGTCGGCGAAGCCAGGATTGAGTTTTCATTCGTAATGACAAACGATTACCACACCTGTTCTAATACCGAGATTCCTGCTCTTCATCTCGCTTTCACCAGTCAGGACCTCTCCGGAGCGAATAATAATCATATGGGGACTCGGTTGCGGCCAGACACTATGTTATGTAAGGAGCTCCTGACCTCCGATGACGCATACGAGAGATATTTTTGCGACCCTGGTAGCAACCAAGGATGCAACCCCGGGTTTTTACTAAGGCGGAAGATCCCGCAACCTATTTCTAGTACCGTTATCTCCCTTGATGACGTGATTACAACAACAAAACTCTACCCTTTCGATCAATACCTCATTGCCGCAAACCTCGCGAACTCAGTATTATATCATTACTCCTCCCCTTGGATACGAAATTGGACAACTAAAACGATCCTTTTCTTCGACCGACATGCTGAAACTGCACCACTATGGATGCCGCATATACCTGTCCACTTTGCATCCAATCAAGACCAACTCGACTTCTCGGACCGGAACAAAGAACTATACGTTTTGGGTCTTATTTTGCTTCAGCTTGGGCATGGAGAGTGTGCGGAGCCTATCCACGACGAAAGTATGATGCAACGAGCTTTGTCGGGTCTCTGTATGACCTTGGGAAGAAGATATAAACAAGTGGTGGAAAATTTCCTTCGGAAAGGGAGTGATCGAAGTGTGGATCTCATGGAGGTAGATAATTTGGAGGAGTTTCAGACCGCTATTGATATGCTTAAGAATTTGGTGGATGATCATACTCCTGATATAGAATCATCAAGTGTTTTGGCGAGGGGTAATTAGTATCTCGGCTTCGCCTAAGGACAGGTTTATTGAGCTGCCTACATGAGTGGAGGATAATTTTGGGATTCTCTATGTTTTAGTTAACAGTTATTTGAAAGTGGATATGTAGCATGGAGTAGAACAATCGTTATTTCGTCCTGGGTAAATGATCTTTCTGTTTGCATTGTGAGTGTGCGTGTTAGTTTCCTTCTACATCACACTGTATCGCGGTATGTACCCATTCTTCAGTACATAGCCTAGTCTCATTTCTGTGTCACTTTGCATTATTGATGGGAGCATTCTAGGTAGCTATTTCATTTCCCACTGTTCGAGGGGTCAAGGTATACATGTATAAAGGATCTCGTCCGCACTCAGTTTTAGCTCAACGCAGCCGTCCTCCCGGCACTTGCCGGTGCTTCGCTCTCGGTATTGCTTGCCCGTTTTTTCATTCTAATTTGTTGAGAATTTATTCAGTTTAGGTAAAGGTGGCGGCGGTTGCAGGGAGATTATATAATGCGAATTCCCCTTCAAAGTTGTCCATGTAGTGATATCGCAGATGGGGAGGGGTTAAGGGTTTGACTTCTTTATACAGTTAAGGTCTTGCAATTTTACTTTCTTCATATATACATAAGACCCCATAAAGACTCCTCGCAAGGGGATGTTATGCGTAGCCAAAACACTATATATTCATATTCACAATTTTCTAATCCAACTTAGATTTCCAAATCAACAGGGGATAAGCGCTTCCATGGTTTAATTTTATTAATAGCATGCAAGAAGGCAAAACATGGATTACATACTCAAATCGATAACGAACGACACCCGAGGTTGGGATAAGCTTTTGCCAATCGACCCCCCATGATCACCAACTAACTTAAACTAGTCAAATGATGACGCTATATGACGCCGTCACTCGATTGAAATGGGACAGCGCCCCTACAACAGCCTAGTCCCAGTATCGCGATTCCTGATCAGGTTCTAGGGATTTGACCAATTATGATTTTTCGTCTGACAGCTTGATATTACTCTAGCTCAGGACAGCCGTTGTAAAATGAGTGATGTAGAGACACCGGTGTTAAGGTAAGCTTTCGCATATCGACCAGCTCCTACTATTGATCTAGCTAACTAGATACAGCCAGACGTCGACGATCACGTTTAGTGCTGAGTTTACTTATCTTAACACCATCTTGGTTCGCGTCGTTGAAACACCCTCAGCTTTCTCTGTTTTCTATGGCACATGCTTCTTGCGCATTGTGCCCCGATCTATCCTTTTCGTCCGATACGGGATTCGTCATGCTTATTATATTTCCATACTGATAAGAGCTCCGAAATACCCAGTAGCCGTCAGGTATCGTAGAACAAGCCGATCAGCTCTCCACGGTAGTCGCTCATTGCCCGCCTAGGGACTAGGTAGTAGGTAGTGGCGTTACGAGTTGTGTTCTTAATTGTCCCGTCTGACGGCCGAGGACAGTGGTACCATCCTAAATTTCTCCAGGATGGACGGGACAGCGCCAAGGTCATCCGTCCCATCTTTACTCGACGAGGACGACATGACGGCCAGGGGGCGGCAAAAACACCGTCCCCGGCCGGCATCCTCCGTCCCCATCCGGCATTCACTGTCTCCGGCTGACATCAGGCATTTAGGTTTTCTATATGACTAGAGATGAGTGAACCGGTAATAAATAGAGTTTGCAGTACATATTATGGGTAAATTTGAGATTCATCTCGTTTTACTACTTGTGAATTACATCAACCACGGATATCTTCCGGGAACGACCGGGGACGGGAAAGTGGCGTCCCTGACCGTCCTATTCGTCCGCCCCCCACCCTGCCTCAAAAATACGGTGCCGTTTTTGTCCTGTCCCGTCCTGAGTAATCCCGGACGGATGGGACGGTTGAGAACACTGGTTGCGAGGGAATCTGTTCTAGTTTCCCATCCCCATCAACACCGCGGAGCCGCCTCCGGGAGTTTTACTCCATAGGTAAATTCCATTCTTTTAGAGTCTTCACGATTGCATCTGAGTTGTGATAACAAATTCCGCCGCTCTGCGGATAGAATAGAATGGCCGGTATAGCTAAATATGTAGCTAATTATTGCATCAACGACTGATTAGGAGAAACTTATTGCAGGAACAAGAACCTGGACTCTAACCGAAGTCTATATAGCGAGCATACTATGACATGGCCAAGCACGATACAAAGCAAAAGAACAGCAAAATCTGCTGTAGCGGTCAAAAGGCACGATCTCAAAACGGCAGCTAAAACTTGATTTATTAAAACAGGACAATTGTGATAGATATCATGGCTGATCTCGATTAAATGCTCATCCAACAGAAGCCGTCGCAGGGCGGAAGAAAATAATGCAACCGAGACTAACATATTTTGGTTGTGGACCATTTCTAAATTCCTAACAAAGTTGAATGTAAATATAGGCACTTATATAAGGCAATACAAGCACTGGTGGCGGCTTTGCCGCCCCTAGGAGGATTTGAATCTGCCCAGCCATTCTCAAGCGGCAGCCAGTTTGTGTTTTTGAAGTGGGCGGGTCTGGGAGTATGCAGTGGGGCAGTGGGCATTAACCATAGCTAGGAGCATGGATTCGAGTAACAGCATAGAGTCGAGTGCACTTGGAAGTTTGGAGTCGAGAACACCATTTGAGTGCTAGTGTAAGTCTAGTGAGTGCACAGTCAAGTGCATCCAGGAGAGTGCGGTTGTGTTCAGCTGGGGATCGAATACAATAGGGAGTCAACTGCAGCTGATAGTCGACTACAGCTGGGAGTATAACGTACCAGAATACTATTTCTTTCTTTCGCGTACCAATTTCAGTATGCAATGTGTATTTGGGACGCACCACCGTAAGCTTGTGAACCAGCTCTAAGCTTACCACAGCCATACCAGGTTGCAAAGTGGCCTTCACTCCTCACATTTCAACCAACTCAATATCAATTAGCTCGGTGAGTTTTGCCCTAAAAAACCAGAGTTCAGCGTCAGGAAGGTGATGAAAGCCGTGAAAGTTCAGGGCGCTTTCTGAAACTCATGCGATCCTTGAATATTCCGGCAAGTTTCGCGTAGTAGTATCAAGTTCTGATAGTGTGAACAAGAGACCGGATACTTAGAAAGCATATCTTTGATTGTCTATTATTTTGAGAGAATTTCCCGGGTTACAATAAGTATAGCCTTGAATACATCGGTATTGAATCTCAGATGCACATAAACCGAAGACACGAACCTGTAAGGTGACTAGCTTCGTTGTTTGCCATAGAAAGAAAATAAGGTCTGATTTGGAGGATCTAGGGATGTGGAGCATATAGCGATAAGGCAACAAAAAATGTGGTTGAGTCGATCTAGTGCGGGGAAGTACGTAGGGTATGCCAACGATACCACTCTTCGCGACCCCTCCGCCGCTAAACAGCCACCGAGCAACGCACCACTCGACATACAAACTCACCATCTACGCGCAAATTCCAGGTTCGAAATCGCTGGAGTAGTACTAGGTGTCATCCCCCTTATGACAATGGCTTTCCGTTCTTTTCACGATGTCCAGGCACTTGTTGTGGAATACGATCACCTCGATCAAAATTTACAATCCACACCAGAGACATCTACAGCGCAAAATGCTTGTTATGTGTCCCTTAGATCAGTTTCTAGAGGATATAGTCGAAGACAAACGAAGGTGCCTATTACAAGATCTAGAAAACCTAGACGATCCAAAAGATGCTGGACGAGAATTGAAAGATCTAGGCGGCCGAACTCTATTCTGTGTTGGGGCCGCTATTGGCAGTGTTGTCGAATTCTGAAAGTGGAATAATCGATACAATGGAAGATCTGAAATCCATCGTGAAAAAATTTAAGAGAAGAAGCGGAAGTGACAGTAGCGCATCTAGTTGTCGCTGCGGTATGTTTTTAAGTTGCTCACCAAAGTACATCTAACGTTGAAACAGGTTACCACAGCCAACAGTCCTACAGCCAACAGTTCTGCGAATCCTTACCGTCCAGAACGTTATTTGACTCGGCTGTTAAGATGCAGAAGGGAAAACGGAGGCTTAAGATTGACGCGTGGCATAATCCTAGCTAGCTACCGGTGACAACTACGAGAGATATTTCTACGAGCTGGATGATAGCGACGGAACCGGGTTTTAATGAAGAGGAAGACGTCACAACAGGTCATCACCACCACCTCCGTAGTTTCCCTGCACGATGTCATCCCATCATCAAAAATCTACCTTTTGCATCAGTACTTAATCGCCGCAAACCTTTCAAGCTCGGCACTATACCGTTATTCCACTCCTTGGATACGAGGCTGGACACCCAAAACGATTATTTTCTTCGATAAATACGGCGATACTACACCAAACTGGATGTCGCATATCCCTGTCGATGTAGCGTACAACCGAGGCCAATTCGGGGACTACTCAGACAGAAAAAAAGAAATATATGTTTTAGGGCTTATTTTGCTTCAGCTCGGACAGCGAAAGCGTGGCAAGTTGATTAAAGATGAGAAGATGGTGCAAAAAGCACTAGCTAGTCTCTGTATGACGGTAGGAAAAAGATATAAGCAGGTGGTGGAATATCTCCTTCAGAAAGGGAGATAGAACTGCGGATCTAATGGAGGAAAAGAACTTGAAAGAGTTTAGTCTGCTCTTGATGTACTTGAGGGTTTGGTAGAGGAACATACTCCTGATTTGAGGCATGAGTATTGCTGGTAGGGGGTATGCCATGCATTAGCCTTTTCGGAGATTGTGGAGATTGAACTTGGTTGATAGAGGACTACCTTTGGGGGCTTCAATCTATTCTTGAGCTTTTGTTAGTTGTAGAATGTCTTATTATGGGTATTTAATCCTAAGTTAATATGATTCTTTTCGATACGTCCGAATAGCCGTGAACCGTTGTAAAACGCCAGGTTTAGACATCTTTCTTGGAATAGACTACAGCATATTCGGAATGAAATTCTCCAACAGTGTGGGACCTTCTCTCGCTGGCTTGGAAATGGGACGAGTTACCTAGTGATTATTAAGACACAGACGCCAGAAGCTGTGATAAGCTTTTCGCTTATCGAACCTTCCCCTCGGGATATCCGATGATCGGTAGCTCACTCGAGCCGATGACGCCACTAAATTTTGCATGTATAAATAGAACTGACCGCTAGCTAGCGGGGCTGGTAGTAAGGGGCACACTTCTCCTCATTTATAACTCGCGTTTTTCTCCTTCTCTCTTCTCTCTGTATCTAAGTCTATATACGCACACTGTTCTCCCATATTCAACACTAAAACCAAAACGAATCTTAGTGCTGAGTTTAATTCAACTTCACCTTAATTCCCAACAGTCATCATTCTCATTCTAAAAAGCTCTGTAATATTGTATAATCCAGGAATACAAGCCCAAAGATTTCAACAGCTGCTACCTTATCATGAATATCTGGATGACAATGAATATGATTACGCTACTCGAAGTCGACTAGTCTTTCTCCGTAGATTACTGTATGAAAAAATTGCAGCTTTTGCAGACAGACGCAAGTCAGATGCTGGAATAAAACGGTCGAAAAACGGCCCTCGACCGTCCTTAAACGCGATGATGATAGTCCAACGACTGTTTATCCCAATAGACCAACTTACGTCCGTCTACTAAAGCCCCCATTTTTCATACAGTAGACCACTCAACCTTTGTTTTCGAGAGTCCACACCATGCCCTAGGAATTTTTCAAGGATCTCAGGCCATTAACTTAGCGAGTAACTATTTTCTCCGTACTAGACCAGGGCAACAACAATGGCATCTCGTAAGTGGAATTCGTTCTCCCGGGTGTAATTTTCCTACCCCCAACACTACGATGCGGTGACCTGAGGTGCGAATCCCTAATTTCTTCTTGCTATTCGCTCTCCAAACCCGGTTTTGTATGGTGATGGCTCTAAGTGTAAAAGTTCGTTTAGCCGCGGCTCTATCGATTGATCTGAGAATGTTGTAAATACCGTGGCTATTAACACATTGGGGAAGTTCGCAACATGAATGAAATTATCAGCTCAAGGAATGTAAGAGAAGTCTAACCAGAAACTTATTAACTATTCAGCAAGTGTCATCGACAATATACACTAGCTGCGCGCACTGTAAGCTCAGAAATTCCGAAGTTAGTTAATGTAGTGAGGCTCTGTGAGGCTTAAAAAGGTCTTGTCTTGGCATTTTACTTAGTCTTTTTGCTTTTTCTCTTCATCTAGCTATAGACTTCTCGTTGCGCTCGAAAACCAGCCGTCTTGTTTCGCCGAGCGGGCTTGCGAGCGAGGCGAAAAAGTCTGGGCATGAGAGCAACTTCTCGTTCACTTTGGTCGATAATTTATCTCTTATTGTTCTTTTCTCATTCTTCGTGATGAGCCGAGATTGAACACCAGCACTTCGGATCTACTTTATCTTATCTTATCCACCCCCCAACAATCATTGTGGGGGCGAAGTACAGATAGAAATAAAAATTACGAGATAACATTGAAAATGGCAATGAAAAAAGAAGTATAGAAAAATTACAACTAATAAGTCATACTTCAAGAATTCTGTGCATCTCTACAGTCTCAAGAATGCACACTCTGGCCTGAACAGATACATATACCAGTGGGTGAACGAGTTGCAGGCCACCGTGCTCGGCACCAGCAGCTTCGCATAAGGCTCTAGTGTTTAGTTCTCGGGAACAATTAGCCTAACGTTAACATATGCTCATATACTTTGCACACCCTTCGGCGGGGCCTGAAATCGTGCTTACCGTCGTTAGTAGTCAGCGGGGCCGGACGTGCAAAGCCGCAAGAAAGGCACAGCAAAATTTCCCACCACGACATGATTTTAAATCATTGGTAGCTATGAATTCATTCTTATCCTTTATTTTTCTTCAGCCTTTATAAAAATGGTTGTAGCTAGGTTGAAACCAAGTGATGCAGCATTTCAGTCCCATTAACACCACCAAAGACCGCAGCAGATGCAAGTGCTGGACAACCAGATTCAGTTTATTCTGTGTGTTAACGTTAACGATTAGATGAGATTTAAAATAACCGTGGCACTGCTAGTCATTTCTTATCTTTTCTTACCTATCAGTCACTCGGTTTTTGAGGTGAAGAAAAATCTGAGAATGAGAAATCGGGGGTTGGTACTCGGGTATGAAATCAACGATCGGTCCGATGCGAGACAAACGGCAAAGCTAAGGCGTTGAAAAAAGTGGAGGATAAATTTACAACTACCGAACCGTACCTCGTTAAATCCCCGGGCTTTTGTGAACAGTAGTACTGAAAAGGACTGAGCGTTAAGATGCTGGCCTCAATAGATTTATTAATTGGGTCTTTAGCGACTTTCAGCTCAGCTTTAGCAACTTTATCAGGAAGCCTACAAGGCTCCCGTGCTCAGTTCTTGGACACGATTTGTCTCTCTGCCTCGCAGCTCCGCCTCGCACATATTGTGTGACTTGAGGGTCGTTTCTTGCGGTACAAATAGGCTAAACATGTCCCCTGTCTAAACTTTAAAATCCGGTTTAGTTACATTCGTGGGGGTCAAATCCTTTAGGACCAAACGTGTCATGTCAGAAGGAGGGCAGCGAATATATTCAATTGGACAGCCGGTGCCCATATGTGGTGCAATGCAAGACATCGTATCGGTATCCACTTTACCCAAATCTGATTGGAACAAGCATAAATTACCGAGCGCTGTTCGATATCAAGGAACGATTCTTCGTATCGGAATGTGTGCGGTGCGCAGGTTTTAATGAGAAACTACTTTTCCATCACAAAAACAAAATCAAGAATGCGTTCTTATCGTTTAACTTACGTATCCCCTCGTATATTAGATACAGGGAAAAACTTTTCAGATGCATATCCAGGGGGTCAAAAACCACTACTGTTGTGGATTTCGTGCGCAATTGCGGCCTCACATATAGGATGCTGGATATCCATGACTGCGTACGTACAGTACAGAAAGCATAGTTTTTGGAGATCCTTTATACATGTAATATATCTTTCACGACTCAAAACAACTGTCACAGGGAGACCTGCGTAGGCTTATTACACTTGATCCATCTTAAATCTCCAGCCTAGAATGTAATAATTGGCTTTTCGTTACATTTCACCCAATACCGTATCATATGGGTGTATCCGGTTTATTTGTAGCGGCACGCGCTGCTTTGTACTATGCAAAGGAACAAAACTTATCAACGTCCCGAAGAAAAGGTCGAAGCCATCACCGGCACAGTGCCAGTACTAACTGGAGTCAGATGATGTTCTACCTCTAACTTAGCTCTGGATTCTCAAGACCAAGCGCCCGCTTTTTAGACTTTTTAGAGCGACATACCAGGATAAATCCGGGTTTTGTGGATAACTTTAGGAGTGGTTACTGGAAGCTTGCCCAACGGATGAACGGCAGTCATGTGCTCCGTGTCCAAGAATCGTCCGCGCGAAATGTTTTCGACTTGCATATCACACGGCATGAAGGGCTCCAGAACAGCAGTGCCTGTTAACCATTTGTTCTCTATTGCGGGATTCTTCCAGCGAATCAACAGGCGATGTTCTTGAGGGGAAGCATCTGGGGCTGCCGGAGCAGAGGAAGTATTTGATGTGCCTGGTGAATGGTGTTCTTTCCAAATTGAAACTTCCGCTTCGTTGTCTTTATCTGCATTCTTCGTGATCCTAGATATCAAGCCGGGCAGGCTATATGGTGCTTCGCAGATAGACCTGTACATCTCAGAGCAATGAAAATATGGGGAAGAATACTTTCCTACATACCACTTTTTGAGTTCCCATATGTGGTCTTGGGACTCGCAAACGTACTCGAAAAACTCCTTTGCCTCTGCTACATCGGGGAAGTCTACGACAAGATCATCTTCACGGGGCATGATCTTGCAATCTGGATAATCTATCTCGTCGGCACTGCTGGCGAATTTTTGAATGTAATTGATATGATAAATTGTGTGGAATACCAGTGAATATGTTCCGTCAGTTTCTTGTCGAGAGGCGATATCGAGTTGTCGAGGCACCGGAAGACTGTTAGATTCTGGATATATTTGGAATTCAATTGGCTTACGAAGATAAATATCGGCGTACTCCCAGACCTTGTACTTCCTAACTAAGAACAGCCCATGGAAAAGCGACGGGGTGCGGACTCCTTCTAGCGATCGCCCATGGAGAACGTAAATACGTCGCTCTGGAATCGCAACAATTAAACCAGTCGTCTGCAATCCGACGGTTTCGTCAGAAATAAATGAAGGTGTTTGTTGGCCATGTGCTTCGCTCGAGTGCAGCCGACGCTCTTTCTGTGGTGATCCAAGCCCTAATATAGTTGATCGCAGGGTCTGTGTTTCCTCGGGAGTCTCGAGGGTGAATTCAAGACGTATATTGGGCATGTCCGGGTTGTACTCCTAGTAGCATTTCCGTCAGCCGTTTCACTCTAGTGGTGATCATACGCATGCAACACACATATTGCATGTCGGGAGGAAATCTTTCAAATCCTGTCTCGCTCCGATCGGACTCAATATTCTTTCGATGCCTGCAATCAGACCATTTTACTGTCACATGCCGACATTCGTCATTTTTCAGTTGCACTCGGCTCAGCGGCATGACTTCGGGGGTTAGCAATGTCAGCTGTGTTAAATTGGGCAGCCTACAGTAGCTGTGACACCACATTCTTAAATCCGCGCTACTGGAGTTTGCGGTGCCGGTTAGGATTGCTCGCCTAATGCAGTTCCAACCTTTGTCGCCTGCTGTTTCGTATATCTTCAGTTCACACGTAAATGGTGGCTGTGGTATTGCAATGGAATTCGGGTGCTGGTACTGGTAGGCTTGTACCTGGATGGTGCTTGCATTGATTTCAGTCACGGCCAGGTATAAACGAAAATTATGAAAGATACCTCTGAAATATTTGCTTCTCATGGTTTTGAAGTCTTTGACGGTCCCATATTTCTCGAAAGTGTTGCTCTCGAACTTTCATGAATTCACTGAGCTCATTGGGGTGAAGGAACCCGATTTTTACCGGATATCCCGGGAATGCGATGTACCTCCACAATAAATTCTTGTCGATGCTGATAGGGGGACACAAGTCTTCTTCGGTAACTACAAAACTACATATTAAACTTAGTTTTTCGTATATCAATGACAGGACGCTCACATCGTTGAGTTAGATTCATAGAACTATTGTGATTGCAGAGCGCAATCTGCGGTTCGCCTTCCCCTTCCGTCACCCATAAAGCTAGCATGTACCATTGGTCATTATAGTTGTCCTCTGGACAGTTTTCGCCACCGATGGTGGCTCGGACGAAGGTCCGGAAGAGAACACGTTCTTGCATCCCCGTTGTATAATGGCTACGGCTTCGGAAGTTGAACCATCTATCCGCTCTTAGGGAAGGATGAACATTCATAGGGTCACCGTGGAGCTCAAATTCGGAGAGGTCTTCCTGCAAGCTATAGCTAGTGTCATCAGAGGTGGTGAAATCGTATACTCGCTTCTCAGAATCGGGAAGTCCCTGCAGAAACGCAAAGTCTTTCTTGATTTCCAACAGTGTGTCTTGAAGTAACTTCCGATCTTCGGGTAGAGGCACGCTCTTCTCCTTTATAACCTTTTCGTAAACCAGCCAGGTAGCTTTCCAAATATCCAAATGTGCTTGAGGCAACCATGCGTGATCTGTTGATGATTTCCCTTGGAATATACTCCGGATTTTGCGTGACTTTGCAGGTTAGTTATAATTAACCAGCCGACTCGAATGCTAGGTACCTTCAGTAACCACCATGCAGCTTTGCTGAGCCAAAAATGTGGACAATGTGGGGACTTCCACCCGAAATCGCGGCAAATACCGTCATATTCCTCTACCGATTCTTCAAATAGTGATGGGAGCCCAGGGTGCTCACTAAATGGAACAGGTGGTCTTTTTCCCATCTTTCCCAGAAATGACAGGGGTAGGTTATTTTTCACAGCAAGCGCTCCCAGAATCGCCGCAGCCACCGTTCTTCTCTCCTCCAATATATCCTGTAGTGTAGGCTCTACTGTAGACGTGTCATTCAGTTGCTCACCAGAATCACCGAGAACTGGCGCCGTGGGTAAGTAAGTCAAGATATCCGAGGGTGTCGGGTCACTTGGTGGGATGACGACTTCGGGAGCAGGTAGCTGTTCAGTAAGATACGGTTTCTGGGCTTGAATTTGAATTTCCTGATTCTTTAGGATATTTTGAGCAAGAGTCTCAAGGGTTTGGCATTGCCTTCTAAGCTCCGAGCTGGTATCGCAATCCGTCATCAGAACTAATCACCCATATTATTTGATTGGATAGCACTCACAACTCAAGACCAGTTCTGCAATAATCTAGGAGAGTAATCTTTTCGTTGACCTTTGTGCGTAGTTCCACAAGTTTTGGCTTTTCTACAGCCCATGCTAAACCCTTCCATAGAGTTTCGAGACCTTTCGTTCTCCCTGAAGGATACATCTTTTCCTGTACCTTCTTCAACTCTCCAAGAACCCGGTAAATACCTTTGATGATGTCCTCCAGGGTCTCTCTCGTTTGACAGTCAACCTTCTCCAAGTTGCTTCCGAACATATCATGACTCAATCGGAGGACTCCATAAAGGGTCCCCAAGTCGCTTACAAGTTCCGTGTATTCCTTAGACGCGTTCATTGCCGGCCGCTGTCACCATCAGCATCACAATCATTTACGGAAGACATATAAGAGGATCTATGACAAAGTAAAGGCGCTTTTTACAATGAGCTTGGTGTATATGCTGTACGCCATGTGGGCAGCCGTAAGGAAATCGCCAATCGCATCTGTACGGCAGTCAGTTAACATCGCTGGGAGCCATGAGCAAAGGCAGGGGGATCACAAACATCCGAAAGGTACTGCCATGACTGGTATCAACACCCAAGGAAAGAGATCTGGAAGGTGTCAAGATTAATGTCCCGCCAAAAACCACCACATTGCGGGGGTGGGATTTATCAATTGAGGGGTGAGCGCAATCACTGAAATTTGTTTGTGCCACGTGTTACCGATTGCGAACCGTTGATGGTCTGCAGAATGACATCCCTGCAACAATCACGTTTCGAAGGGTGGAAGGAATGGAGCCGGCATCTCTAGCCAATGAATGGACAACCGTATTCTGTGCTACACGGCGACTAAGCTCATCGATCTTACATCAGTCGCCATGTTCGTCTCACCGTGTTTGTCCCGGTATAGTACCAATTGGCGAGAGCATCGATCTTCGATGAATTTTCACGGTTCACCCGAAGTAGCTATCGCACGGGTAATTGTCCCAAACACGTCCGCCGTCAGTATGGGTATTTGTATCTTCCTATAAGCCGGGAAATGTGTACCAAAAGATACAGCTTACGGATACACTCAAAAGGTACCTATTGTAGCCAATTCAGAACACCTCCGGATTCTTTCAGCCACTTTCGGTACTGAATCCATACATCGAGTATTGTTGGAGACTCAATGAAAGAAGGCAGTGGGGTATTAAGATCACTACCTGAGGGTCTCAAAGGAGTAATATTCAATCGGGAACGCGGAAATAGACTTACCAGTTTTGGAGGCCGTTTTGATCACAAAGGTCTATTTTGGCAATATATGAACCTTGTGACGTGGTTATAGTATAGTGAGATAGTGCTATCCCAAAAAATATGACAAGTTTTTGCAGACTCAATTGCGGTGCCGAATCCCTCGTGGAACATTGTTACGCACTGTGCTAGGACCTATGCGCCAGCCTTCTCCGGCATTCTCCGGTTTGAAGCACAATTCAAGGGTGCCAACGAACATAGCTAGGCTTTCTCCAGTCTCTGCATTGTCCTGTATGCATACTCTCAGCTGGGGCTGACGATCGATCTCCTGCGCAGAACATCTACCAGTTACCAAATCGCGATCCTGCAGCTGCAAGTTGGCTCTCTTCGCTGTTTTCTCTAACCAGTGTTATTCACACAATGGAGCTACTAACTTTCGCTAGCCTTGTTATGCACATCGAGTCATTCTTTTAGTGCTGTGCTGTGTTGTGGTAATTGGTTGCCTTTTTCAAATGCAAACACTTATGAACTTGCCAAATGCAGATTCACTATTCATGCGGGGAAGACACCGACCGCGTAATGCCTACCAATTGATACATGCTCACTGCACAAGTTAGCAATCAATTGTGATTCATAAGCTGAGCCTCATAATCGCCGTTCAACATCTCATGCTCTATTTAAATCATCGAGCACAGCGGACTAGATCATTCATTCATCCCGGTTAATCATGGCGGATGATATCGCTACCGAACCGATGCAGCAGCCCACCTATCAGTCCCAGAACCCTCGGACTCTAGAGGAAGAGCTTATTGAAACCCAGCATGGGTACAAAACAGGAGCCCTCGCGAACCCCCTAGCCAACCTCAGCTACGACAGGCTACGGGAGCTAGGCCGCGAATTCGCCCAAAAACTTAATCTTGATGAAACGTATTACGAAGTGTTCTCGAAAGGAGCGGTCCTTGCACGAAAATCCGTTATTCCTGAGGAGTGGAACTTAACACAACCAGAACGGGATGCCCTCCAAAGGGAAGGAGTTGCGAGTCTGCGACATGCATGGAAACAGCTTCCACCGAAGATGAGGGTATTAATCATCACATGCGGATTGGGTGCTGCAACCCAAGGTTGGAATGAGTCAGTGACGCATCATAAATCCTCCCATTGGAACTCGCTAACAACCTCCCAGGACAGCCGTGAACGGTGGTATGCATTCTAGAATACAAAATACCCTGAAACTGACTTTGAATTTCGTCTAGCTAACATCATCTACCAATCGGAATTCGGCCTTGAGGGTGCTGACAAGAAGTCGCTGTACGGCCTTGTAAATGCAGCGCCTTATGCAGCATGTGCTGTATTTACATATTGGTAAGACTAAATCCTAATATTGGCTGTACAGCTGCTCACATCTCTGCATTTTAAGGCTTACTCCCGTTTTCAACGCCCGGTGGGGCCGGAAAGGCGCAATTACTATCACATCTGCTATCTCGAGTATATCTTGTCTTCTTCAAGCCTTTTCTGTTAATTGGGGCATGCTTCTCGGTTTCCGCTTGCTTCTGGGTATGTCTCTTGATTGAGCGCACATATTTAGGGCTTTCCTACAGTACATTATATCAACTAATTGGCCAGGTATTGGTATCGGTGTTGAAAGTGCAGTTATCCCGGTATACGCAGCTGAAACAGTGCCTTCTCCCATCCGGGGCACGATAGTAATGCTCTGGCAGGTGTATGGAGCGCAGAACTTCCCCAAGTGAATATTCAAGCTAGTTAACTGTCTGTCTAGTTGTACGGCTGCTGGTATCCTCGCGGGCTTGGTATTCGGAATCATATTCTACGAGACTGGGCATAATTTGAACTGGCGCCTGATGATTGGGAGCCCAATGGTTTTGCCGTTGGTGGTGATAATACTTTTGTGGTGGTGTCCGGAGTCCCCAAGGTTAGTTCTGTACGAGTGAAGAGTTGTTGTTTCACAACAGACATTTACCCGGCCCCGGCTCGTCAGATTGCAAAGTTACCGGAAATGGGAAGAGCCAGACCAGTTTAAGCGCGGACGCTACCCATTACTGCTCTAGTCATATTACATCTCCGGGAACTTGAAATCTGACGAGTAAAACCTCCCGTTTCTAGAGTTTTTCGTTAATCGCAAGCTCGAACTGAGCTTGCGAAGTTAGCTAACGTCCGGTTTATAAGCGCACCTCCTAAGTCGCTCCGTTTAGCCAACCTGTAAGCGATTTAGGAGGTGAGGCTTAAAATTACTTGCGATCCGCTTTTGGTTAATGTTCTAATGGGTGATCTATAGATGGTACATAAAAAGACAGAGATATCGAGAAGCTTTTGATTCCCTCTGCCAGCTTCGTCAGACAGAGATCCAGGCTGCCCGAGGCTTGTTTTACATACACTGTTTGATCCTCGTTGAGCAACGGGTCAAAGCGGAACAGGACCACTTCCGCGAACTTTTCACGGTACGGCGTAATTACAGAGCAATGCTAGCATCAGGCCTTGTGATGCTATTGCAACAGCAGTGCGGTATCAATATTTTGACTTATGTAAGGCCCAGTCAACCAGCTCTTAAACAGCGACTGACAAGACATTAGTATAGCGCCGAAGTATTGCTCAATGCAACAAATAGTAACCACTGATCTTCTACCCCAGACTTGACGCGCACTGGCTTACCAATGGTTTATGGGATCAGATAACCACCGGAAATCCCTAGCAGCTGGAATTGGTGTTGGAGCTGTTAATGTGATTTTCGCCCTGCCGGCTTTTTACTGGATAGACTCGAAGGGAAGACGCTTTCTTTTGCTTGCAACTTTCCCCTGGATGGCTATAGCAATGTTATGGACCAGCCTGGCTTTTCGAGTGGACGATGAGAATACCAGAATGGGGTTGGTTTTGTCAGGAATGGTAAGATATACCACAATACTCGTTTACTTTTCAAGTTCCCAACAAACCAAGCCCCCCAACCCTGGCTTAAAAGGCCAACATAGGTGCTTATAATTACTTATAGTTACTCTTGGCATCACTCTTGTCAGGGTTAGGGAGACTTGAAAAATAAACGAGTACTGGTAAGGAAAGCAACTGCTAATTCCCAGCCTAAGTATCTATTCACCGCTTTTTATTCTTTCGGCGAAGGACCCGTTCCCTTTACATATTCTGCTGAATGCCATTCCTTGTACATCCGGGAACGTGCAATGAGTATTTCGGTGGCAATTACTTGGGCATTCAACTTCATACTTTCCTTTAGCTGGCCCAATATGATGCAGGCCTGGGGCCCCGAAACCGCGTTCCAATGGTACATGGGATGGAATATCCTTGGCTTCTTTTTGGTCTTGTTGTAAGTCCCACTTGGCTCGCCGAGTGAAACAGAAGTTGTTTATGCTGACCACCTCCAGTTTTGTACCCGAAACAAGAGATCGAACCCTTGAGGAGCTCGACCGAGTCTTCAGCGGCCCGGCTGAGGAACTCATCAGTTACGCTTGCGAACAGGTAATTTATTTCTTTGGGCACACGCTACTGAGACAAAAGATGAAGAAACCGGTACACCGCGGGGAAGAGAAACGACGGGAAGCACATAGACGACTCAATCTTCCTGACCCAGTTCCACATAATGACTTATCAAATCAAGAGGATGAGGAAGGCATACCCCGGCGATGAATGCAGCGATATACGGGAAGAATATGAAATTTCTTTCTTCGGTTTGCGGGAGTCGAGTCAGGATTTGGATGAAGCAATGTAACTCATTTTCTTGATTGTTTATTAATAAATTTTTGTATTCCAATTACCTTCTGCATGCACAGTCACAAAATATATGATAGCCATTGTCGATGGACCAACACCACTCCCGGATAGAAAAGATGGGCGCATAGTGTCGCCAAAACACCATACACATTATTGAATTCTATGCGGTTTCAAAGACATGGCATTGTGTCAACCAGGAGTTCCATCTATACACGCGTACGTCCGTGATTTAAGTATTGTAGAGTTAGTCGTACATACCGTACTTCAGAAGAGCCAAGTTACTTGTGACGTTTGTCGAGAGTTTAAGGTTGTTTGGGCGTAAAGATAATTTTCTCTAATTGTATTTCTTTTTATTATCCATACCTCTGTACTCTGAAGCTCCTACGTAGGCATACTATTGGCAAAGGAGGCCATACGTACTCGGTGAGGATGTCCAGAGGCCGGCATAGTGACAATTAAGGTCCTACGAGATGTCGATAACTGCAGACGTTTCCTTTTACCCCCTGGAACTAGTACTAAATTTTAAAGGTCGCGTTGTGAACTCGGAACAACTCTGCGATAAATGGCTGCACCAGCGACCACTTAATTGGCTTTGGCATACTTTTGGGTGGCGGAATATACTAGAGGCCCCACCCAACTGATGTAATCTCTCGAGTTAACTGACCGGGTCTAGGACGTTATAATTCAAGAGATAGCATGCGGCTAGAAATCCCTACTATATAACACACAAGGGCAGTCACGAAAATTTACCTGGCCGGAGGAGACAACCTTCGGCTACAGCCAAATATGGCGAGCTTGCGAGCAACAACACGCCCGAAGGAGCCAGAGGCGAGTTCGGGCCAACTTTGAGCTCGAGAGAGAACCAGCAGAAGTAGTGGAAACATATTGTTCGGGGTACCGTGTGGTTTCCACACGCGTGTTCCCTTGTATACTACAAGGTATGGTGGCGGCTTCGCCGCCCTTTGGAGGCACCCAGATTGATCTCCAGCCTGGCCAACCCAGAGTTGTCATTTTTAACAGCTCCTATGCTTCCAGATGTATATGGCTCTAACATACTCCTAGAATTCAAAATTTGTTAGGTCATCTCTTGGCTAGCTCCCAGTGAGCATATCTCTCCAAGTCTGGGTGAGTCTCTATCATTTCTGTGGCCAGAGCAAGCATATTGGCAACTGGGAAGATGTCTTCTACTGGGTAACTTCAATCAATTGAAGTTCATTTAAGTCCATGAGTTTTGCTCTGATTACAAAGTGTTCTATACATGAACTATGCATAAACAGGTCCTCTTTCACTTCCTGGTCTCCAATTTACTATATCACTAGTATTCATGGTGCAGCTGTAAAAAAAAAAGCTCCAAAATACTGTTGATTCACAATTTCTGACTCAATATAAGAGATATCATAAATCTAAGACTTGGAGGTGAGAGGACATAGTTATCCACATATTTTGTATAGAACACTTTGTAATCAGAGCCAAACTCATAGAATTAAAAGGGCAGGTCATTTGGGATCTGAGTTTAAGTGGTAGGTACTTGCCACAATCAGCCACTCAGCCACAGAATTACGACCAATCAGAATCGAAA
>Ga0307512_10002802_pt1 | contig 21242 bp, 16 predicted proteins | sample 14_EM_MG_FD_200267 | JGI IMG/M metagenome (GOLD analysis project Ga0307512, IMG submission 200267) | Populus trichocarpa ectomycorrhiza microbial communities from riparian zone in the Pacific Northwest, United States - 14_EM | ecosystem: Host-associated > Plants > Roots > Unclassified | place...
TTGGTAAACATCCCAGTCGGTGCCTTCGGTAGAGGGCTCCCGATAATCCTCTTATACAATCCTAATTTGGAGTCATTCGGCCATGATCTTGGTCGCTATACTCAGTCATGATCTCTCGGTAGTTGTCTCAACTGTCTCTCGTGATGCCATTCGGTGACTGTCTCTTGCGATGCCGTTCGGAGATCATTTTCGGTCTCGTTCGGAACTGCTTTGTTAGACATAATTGCACTCGTTCGGCATAGATCAAACTCGCGTGATATTCTCGTCATCTCTCCGGTGCTCTTGCAGTCGCACTGATGATCTTCCTAGTCGGTGCACTTGTAGGTACACTTGACATCCGCCCTGTGCTCGGTGCACTTATTATCTCCAATTGCTCGCAGGCTTTCCTCCGGGCATGCTTTCCGCTCCTTCTCCAGCTGTTCTTGTTGACTCTGCTAGTGATCTCTTCCAAGGTACACTCATCGACTAATCTCCAGCTGCGATTCTCTGCCGGCAAGTGCGCTTTGCTGCTTCCTCGCAGCACTTCCGGTAAGGTGATTGCTTGCAGTAGGGGTTGGTTTTGATTCCGGTACGGTCATCCCCCTTTTGTATGTCGTAGCTCTGCCGACGACTAATCTATTTCGGCTTCTTCGGGTGCCATATATGTTGGTAAGACTTGATTCTGAAGTTGATTTCCACTAGCAGTTGTGTATCTCGGGATTGTCGAGACGGAATCAGGATCGCCGAGATTGAGTCGGGATCTCATTCGGGATTGTGACTTCCGCATGCGGCTTCTTGATTCATTTGTAGGTGCGTTTGCCATCACTTCTCTGGGTGCACTTTTCGCTGTTGCTAGCCTTCTCTATTGGTGAATGCGTTTCACGGTGCTTCGTTCCTGCACATCCGGTGCGGTAATTCGCGGTAGGGGTTGTTGCGATTCCGGCACTGTCATCCCCCTTTTGTAGGTCGTGGTTCTGGCAACGACTAATCCATTACGGCTTCTTTGGGTGCCATATCGGTTGTTTAGGATTGATTCTGAAGTTGACTTCCAGTAGCAGCTGTGTATCTCATGATTGTAGAGACTGAGTCGGGATCGCCGAGACTGAGTCGGGATCGCCGAGACTGAGTCGGGATCGCCGAGACTGAGTCGGGATCGCCGAGACTGAGTCGGGATCGTAACTTGGACATGCGGCTTCTTGATTCATCTGTAGGTGCATTTGCTATCACTTCTCTATTGTATGGGCTATGGAATCGTCCCTGTAATCGTCAATTGACTCAATTGGAAGGTAACTTATCAAATCTCATTGATGCTGCAATTGATAGCCTTCGAGTTCTCGTATGATGAATTCGTTGCAATTGACTCTTTTGTATCTGCAATTCGTAGATCTCAAGTCCGTATGATCTCTTATTCGTTGGTGTCGCGACGCGTCTCTGGCCAATTGGCCTCTGGAATCCGCACAAGATCGTCTCTGTTACCGTTAACCTCATTTCAATCGACATATATGGACACTTCGCTGATGCGATCAGTGCTCTCAGATCTGTATGATATCTCGCGCGTAGAGTACGTGTCGTGACGTGTCGGAAAGGTGTAATTCATGAAATCCCGTATGCGAAACGTATCTGAAATTAAAGAGCGATAATAGTGTAAAGGCATATGCCCGTGTATGGCCTCGTCGGAAGGTATATCAGTAGATACGGTTGCACATGTGGATGTCAATATTGTAGAGTAGTATAAAGGTAAGATTATCGCTAGAGATCTAAGGCTCGTGGCGAGCCGACTATATATAAAGCGGGTGTTACCCGGCCCTGGACACGTCACGTAAAGCCGTGCCTTTACAGACTCGTAGAAATGGAATTCGAACTCAAATCCATTTATCGTATTTGATTTCTATCCTTGGCAGGGTCGAATATTCATGTCTGGTACTCATGTTAATTGTCGTCTTCGCCGCCGGTGACGCATCTCATACGCCGATTGGTTTCTGAACTCGTCCTGGGTGCCGTGGAGTGGCTCAATTGAATAATGATACGATCAAGATCCGTGCTTGCATTAGTAATGCTGCCAAATCTCGTTTTGAACGCAGTAGTCTCAATTGTTGATTGTATGATGTGGCGCATTGATAAAGGGGTAAACTCGCGAAATCCCGTGAGCGAAACGTATCCGTTTACTGAAACAGTGATAATCGTGTAAGGGCACGTACGCCTTCGTTCGGCTTCACAGACATGCGTATGGTAATTAGAGCATACGGTTGCAAACGTGGATGCGAGTGATCGTAGATGTAGATGTATAGGTAACATTATCGCTACAGATCTAAGGCTTCTGGCGAGCCGACTATATAGAATGGCCGTTACCTGGCCCCAGGTCACGGGCGCCCGTTACACGCCTCCGTCTTTGCAGTGTCGAACTGTTGCCCTCGTCTGCTTGCCCATTAGATGCTCTGTGCTGCGCATCTCTCGAGTATCGAGACGACATGGTTGACATCGTTTCCTGTCGCCAGTCAGCCAAGGTCGTCTACAAAGGATAGCCCTTCGGCTTCTGATACATACTCTTCGACCCACTTGAATAGTCCTGAGGTGTAGATCGCAAAGAGGATCGGCGACACAGGTGAGCCCTGCGGGACCCCTGCCTCCACTGGGTGTCTTCCCATCGCGTTGCCCTCGATCATCATCTCCACCGTCCTCACCGATAGGAAGCTCTCCGTCCATCGTACGAGGTCTCCGTCCATTTGCCTGACTATCATTAAGCTGAATAGCCTTCCTTTTGCCACGCTCGGGAAGGCTGCCTTAATGTCCATGAGAAGCACTCCTGTTATGTGGCCGTTTGTCCATGCTGCGTCAGCTCTGTCCACCATGATGGCCGGTGCATCGATGGCTGACCGTGCTTTCCTGCTCCCGAATTGTCCGTCGCTCAGTAGCCCCCTTCTTTCGGCCTGCACTGACAGCTGCTGCGTGGCTACTTTCTCGTCCAGTTTTCCAATGCAGCTAAGCAGCGATATGGAACGGTAGGCCTTCAGCTGTGTATAGTCATCGTTGCCAGGCTTGGGAATGACCATGCCGCCAGCCCGCTTCCACACCGCCGGGTGTCTCCCCAAGTGTATTGCCTCCCTTGTCAGCCTCACAATCCTCTCTTTGTCCCACTTCCAGAGCAGCCGTATAGTGCCAAAAGACAGCTTGTCTGGTCCCGGTGCTTCCTTAAATGACTGAGAAAACAAGGCTTGTTTGACTGCTTGCTCAGTGACGCATGTGTGCGCGCTTCGCGCTGAAGGTAGTTAGTAGAACTGGTCGCCGTTGTTTGAGGGAAAGGATTCGTGCCTCAGCATCTCCTCCTTCTCCAATGATGTGATTGCTTGCTTACCATCTCTGTCTGTTGAGGTCTCCACGGTCGTGCCCGACCGAGGGTTCGCGTATCGCGCCGCTCTACCCACCTTGGCTCTCCTAAGGTTCTGTAGGTACTCGCCCCACATTCTTCTCTTGGACTGCCGGATCAACTTCTGAAGCTCTGCCTTCGCCCGGGCAGCCTCCTCCGAGTGCCATCATCTCATTCCCTCTCTCCCGACCGTCCTTCTCCTTTCTTCAATCTCGGCGTTCCACAAGCTGGCACAGATCCTGATTTTCTTTGGCGTGGCGTTGAGAATGCTGCTAATTGCTTGCTGACACCATGCGGCCTCCTGCTCCACCTCGTCCTCTGTGCACTCTGCATCTAGTTGAATTCTCTCCTTCGCCGGTTCCATCCATAGCTTCTCGGGAGCTTCCGTGTCCTCCTCCATCATTGCCGCTAAATTCCACCCTACTACCCTCTCATGATCCGCCTCCTCCTGCCTGTCTACTCCCACCTCCCATTCCATGACCTCACGGTCGGATCCAGTGGCGTGATCATCGGCCAATATGGTCAACCTTACAATTGGTCGATTTGCCAACGTCAGGTCGATGACCGACTTCCCTTCCTGGTCCTCTCTTATCCAAACGTGGGTGGGCCTGCCATCATTCCCAATCTCCAGTCCGTTCTTGTCAATCACCACTTCCCAGAAAGTAGCACCTCGCTGCACTTGGCATCTTGGGTCCCATCATTTACTGTGGGCATTGTAGTCTCCTGCAAGGACAGTGCTGCCCTGCCGGATGACTCTCTGCCAGTCCAACTTTCGCGCTGGTCTCTCTCTCCTGACCGCACATCTCTTGTATCGTAAATATTGACAATCCTCATGATCTTTTCACCTCTCTTTCTGACGTCGGTAGCGATAACATCGTCATTGGCCCCTCTGCTCAGATCCGTCCGCTCATCAACCACCAATCCACTCCCCTTCCGTATCACCGTCCGAACTCTTTTTCTTTTTCTTATTTCGTATGCCGAATGGCTGATCCCAATCTCTCCTCTGTCTCTTGGTGGCTCTTGCAAGCACACTACGTCCGCCCTGCGTTCGACTCCCGTCCCCAGCACCGCAAACGGTCCACTCGTATGACCTTGCGCAGTTGTGCTGGATCACTCTACTCATTGGTAGCCCGGGCTCCTGTTCCAATCTCAGTTTCGGTATCAGTCGCAGTCCTGGTCGCAGTCTCAGTTTCGGTCTCGGCCATTGTGACGTCTCTAGCCTCCCCCGCTGCCTCCTCTTCTTCGTCGTCCACATCCGCCATCTCTTCTTCCTCGTCTCCCCCTCCTTCCGCTAACCCCTGGGGCCTAGGGCCAAGCATCACTCTGTTCGCGCCCGTTGCCAAGTCCTCAGCTGCACTTGTGGGCGCTCGTGCTCCTAGCCCTATTTTCCTGCTCTGCCGCGCCGCATCGGTGGCTTCCCTCTTCTTCACGCACCTGCTGCTGAATGCGATGTGATTTCCCCTGCAATTAGGGCACTTCTCCAGCGTGTGACCGCAGAGTGATCCCTGCTTTGCAGTGCATCCCACCACATTGCACTTGTGGTCGCTTGTCCGGGGATGCCCTGAGCAGTAGCCACATTTAGGCTTGCTGCCGCACATTTTCTCGATGTGGCCCCATCTGCAGCAGAGCTCACACCTGCTGTCAGGTCCTTCGTTCGTGTACGTTTCGACTCGGTACCACACCCTCGCCGCCTTGATGCCTTTCTTGACCAAGCTCTGTGCTATCTTGCACCCTTGTACGACAAAGACTACCGATGACGCGGCAATTTCTCCGTTCTGCCACCTCTCCCTTATAGTACTGGGGTTCGCCAGCCACCTTACTTGGGTGGGGATCACTATACCCTCGTTCTCCGCTTCGAATTCTTCTCGCATCATCTGTTGGCCTTCTGTGCACTTCCCCATTTATCGTATGAGAGGGACTGCGTGGATCTTTAGCCTTTCCCAGGACTCATTCTCTTCGACGTCTACGACTCCTGTGTCGACCGTCCTCGCTGCGGTGATGATGATGTCGCGGTAATAAAGAGCCATCTCCGCTGTCGCATTTGGGTGCGTGATTGCAGTAATCGCGCCCTTCGCATTCCTTTTGGCATTCATGATCCTAATGGGGGCCGGTGCCTTCTGTTGGAAGAGCACTCTGTTGATCGCTGATGCAATTTCCTGGTCCATTTTATTGGAGAGCGGTACGCTCTCGTCTCATCTTAGTATCAGGCGTCTCTCTGCCATGCTTGATCCCGTCGTCGGGGCAGGGCCTGGGCCTGGGCCTGGGCTTGGGCTGACGGGTGCCCCCTGACTCTTGGCTGGGGGTGGGACGGTCTCCCACAATCTCACGGGTGTGGGTGTGGGTGCTGACTTTGGCTTCGGCACCGGCTGCGGTTTTTGCTGTAGTTTGAGCTGCAGTTTGGGCCAGGGCTTCGGTTGCTGCTGCTGCTGCAGCTGCTGGCGCTCTTTTGTTCCATCATCTCGCGTCGTGTCTGCATGTTGGGAGGCCTCCAGCCCCCCACCGTCCGTCCTCCCAGTCACTTCTCTTTCTCTCTCTCTCTCCTCCTGGCCTTGTGCTACCTCTTTCATGGTCATTGCGATCATGTTCGTGATACCCGCCCCCCACACCTTCTCATCCTCATAGCGCGCGTCCCACTTCTGCTCTCTCTCTTGCATCCACGTCATCATTGCCAGCCGCTGTGCCTCCTCGCGGGCTGCCCGGACTTCCACCATGTTTGCGAGATATCCAACTGTTCAGTGCAGGTGCGTCAGTTCCTGTGCCTGCTGCCGTATTGTCCTCTCCATGCGGCTTCTCCAGTCGCTGGGGGCCGCCGGGGCTTCGCTCCTCCTTCCCAGTTTTCCGTTCTCATTTCTCTCCATCGGCTCTAATACCGCTGCGCCCGCATTCTCTGCGGCGATGGATGTCGCCACCGTCCCCATCTCCATCGCCACGTCCATAGGCGGGTCGCTCCTCCCCTTTCCAGCTTCTCCCGCGTCCAGGTCACTCCTCATGCGCACTCTGAATTGGGTCATCACTCCTGTGAGGTAAGCCTCTTAGTCCTCGTCGTCGCTTGCTCGTTGGTCGACACGTCGAGTCAGTCACGTTCTCTGCCAAGCCTTTACGTGAACCCCCTCTGTTGTGTGGATTCCTGTGCGCACCCTCCTCCTGTGGTCTCGCTGGTGCTGGGACGCTCGCTCCGGGGTCAATTGGACGTCTAGAATCGATTGCCGCCATCCCTTTTTTAATTGCTATCGTTGTTGTCGACTTATCGCACTGTTTCGGTTTCGCCAAGACTTTTGCCGATTGAGTCTGTGTGAATGGTTTTTTTTTGTGTGTTTGTTTTATTCATACTGTATGAACTCTAATTAGAGTATGACAGGACCCGATACTGTGCAGGTTCTGGTCCGGAATGTATTTGGACTGATCCGGCTCCGGTTGTTTGAACTGGAGTGGACTAAACCGTGACGGTTCCGGTCCGGACAGGTCCACCCCCGGCTTAGTGAAAACATTGATCCTCCGTTCTTCTACTTCCAATCTCATGTTCCTCCAGCCATTCATTCTGGTAGCTCGTATCTCAGCGTAGATCATTGTTGATAATCGTCAGGGTAATTTCAGTGAAATAGATCATCTCGTGGATGTCATCTTGACTCGGCATAGACTAAGGTTTCCACTCGGAACTCGGTATCGATGGGAGTTTCAACTGCCAGCACCGGTCGTACCCTGTGATCGTTCATCTTACACGACATTCCTCGGTAATTCTATCTCGTCAGCATCTCAGTAGGTCATACTCACTGTGTATGCACGCGCGCTTGCGCCCTCCCCAGCCTTAGTGCGATATTTGATCAGGCCCGTCGGTAGTCACCAGTAGGCAGCCGCAGTGCGATTGACTAATCGATGTTCCTTATCATTCGGCAACATCTCGGTAGGCGTCCCGGGGCACACTGGCATCCCCGGGAATGAGGAAGCACATCACCAAGCGAATCTAGCGCGAGAAGGCCGCAGAGTAGGCATAGTACGAGAACGTCTGTACACCTCGGCGGCGAACAGGACCAGACGAATCTCAGAAGCGAAGACGGCGGCGAAGGCTCAGTGGGAGGCCGACAAATGCAGCAAACACTACGGCTACAGACTGAAAGGCAAAGCCGGGAGCAACAGACCCATCCCAATGAGTAGCGTGAAGTCACTGGCAGTCAGATTCTACCGACTGAAGATAGGGCACGAGCCAGTGGGAACGTACTTGAAACGATTCGGACTCCGAGGCGACGACAAGTGCTGGTGGTGCGGGGGTGGAGGCAGAACGGCCCAGACACGGGAACACCTCTTCCGCCACTGCAGCCGATGGAAAGACCAGCAAAGAACGCTCTGGAAAGAGGTGGGGAAAGCAACGGGGTGGAGAGCGGGCAGATGCCGACACGTGCAGGTCTCTGAGCTGTTCTCCATGGAAAAGTCCGATAAGGCAGTGATGGACTTCCTGGCGGCCACTGACGTCGGTATTGCATGATAGGTCTCTGTCTTTTGTGGCCAGAGATGAGTCTCGTATGGCCGGAGGTGAGTCTCGTATGGCCGGAGGTAAGCCTCGTATGACCGGAGATTGCTGTCGGCCTGAAGAGTCTATACATAGATGCGTACGCACGCATTCACACTTGTACTCATATACATAAGGCCTTGTGGCACTCTTAGATAATATACAATCATGCTTCTCTAAGTATCACTATTTTGAACAGTCGGAAAGTTCCCGCCCAGGCGAATGGAGGAGTAAGAGCCGGCGGTCTCTCGTTTCTTTTGGGATGTTATTTCCTTTGTATCGTATCTCATCGACTGCCTCGTTAGATGGGCTTTTTCTTTTCCTTTGTCAAAGAGGGGACGACGGGTAGTAGGAGTGGAGCTCCGCCATCTAGCCGGCCAGCCCGGAGGCGGAGGGGTTTAGGGGTCTGTCATACTCTAAGTAGAGTGAATACAGTATGATTAAAACAAAACAAACATCTCAATAGGCTGCTTCTCAGTAAATGTCGTTCGGAACATAGCATCGGTGACCTTCCGGTCGACTTCTCAGTATTCTTCTCGGTAGACATCTCGGCATGTCATTCAGCATTCAGTTCGGCAAGTCTCTCTCCATTGACCATTTGGCAGGCTTCCGCAGCGCATTTTGTGAGGTTCGCTTAGTTGACTGTTCGGTGAGCCATTTGGTTGCATTGGTCATGCCCCCTTACTTTACTGCTCGGTAAGTCTTTCCATAGGCCTTTGGTACGCAATTGTGTACTCGGTGGCACTTCGGGTGGTGATCATTTGCTCTCCGGTTGAAGTCTTCGTTGTAGATACGTGTCAATCAATGATCTTTGACTCTCGACATCGTGTGATAATATCTCCGGTAGTCTGTTCTCGGTGGTGCATCTCGATTATCTTCGTAAGGATATTCAGACGGTCATGCAGTCGCAACCTTCGTACGCGTTTGGCAGTGATCAAGCGGGCTTCAAGTTGACTTCTCATCGGCTTCATGCGCAGTTGCAAGTGCACTTAACACTTACCGATGGGTGTACTTTGAGGTGCACGCAACATCTGGGTGCTGGGTGTAGGTATGAACATTTCTCCAGGTGCACTGCTCGAGTCTTCTCCAAGTGTGCTGTCCGTACTTCTCCATGAAGGCTTGCCGTCAATTCTCCATTTGGGCTTGACCATTCTCCAGATCGGCTTATTGTCTCCAAATGTTGGGTGCGCATGATGACTCTTCTGCAGGTACGCTTATCCTCGCTCTCTAGCCTCTGGTGTATATATCGCCGCTGACCTTCTCTGCCAGTAAGTGCACTCTGTCGTCCTTCACTCCAGCACTTCCGGTACGGTAATTCTATACATGTGAGAATTTCGGTTGTGGTACGGTCATCCCCTCTTTAACAATCGTTGCTCCGCCGACGACTAATCTGGTGTGACCTCGTAAGGCATCATATTGACTGGTATAGCTTGATTTGGTGTGCATTCGGAAGAATCTAATTCGAATTGTTGCCTCGTAGCTTCGTAGTTCAGTGGCTTCGTATCACGGGATCGTATTCGGAAGAAGTGTAGAGCTTCGCCATGACGCTCAGAGATGATCTTAAGGTGTAATCTGTGTACAAATCAAGAGCCTGACACAGTTCAAAACATCATATTGCGCGCAGATGGGCTCAGGGCTGCCGTCAGCCGCTCCTCACCCTTCTGCTGGGGGCTTCACCCCTAGGCAGCCAAGCACCTTGGTTAGAAATAACTCTCATAGAAATCTATTCTCTATCAGACTGCACTGGCTACATTTCTGTAGCTCAGATATTCACAGCAATGATGGTCATGGTCCTGGTGCAGACCTGATCGTCCTGAGCCCAGGAACCGGCTGAACGGTTGGCATTTTACCAAATCGATAGGTAACCAACTGTCGTTCCATGGCTTGGCATATGGTTGGCGTCATCAATAATCACTCGTATTCAGGACATTTCGTACTGTTATTCATCCAGTGACAGTGACTCAGAGTGGCGAGTGACTCAGGAGTGGCAAAGCATTAAAGTTTTCTCTCATAAATCTCTGTATATAAATCGAGTCTTTCTTCTTCTCTCCTTCTCTTCACTGTATCATATAATATACACATAGTTCTCCCCTAACTACTATAGCAACACGTACAACAGATTCTGACGCGTCCAGTCATGGATGATCACTTGCAAAATGTGTCAGGAATACAATCGAATATCCTAGTGAAATTTTGTCCGGCATAGTCCTAACTTCCGTCAGACTATTCATGAATTGAGACTTATCTCTCGCGGCATGAACTATAAAACCTTTGGCGAGGGTTTCTCGTACCTATGCTTAGGTAGATGTGTGGCGCGCCTGGTGAGGCTCGCAAACTTGTGTGGCTAATGCGCCCAACATCCATTGGACAACAAAATCGAGGGACGAGTTAGCGTACGGCTCGGCATGCGGGGTAACACCAAAGAACCAAACCACTAGCAACGGGCAAACCTCACGCCCGAGCACAGACAGAGACACCCAGTTTGACTGATGGGAGTGCCTTGTTTCTGGCGACGCGGCAATTTCATAAAACCTCTAATCAGAAGCGAATCACCGGTTACCAATTGTGGGTGATGAACCGGCTCAGAAAAAGCAATGCGGCTCAAGTTTCTAGAAGCACAATAGGAAATCTCAGATAACATGCAGTGAATCGGGATTTGCCAACACAGGAGAGGCGGTTACAAAAAGTGACGCGAGTCAACTTTCTAGAAGCACAGTGGAATGTCTCAAACATCGTGCAGCCAACAGGGTATGATCCACTCAGGAGGAGCTGCTAAGAAAAAGGACGTAAATCAAGCTTCTATAAAGAGAGTGGAAATTATCTCAGCCAATAGGAATTCGCCAGCACAATTTGCGTACTTCTCAACAGAGTGCTTAAATTGCTCAAATATGATTACTGGCATCATCTAGTGAGGACTAACAACCTTGGTGACAACCCCACCTGAAGTCATTGCTAATGTCGGTGATGCGCCGCAACAATTGATACCAATCGAAATTACTCCATTTTGTATTTTGTTTATGCGATTTAAGTTTCGGGACATGTCGCCCTTACAGCTCGGGGTGCCCGATCTGACACATCATTGTAATGTAACCAACCAATGCGATTGTTTACAACGAGAGTAATGGCTACAAGAGCAGCAGAATGCTTATCAATATAAGGCGGGCCTGCATCAAATTTGGGGCTAGAGGGGTCCATACTATATATGGTGCTTTTTCTACGCGATGTGTTGAATGGAATCGGTCGATAGTATTAGAACTATGTCATTAACTATTACAGGCAAATGTAAGGAAGTTATCTATTGGGATTGAGCTAGAAATATAGCCGCGTAATATGTCTCATGCAGCCTAGATGCGAGACGTTGGGCTGGGAAATAGGCTAGAGAAGGGAAACAACCTCGGGCTGTCTATAACGTAGGGTCCGTAGGCCTTGCATAGTAGCCCCTCGACAAAATGATTACAGCAGGACCGGACAACACGACCTTTGCGTGTAGCTGACGCTGCTGCTCTGTTATCACCACGTTGCATCACCTCCCTGGTTGATTAGCATTAACCATTGAACTTATTGAGATATTGGGAGAGTATTGCCATATGGAGCGCGATATCCTTCCACTCTACGGACCGGTAAACTCATTTGTTATCTACCGACCCCAAAACAAAGTTGGGCATACCTTATTGGCAAGCACCATCTTGACACACGGACTTCATTCCACCTCAACAAAGATTGTAGTTATACTTCCGGAGTTAGACCAACCGTTTAGCCTCACAGGCTTCTAAGAAGGCGATGCATTCGGCTCCGAGTGTCTACATCACAATGAGTTGTCTCAATATTCCTAGGGAAAGCACCCCCGCAATTCCATACTATCAACTTAACTCGACCCGTGTGCAGTATTCCTAGGCGGCCAGGCCTCCAAAATCGCGGCCGGGCCAGGCCACGAAAAAGGCCGGCCAGCCGCAATGCTTTTTGCGGTGCAGACTTTTCAAATTGAGGCCGGGCCGCTTAGGAACACTGCCCCTATATTTAGATCATTCAAACCCAAAGAAAGAGGTTAAATTATCTATCATACACAAATGATTACCTTACGAACTATCTAATGAAGTCTATGCTTTTATATACATGAAGTGTCTGGAGATCCCGCTGAGATGATAGAGTGGCGGATGGCAATTGAAAATTCTATATAAATGACTACTATGTGTAAGAAACTATCCGGAGACTCATTGCATTAGCAACTACTTTGCACTGTCCAGTGCCTCGATAGCCTTTGGACTAAATATTGAGTCAATACTCTAACTGCATTCTTCGATGTCTTCAAATACCACTAACTTGCGTCCATTTACGTTCGGTCGCCAATGGTTTGTCATTGCTAATTCATACCAGCGATCACCTTTCGTGGTATGCCAGAACCTGAGCGCAGAGACCATTCCGCGCAAAATAGACCCCGTTGAAGATATTTCGGGAGTTGTTTTGGGTATAAGCTTGGGGACGACAAATGGAGAACTCTTGATCTCAACTCCATCCTGCATTGTCAACCTATGCTTGGAATATTCGTCTGCGTTGCACATGTCCCCTGTGTTCTCTGATCTTTCCCATCTCCTAACGGCGACTGGAGTGTGTAGTTCCATACTGGAATCTGAATTGCTGTCATCTCCGTCCTCCAGGTCTTTGAAACCTCTGTGCCAGAGTTGTCTTCCCGCCAACCAGTCCCCCATCCCCATTCCACTGTACTTGCCACCTCCTCCTATATCTTGTATGTACGGCGTCGATGTTCGACCTGACCACTTCCTTTCTCTGCATATTTCCTCGTCCAAATATCGGTATAAATGAGGCGCTGAGAAACCGATTGCCCGAAGGTTATACTGTGAGATATACCGAGATACTTGGCTTTGGTCATCGTTTGAAGCTATCCTGCCGATCAATAATTCTAGGAACCCAACAACTAACCAGCTGACTACACACACGACAGGGATGCAAACCAAAGTTGAGAATGATAACGCGGCGATATCTTTGCTCTCTAAAATGAAGTCTGCGTTTTCGTATGGGACCGTTCCGGACTTGTCCGCTGCAATGTTACCCAGTTCAGTGGCGTTGCGTAAGCTCGAGTACTGTAGTACGATGTTCCGTACCACGTCACGAGAGGATACGAAGCTGATCTGGGCGAGCCTCTCAAGATCTTTCTGGGCACTGCATTGCCGTGCGGCTATTCGTGGCGCAGCTACCATGGTGTCCATGGATGAGCTTAGCGCAGCATATCCAAGATTGTTGGCGAGTTGGATAAATGGCGGCATTGAGAATTCTCGTTCAAAGACGTCCTGTAAGAAGGTTGAGAGGCGCATACCGGGAAGACTGTTGAGGTCAGACACGTTGGCGGTTTTGCGATTTGCTAGAGACCAAGTAGTATTCTGCCAACAATAGAATGGTGGCCGTCCCCGTCGAACTCGGTGTTGCAGGTCTGAGTTATCCAATGAGGGTGTGGGGATTTCTTCTGTGAGATACCATGGATCATTCGTTTTCAGTGTCCTCGAGTTCCGATGCGAGATGCTTGGGACGATAGCAAACTCACTACCGGGGCCATGTACCATTTCCTTGGGTTTAGGAATGGTATTGATCCAGGGAGGGAACTGTGCTTGTAAGTCGAACGGTATCTTGGCCCAGGTCCTGTTGTCCGAACTGCCCCACAGAGGATAGTAATCGTAATCGTCCGTTCTGTGAGTGGTGCTAACCCAGCTGTACTCGGTCCGGCAGGTCCCATCAACAGAATACTTGAGTAAGGGCGTTAGTTGAAGGCCCATCTCCGAGCCATTAATATGGTAACTGTAGCTGAATTCCAACGTTGGTCTGCCAAAGTCGTCCATTGAGATTATACTTGACGACTTGACCCTCTCCTGCACCTTGTCTTTCGCTCCCGCAACTCTTCCAGCGGCTTGAAATGCGGCCGCAGCTCTTATCGGTTGCACTAACTCATACGCTATATTGTAGTCTGGGCTCTCTGGTGTCGGCAACAGTGGATAGTAAATGGCGCCTGGATTTACTCTCGCCGCATTTCTAACTATTAGTTGGCCACCATTGACTTGGAACTTTAGGAGATTGTCGACAGCGAAGAGTAATCCTGCAATGGAGGAAAGAATAGACCACCATCGAATCGTGCTCCAGTTAATTGCCCAACCACGTTCCTCATGCTTGCTGTCGAACAATGCCTTGGTTGCGAACTGGCTGATCTTGCCGAGAGCCGTTAACGGACTATCTGCGTTGTAGTAGGCGACGAGCATGACGTATAGATTGCCGTTCCGTCCTAAAGGGAAGAAGGCAAGAACAAGAGCGGTAACCAGTTTTGCCACTGCCGCAAAGATCCAACCGACGAGTATTGTGTAAGCGACGATGCAATATCTGGCTTCCTGTGCTGAAACAACTACAACTTGCTGGCTAGAACCGTTTTCCATTGGCATCTCAAAGCGACTGCGAAGCATTCGAATGGGGTTGAGAAACGACTCGGTATGATAGGTAGTATTAACAGGTTGGTTGTAGAACTCCATCGTTATTAAGGAACTAGACTGTTGTTTTGAGGCAATGTGTTGGTCGCAAATGTTCCGTTGGTTCTCGTTTCTTTGATGTCTGGCAGATATTAGCCTGGCGAGAAATTTGAGCTGTTTCCCCGGCGGCCCTTTATATATACTAAAGCCAAACGATATAAAACGATGCGTACAACATCTCGATACTAGAATGAGGTACTGTGAAAAGAACGATTAGATCCTCTGAACGAAAGCTGTGGCTAAATCGAGTACTTCAATCGAGGCGCAGACCCATCCGTAGCAGAACCAGTGTTCGGCGACATCGCGCAAGATATTCAAGTACATCCACACCACTGAGAAACGATCGGAAGGAGGTGCAGCACAGCGGTGATACAGATTACCAGGGATAATGCAGGGCGAGATTGGGGTGTGCGGAGAAGCACTGCCCTTCCGAACCGCTGACACTTATTTTCAAAGCTAAATCGTTTTAACAATCTCGCAATCTCGCAATCTCAAACCTGGAGTGGTAGGTATCTTTCCCGGCACCGCCCTCAAGTAGTTGGGTTCACCCTGGAAGATTTCATCCAATCATCCCATTGAATCACAATGACTGGTGTCCAGTTTGAGATACATCAAAACCCTTCCATATTCAATTGAATCGGCGAGTCAGAAAATCAATTACCCAACTATAGCCATAGTTTTACGACTTATTTGTTAAAACATCAAAATTTGGGGCCTTTGCTCACACGATTATGAAATTCCCCAAGTAGACACCGCCTCAGCTTTTGGGTTGGTACCACCAGTGTTTACAAACCATATACTATTATCTATAATATTAAACCTCATTCAGGCAAAGCGACATAGAAACACCGCCGCATCATATTCGTTACTATGCAAAAAGTTAAGCATTACCACAGCACATATTACTATTTATACAATTGGCTGTGGTGTCTATGCATCCATTGTGCGCTTGGATGCGCACATGCACAGACTGCGCATGCAGCTGATCTCCAGCTGCATCTCATCAGTGCAGCTGAGCACGTTCGGAGCAGCTGAATTCCTCTGAACACCCCTGCAATTGGCGGATATGATCAAAACATATATGCAACAACCTAATCTGGCTGCATCTGGTCCGCATGTTCCGATTCATTTTCGTTCATGGGGTGGAGTGTTTCATGCATTCTTATGCATGTATTACCAGCATCATATGCCAAAGCCTCTCAAAACGCGCTAGTGCGATTCTGGTTAGTCGTGAGGGCCTCGTTTGTTTTGTTTATTTATACTGTCGTGGGGGCCTCTCCAAAGTCCGAAGGGGGCCTATTCTATTTCCGGAGCCACCGGAAGAGTGCCATTTCCGCAGAAAAGTTCGTAAAATCACATCAGCAGTCAATACACATATGTACACAAGTACTCCATTCTTCCACAGTATAGTTTACTTCGTTTTCGGAAAGGGATATATGTTAAACGGTTCGTTTCTGGTACTTGCGTTCCCTACCCTCGTCAACCACGGGCTCGTGACAACTTAGCTGCAATTACTACCATAAATCGAGTGGATATTTGGTAAGGAATTCGGCCCCCTCGCCGTTGTGGTGTTCCGCCTTTCTGGTGCATCGGTGTCCAACATTGTCCAGCTCCCGCTTACTATATGGACACCTACGCTTGAACCGACGGCAGAACACTATGGAAAGTTGCCGCGGCGGGATGCACTGCCTGACACTGGCTGCAGCTGGGCACATTGTGTGGCTGTTACTGCGGCTGAACCCAGTGTCTGACAGTTGCAGTGGCTACGCTCATTATCAGACAGTTATTGCGGTTATTGACACAACAGTGTTTAAACATACAACAGCATTTTGCACCTGGAAAGGTGCCCTATATAACGTCTGTTCTACGGCGTTTGGGAATGCTAAGGCTCGTCCATTGTCCTTAGTAGTATTTGCTTGCCAGTCTTTTCTATTACATCATCTATCAATCTTTCGAAGAATCGCATCTCTCTCTATCTTCTACATCGATTAACAAGATGAAGAGCCATTCTCTCTCTGTTGTGGTTCTCTCTTTTCTCTCAGTCCTCGTCTCTGGACAGGACATGTTTGATGTCCTTAATCAAAATGGACTCACCTCATTCGCTTCCGATTTACAGCGTGACACCGCCCTTATCGCCAAAGTTAATCAGCGGAATGATATTACAATATATGCACCTACCAACCTTGCAATGGCCACTGCACCGAACTCGGGAAACCATAAGCTCAGGAAGCGCGCAAACGAGGCGTCAAATAGTTACCACATAAGCCATTTCGGACCGCCCCCCTACCCGATGACAAAAAGACACAATAGTGCGATTAGAGAAAGCGGTCTCCTCACGTTGGCGACGTTCCTTGAAGATCCAGCGCATGTCAATCTTGGACAAGGCCAGCCAGGGAGAGCTGTCCAGAGTGGTCAGGAGGGTTCAATTGAGATTTCGAGCGGAATGGGTGCTATTGCCCGTCAGGTTGCGGGGCCTTTCCCGTTCGATGGAGGCAACATCTATGCTGTCGATGGGTACGTCCGAAGTGACATCGCCGCCACTCCTTGCTGCTGCTAACGGTGACAATAGCGTTTTTGCTCTTCCGGAGCCCCTATTTGAATCCTTGCATGCCGTCGGCCTCACCGGATTTTGCGACGCCATTAATACGGCTGGGCTAGGAAATAAACTCAGCGAGACACCAGGGGTAACTATCTTCGCATTCGAAAGCGCTTCGTCCGATACTGCGGCCACAACTGTAGCGGAACATACCATTAGCACAGGCTTTGAATTTACGCCGGATCTTCTCAACAAAAGGTCTTTCCGATCCGACGCTGGTACGAAACTTGAGATTACACGTCAGGGCGGTACTACCTTCGTCAACGGAGTGCGTATCATTCGGTCGGATATCGTCATTAAGAATGGAGTTGTTCATCAGCTCGAAAGGGTATTGTTTTCACCACTATTTGATAGAGAATGATCGGTGCTGACTATTCTGTGAAGGCGCTTCCTCACTAGGCAACTAGCAATCCCTCTACTTCATTCCCTCCTATATTGGGGAAGTAGTGCGGTTTGACCCATGTTTAGCATGACTGCGGTGATGAGTTGGATGGGATTTAGATTTTACAACTGCGTTTACCATTGACATGAGTTTAATTAATCATAATGGGAGGAATTTGGGTATTAATTGACAATGGTACCATAGATAGATTAGATTGGTCGGAAATACAAGCTTGAGTTTACTTACTCTGCTCAGTTCGCATGATGCCCGAAGATTACACTTATTGTGCACCGTTTCATGGTTTTTTTTCTTTTTGAGTACTATTAGAACTGTGCTTCAGAACATATGCATAAGGTTCTCATTTCGTCTGTTTACTCATACCGTGCATTTAGCCGTGTTGTGATTCTAGCTGCCGTGTACGGTTATTGTGCTTGGACACTTGAACCGATCCAATAGGAATTTAACATGCTTCAACGTGCATGACAAACCAACAGCTCCGCACCACAAAATACCATTATTAGAATCGGATATCTCAGACCTCTGGGTGAGACAGGGATAGTCACCAGACCATACGGCTAAACACGCCGGTGCTCAATACCAAAGAATAACTGTAGCGGATTCGTTTTGGGCTCACCAACGCACGTCAACTAAAATTCCGGCTTCACAGATTGCGAGGGATTCTGTTATGAAGAATCGGAACGGTGATTTTGTATCATCCGATGTATACACACAATTAGCCTTAGAGGTCTCGCACTGAAGGATCCGGAAGTAATGCTGAAAGCAAGTGATCATCACTCGGTATTACGTATATCCTCAGTCAGTATATCTTTTGATCTCTAGTGTCTTACTTGATGGTTGCTATACATCGCGCACAATTCGATGTACATTGGAATCGCTCTGTGCCTACGCTCGGTTATTCAATAGGCTATGAGCCCAGACCAATAAGCATTGAGGTACTGATGGCATTAAAAGTGGATCGTTTTGACCGATACGCCTGCATAGAGAAAAAGAAGGCTAGAAAGGAGACACACTATATCTCAAGAATATTCGTCATCGTTTCTCTCGATTAATGATAACACTAATATTGTTGAGCGAGATAGGAACAATAACCCCGAGAAAATCACTTTACGTGACTTTAGCTAAGTCCACCAACAATTGCCACACCCTCCGAGCATCGCCTCACTCCACTGCAACGGTGCCATTCCCCCGAAACCACCTCGCTGCTATCAATTACGACTACTTGCTCTTGGGCGCTGAGTATGCCCATCAGCACTAGATACCACACCACCAGTGTTCTTAAGCGGCTTGGCCGGCCGCCCGGCTTTTTAGCGGCCTGCAGGCCCGGCCCGGCCCGGCCTCCATTCTGAAAGCCTGCACTAACGGCGGCCCGGCCCGGCCTGGGTCAAAAGCCGGCCTCGCGTGATTTAAAAAGCCTGCATCAGCCTGCATAAGCCTTGTTCTGGTTGATGGATGGAATACGGCAATGGCAGGGCTACGATGATTGAGTTGGATATGGTTTATGTTTCGTACTTTGGAGACTTTCTTAGTAAACAAAATATTCTGTTCAGGCTTTGTCTGCCAAGAAAAGCCTGCAGGCCGCCAAGAAAAGCCGCCAGGCTGGCCGGAAAAGCCTGCAGGCCCGGCTTGGCCCTGATTTGAAAGCCGCCGCTAAGGCTGGCCAGGCCCGGCCTATGCAAAGCCGGGCCGGCCTGGCCGCTTAGGAACACTGCACACCACAGCAATTCATAAAGCAACTACCAGTCTCTACAAATATTGATTCGAGGCTACCAACTGCGCAAAATGACTATTGCAGTATACCGTGCTAAAGTCTCACCAAGCCTGCCAAATTACGAAGGCATTAGTAAGGAACACTACGGTGTTGCCACACTGTAGCTCACTTCGATACAGAGGTACGATACAACAGTGCTGGAGCAAGACCCTTGAAGCAGGAGAGGAAAAGTTGGCCCCTCCGGACACATGCATGCTCTGCACTGGAGTATAACATATGTTGTCCTAGCAATTGATGAGTTATGGGACTATAAGTACGCATAGTCTTCCGAACGATGTATTTATGATGCGAGTGCTGACATTGTGACCGAGTGATGACCTCTGACATACCAATCATATCTACTGTACACCCAGAGCATTACAAACCCACCCAGTCAAACCCTACTCGACAAACCACTACCGGAGGACTCACCTGCCTGCCCGGGGGGTCTAACCACTGCAAAACCCGCGGTTAATCAGTTACCCTGACACTGGCAGTCCAGGGTTATTATCAGGTAGGCTATACTCTTTTGGGCGCAACATCACCGTCCCGTTCGAGGTCTGACTTTGGTAGATTAGTCCGTTTTGGAATGTTGTCTGTTACCCTAGGGGCCATACAAATACCGATAGGTGACTGGTGGCTACGTGGAGTTGGAATTCGGTGGTTGTGCTGGTTATGCGCCATAAACTGAAATGTAACGGTATCCTGGGCCGTAATTTGTGTAGCACTTGGCGTTACAACTACCGGTATTGGGTACTGTAATTTTAGGGGCCTTAATACCAAATAGAGTATAATACATAATGATTTCTACTTCTCGTACTTGACTTTGGTATGTCGTGACATGATGGAAACCACTAGGCCCTGTAGATATAAAACGATTTGCGGCCTAGTGTGAACCACGAGGTGAACGTGGGACAATAATTGTTCTGCTGTGAACTATGGGATGGTAACGGGACTGGATTCATGATACATCATCCCATCCCGCGCGGTATTGAGCGGGATTTCGTGTGAGTCGTGGGTTCATGTCAATTAGACAAAAGTGGCCGCTATGTAAGAACAGCTGCTCCGGTTTAAAATAAAATACAACGAGCGTTTACATATCATCGAGTAGGCCATTTGACGTTTGAAAATCCTGCTTTTCGGACAAATATTCGTCAAGTTGGCATAGGTGGGGATGATATATCCGTAGGGATTATTAGACATCAAATGATCTACTGGATGAGCCCTAGTAGCCGGACGTGTTCGATCTTAAATCGGACAACCATTCAGCCATGTCTGTGGCTCGGGAGCGTAAATGACCCGCAAAGCCAGATCCTCGAAGACGGTGATTTAGCAGGGCACAGCGAAACCCCGTCTTGCCAGAAATACGGAACGGTCCTGAACTGACTAGTCACTCCGCGGAGCATTAGCCTGCACGAATTGACTACAGCTGCATGCATCGCTCGTGAAACAATGAATCTTTGTACGCAACTGATACGTTCGATCATTAAGTATTAGCTACATTGTTGGCAAGGTTATTAATAGGTCTCATAAGCGTTGGTTGGTACGTGAAATAGAGTGAGTGTGTCGGAATATACCCATTGTGATGAGCGAGATGCGATAAGCACAGGCATTGTTTGGACCCGACTACGTGAGTGTGCCTCGGGGTGAGCAAGGGTGGAAGTGCAGCTGCAACGGCCAGAGTTGGTTGAACCGAGGCTTGGAATTGCAGTGAGTGCACAACACATTCCGTCCTGACTTTTATTACATAAAATGCGACATTCCAGGCGGTATTGAACGGGATTCCATGCCATTTCGCGTCAAATTAACAAAAACGGCTGCCGAGTAAGAACGACTAATCAGGATCAAAATCAGACACGCGGGGGTAATAGAGCCCATCAAGAATATCATTTGACGTCTAACAAGAATCCTTATCGGATGAATATTTGTGGAGTTGGCATGGGTGGATCATGGGAGTTGATGGAATCCTCCCCGCTGCAAGCCCCCGCACTATCCACTCATGGCAACTCTGTTGAAAGCAAAAGAGGAAGAATGAAGAAGCTCAATTGTCTATCGATACAAGAGAAGGAAAACACTAGACTTATATACAGAGAAAAGACCATACTCGGCGAAGCCGAGTATCACA
>Ga0307512_10002803_pt1 | contig 21235 bp, 23 predicted proteins | sample 14_EM_MG_FD_200267 | JGI IMG/M metagenome (GOLD analysis project Ga0307512, IMG submission 200267) | Populus trichocarpa ectomycorrhiza microbial communities from riparian zone in the Pacific Northwest, United States - 14_EM | ecosystem: Host-associated > Plants > Roots > Unclassified | place...
ACGACATCAACGAATACTCGGGCGCTGTGTGGTTTCCGCTCACCGCCAGTTGTCCGAGGGTAGATCCCGATCCTGCTTGCCCGCTTGGGCCCGGAGTCCCTTGAGAGGGGGCATACATGACTTTCTTGATGAGTGTGGCACGCGATCTCGAAGGAGGAAGGGTGTAAAGTAGACTGGTGCCGAAGACACGAGGTGTGCGTTTGCACAGGCTCCCATCAAAGCGTCAGATCCAGCGCTAGTCTGAACTGGTACGAACTATCGCGGTGAGTGACATCTTGAGAAGAGTGAGCGCACAAAAGGTGTTCACGTCCCCGAGGTGTGGGACGACACGAGACGCAAAAGCGGGAGTGATTGGATGAAGAAAGTGACTGATTGCGGTGGGGCTCAGTCCTTTGGGAGCTGGCTTCAACCGTCTTGCCATCGCACGCATTGTGTAAATAAATCGGTTACGCTTTAACCAACGGTGACCGCGGTTCAAAATACGCCACTTTCTGGCAACTATACGGAAGTTTACGATAAGGATCTCTAACAACAACTCACATGTACACGAGACGTTCGATACAAAGCACCAATACACTCTATCACCAACATCCTATGACCTCAGCATCACCACCAGCTTCTAGGACCCTCTCCACAGCCTGTCGTAACCTCAAACCCCACTCCTCGTCACTGTCTAATTGCATGAACGGTTTGTTCGACTGCAGACCGGCCCCGCCCCCACCATACATTTCTAGATCCATCGGGGAGTCCGGGATAATAGGGGAACTGTTGATCGAACTTGGTGATAGGTCGTCATCATCCACCTCGACGATATACACATGCTCGAACGTCTTCGCACCGAGCACGGGACGCCTGTCTAATCTGCAGATCGGTAGGTCCAGCGCCGACAGTAGGCTGGTTAGGCCACCTCCGCGCATTCCGCTACCGAACCACAAGTATGCGGAGGAGAGACCGTAGTTTTGCGGTTCACGGATCCGCACCAGCCCCTTATTTTGTGAGAGTGAATGTAACCACGGGCAGCAAGGATCCGGGACCGAGGGAAGCTCTTCATCAATCGATCGCGCGAGAATGTAAAATCTTGTGAAATTTGCTATGACGTCAAAAGAAGGTTAGCCACCTGTAGGAAAAAAAAACGGATGCGAAACAAGCCAGACTCACAAGCTTCATCTTGAACCCCCTTATACAGCACCTGAATGCCATCGAACAAGCGTTCACACAAGCTAGAGGCGATAGCTGCCGACGAACACCCCTCTTGTTCGTCGTTCAACAGGGCTTCCACCGCCGCCACCGTAGAGGGTGTCTTCACGAGCACCGCATCCTTCAAATGACTCCTGATGAATTGACCGCACTGTCCGAGCGCCTAAAAGAAGAATGAAGAGCGCAGCAAGGAGAGAACACGTATTCGATGTGAAGGAAGAACAGGCCGGTAGATCGGAGGGTGGATCCCCGAGGTTACCGTCACGCAATAATTCAATACCGCGATAAGGGTACGTAGCGGGATGTAAGAGACCGGCACAGCACAGCCCCAGAACAAGGAGAATTTTTTGCGTATGAGATGTTTGGCGGATACCGAACAACGGAAAATAAACAGACAAAGCGGAGTCGAGTCAGTTTTGACGCCGCGTAGCATACACGAGTCGAATTCTTGCGCACCTGTTCGTGACTGAGGACACGTTTCACATCTCGGAGCGCGACACCTTTTCGGGTGATTAAGCAATGTTGAATGCCGATGGTGACTTCTCCTCGGACGAAAACATCTCTTCCTACGTCCGGGACCCGGAGGATATCATACGCCTCAATAACGACTCCGTGGATTGAGTTTTCCTGAGGGATAAGTCCCACCGGACATTCTCCCGAACGTACAGACTTGTACACGTCTGATTCGAACAATGCACCCAATAAACGTAGCGCGCGTCAAAGTTCCAGCGGACGGAATGAAAAAAAAAAAAAGAAAGAGGGATCTCTCGTGAGTTTTCACAACGTTTGCGTGACTACCTTTTCAAAAAGAACTCACCGGCAATGGTGGTTTTCGCAACATATCGTACAGTCTCTCCAAAATGGTCGTAAGCCGCCTAAACCCATAACAAACGCACACGAAAGACACGAGGTCGAACGGGGAGAAAAGAGCGCATCAAATATTAGAACGCCTAAACTCAATCGTCATGAGAGGCGTGTGGGTCGCTGACCTGATGGGAGTATGTCCCTTTGGGACCGAGGAAAGCCAACTCCGACTTCATTCCGAGGATGGGAGGTAATCGAGAAGAGGTAAAACCCGAAGTCGCCACGGTTGGCGTTGTATGTGGCAGTGCACACGAAACGGTCATGATGGGTTGAGCTGGGGTGGTGAGTCGGGTGTTAGCAGAGCGACATAAGAGAATCCTCCGCAGCGGAGTTATAACCATTTTGAAGAATGAACGAATGTCAGAAAGTTGTCTGTTACTCCCGCCTTGTTGCCAAGAATACGGCTCTCAGAGCTCGGACATAGCGCCTTTTTACGCAACATCAACCACAATTCTGAGCAGGGAAGCCCGAATTGCCTTCTGCCGACTCACAAACTCCAAAATTGGGGAGAAAGAAACAACCCGTTACGCGAACTCGGTGTCAAGCCTCCTCGAATCCATCAGACGATCCGCAACGTGTTTTTGTAGAGTAACCAAAACTGCATCAAGTCTCCTTCTACATGAACAACGGACCGAAAAAAGAAAAAAAAGAGTGTTGTGTTTGGTGGGATTTGGTTCGTATAAATAAAGTGCGTGGAGCAATCAGCGATAGCAAAAGGCAAAGAACAGCAGGAGTAGTGAGAGGGCAAGAGCCAGAGGGACAAACAAAGTATGAGGTAATTGAGAGGATCACCCGACGACTACCTCGGACCTGCGGTCGGTTGGATAGGTGCCGTACTAGAGTAAAACCTGACGTCGTTGAGAATCGGTTCTTCAGGTACAATTTGCGACGTTTCCCTGATCACTTGTGACGCGATGGCAGACAGCATGGTGTAATATCGGTCTACGAAACATACCGGTGAGTATTGGTGAGCACCCTACCAGACTCGAGGACACGTACAAGCTACTGGAATCCTTTCGCCCATCTTCCCCAAGGCGAATTGGACGGACTGAAGTTCGGTCTTTAAGGTCTCGACTTGGTCGGGTCGATTTGCTTCATAAGCGGCCTGGATGAACTTCGCAAAGATCCTCCCACACGTGTACCAGCTGAACTATATGACCCGAACAAATTAGGGTCAAGACCGGTGGTCCGTAAATGCCACAAAGACCCAACGTACGGAAATGAACACATCCAGCAGGGCCAAGTCGAAACTCGTTGACCAAATTGAGTAGATCAACGTAAGGACCTGTCGCGCGGCAACAAGAAGTTTCGTAGCCGAAGTGCATCCGGTGGCCCGCAGAGCGGCGTGGGGCTCATGTAAGACGATCATGCCGCTGTCAACGTTGTCTCTGAGTATCTTGCGCTAGAACTTCGGGAAAGGTTTCTCACATGTAGGGAATCGTGCAAGCCGTGAACAAATGCACATCCACAAGGTTCCCACTGATCGGGTTCCTCAAGTCCGGGGGGAACGAGTTCCTGAAATTGCTCACGAGGGTATCCGCCTCAATGAACGCGGGTGTCGACCTTGGGTCCAACATGTCCGAAGACGGCAACCCCACCGGTGCATTGGCGGTCGGAATGAAATCCAAGTCTTCCGCAAAGTATCGAGCACGGTATCGGAGGTTGAAGTTCTTGACCCTCGAGAGAATGATTGAAGCCTTGACCATTAGAATGAACGAATCGGTCTGGCCCTCAGGATGAGAGAGCAAAATATGCGGGTGGTGGAACCATTGTCGCTCCTTCGCATGTACTAACATCTATCACCAGTGGAGTGTCAGCGCTTCCAAAGGAGCGAGAACTTGGCTAAATTCGCACCCCTTGGTTAAATTGGTCCCCCCGCAACGGAAGAAGTTGGGTGACGTCCATGTCATCTTTGCGTGTTCTACATCAGTTACGCAACACACTGACGACAATCCCCCAACACCCACCTAACGCCATCGCCCATCCGTTCGCGAATCCTTGTTGTCTGTCCAATAAATAACAAAAATAAAACGTATTCCTCCTAATCTCATCTTCCACCACATTGTTTGCGGGAGGTAAGATAGACGGGACCCGCGTTGACTCCTGGATCGAATGGAACGGTGGGCAGATGTTTATCCCCATAGGAACACAGCTTCGCAAAGCCCGGCCAGTGGCAATGAAAACCTTAATTGTCTGTCAGCACGCGAAGCTACGATGCAAACTCGGCGCGCAGCCTTACCTCAACCCATCTGGCATGCATCCAATAGAACCAACTCAAAACAACCAAAGCTGGGAGCAACAATCACAACACTACACAAGCATTGAATTCGGACTGTTTCACACCTTGTAGCGACTCCAGCAAGCTTTCCCCAAGGGTAGTCAAGAGATCAATCTGCTCAGCCGCATACTTCGCCTGCTCCTCTGCGAAAGTGGAAAGTGGATCTCTCCCTCTTCGCTTCATTGAAAAAATCTCATCTGAACACGATCGCAACGGTCAAGAAACCAGAAGCACAACTCAGAGGCCATCTTTTCGCCTTACCTCGGGTTCCGTGTAGGTGAGGGTTGGACACGGTGGGGGTATAAACACTGGCTACAGCGCATATAGCATGCAAAAGGGCGGCACGGGGGTGCTTTGGATGGCTCTGCGGTAGTGAGAGGTTACTGTAAAACGCATGAGTCAACGGGACGTTACAAAGCAAAGGGGGGAGACTACTTACAGAAGGAACGTGGACCGGTGTAAAAGTCGATCCGCATGGGGATGATAAGCGAAAAAGACATCGACCCTGGAATAGCAATGTAAATCCAGGTGTGCTTGCGTGGGTGAGGAGCGTAGCCTCATACAGGTGTTTAAGTAGGTCCGGATCAGGCAGGTTTGCCGACTGTTTCCAAACGAGCTGGGAGTTGTTGGTTTCCGATCCTGGGGATCCCGTCGTAATGTATGCAGACATCGAAGGCGAGTCCGACAATCCAGGCGCGATAGGATGAAGGGGAAGCAGAGACATAGTGGCCGAACTGAACATGATACTATCGTTGACAAGCGGAGTCGGTCCGAGGCTGCCTGAAATAATATCCGCAGATAGCCCAAATTCGTCTGCAGACGCGCCTAACGGTCGGCGGGGTTAAGTGTGCGATCTTGCAGGGGGGCATTGTGTTTACCTGCGATAAGAGACATATCGTGACCCTCACCCATAGGATTTCCTGATGACGTTTTCGTAGGTGGCGAGTTTATTATAGTCGACTCGCCGTCTTTCTGCTTCAACAAGGCTTCAAGCTCATCTGTATCGGGGCAGATGGCGTCAAAACCAGCGCTCACAGCAAGTCAGGGCGAGGGTAAGACTTACTAATCCTATTTTCCAGTTTTTCGTATTTGCTCTTTGGGGTGTCACTGGTCGGAAAGACCGGGTCTTTCACTACAGAAAATCAAGGCCCCGCAAAAGAAGTATTTCAGTACATCGAATAACAGATGGAGGCCCCCACGATACGAAGCCTCGACGCGTGCTGACCTTCATCAAATGTACACTCTGGAAAAGCTGGCAAGACAACATCCGGACCGGCATGGGCAACAGCGTGGTTGTGGGACCTTACGCAAGTCGAGCAGGGTCTTTTAGCATCACTGCCAGAAGATAAGGTCTGTCAGCATGATAACGAGCGAGAGTGTACCGCTGCCGGTAAAATTAACCAAAAATGGGGTTGGCATCGAGGCATGGAAGGGGATACGGCAGGGATAGACAGTGGGGAGATGGGGAAGTAGAAGGGAGAATCCAGACTCAAGGGTAAAACTCTCTTGAGAAAGTGGCGACGATGCTTACCATTTCTATGGGGGTGTAATCGACCGGAGAATTGTCAGCACGCACTCGCTCTCCTTCACTCCACCGCGTTTACAAAAGGTCTCTCTCACCAGTTTACGCTTCCTACATTGGTGACACGCCTGCAGAGGTAAAGGGTACGGGATGGGGGACGAGCAAGGAATCGCATTCCGGTAAGCCACACGTCGACTAGATGGGGGGACAGGGGGGAGAGGGAAAAGGCGAGAGATACGGACCTGGTTCCGCTTCAGCGTGCCTTGAGCAGGACCGGCCGTAGAATCTCTGGATCCACTGGGACTATTCGCCTTGGGCATCGTCAGATCGTCCAGGTGAGGGGTTTCGTCAACAGGAAGAGCAAAAAAAGATCGTCAAGGGATGTATTTGTCGTCGCTGTGGGGGATGTGTGAGCGCGCGCTTGCACGGAACGGGGTTCGCCTCCTCGGAGTGATGGGATTACGCTGAAGTCCGTAGTGATGGGATGGAGAAAGAAAGGCTTGGACTCAAACCCAACGGGCTTGTCTGCGGTTTCCCAGCGGGTGAGGCAGAAAAAGGGAGATCTGATACACGGCACGAATTATCAAATCAAGATCGTTTACTGGTCGTCCATTGAGCTGGATGAGAATTATGTATTTTGGATTTTCATTCACTACGGCGAATAAGGTCGTTCCGTTGCGCGGAAAAGTCCCAGCCACCCGTGTGAAGCGGCCAGTCGTATATATACAGTGCACAGCCCCCGATGGGGATGTCTCAGGTGACTCACGGCTGAGCGCTGATGCGTGATGAACCGGTGAAGTTTACAAGTTGAAGGCGAGCGTACGCGCCACACGTAGTCATTAATATTTCAAAACATGCTCAAACTTGCACATGAACTAAGGATGGATGGATGGCGACGTAACGCCTAAGACCTAAGCAGTGAGTAAAACAGTGGGGCAAATAAAAATGGAAGAAAGCCAAGTCCGAGAACAGATCAAGAAGAGCCTATTATACGGGAATGTAAAATTGAACGAGTGCGGTTGTAAAGAAGTGTACAAGAAGAATGTTGGTGCGGGTGGGTGGGGCAATGAGAACCGAAACCGTGCACGGTTGGGATTCGATTAGTGGTAAAATCGATTGCGGGGGCTATCACAACGCCTGTGTGAGTGAGGAAAATGTGAGTAGCGACAGAGACTGGCGAGAGTGTGACAGACAGACAATGAGAACAGAGCGGAGAACAGAGCCAGGTCAAGAAAACCCCGGAATTCAGGGAAACAACAAGAAAAAAACTGGAAAGGGCACTGATCCTACACGAAACACCATCAGGCGACAAATTCGCCGATGGTCTCGAACCCACTCGTGATGTTCCCAACGTTGACATTAAGGTTTTGTTGTTCCTCGCTGCTCAAGTGCATGTACGAAAAAGCAGGGTTCCAGACAGAATTGAAAGCCTGGTCGTCGAACGAAGAGTCTCTCACCACCTTGGGTGAATCGGCCCCCTCCGTCCACGCCACGTTTGTCTTCGTCACGTTGATTGCGTACTGGCGGACCTTTAACGACTCGTCCGATCCGAAGAATAGTTCATCCGAGGGCGTAGCGAAAGAAGATGCGACGAAAGATACATCTGATGGCGCTATTGTTCCAAAGAAGGCGACCTCGAGTGTGGGGATCCTATCCAACGCATTATACAGCGCAGAATCCACAGCGGGAGGAGTGGCGACTGATGAGAGCACGAATTGAACGAAGGCGATAGCGATGTTAACGTCGGGGATGGATTCCAGGTACTGGAGAATAACGTGATTGAGATGGTTCGTCGTTCCGTATTGCAATGGGTTTGGATTGAACTTGAGCAAGTCGGATGAAGATGATGATGATGAAAGGCTTGGAAGTGAACTCAAGTACTCCCCGCTATACAACACGGCACGCGAGTTGACAGATCGCTTGAGCACAACACCTTGCCTGGATACATTCTTCCTTGAATCGTAGAACGGAAGCCTTAGTTGAAGGAGGTCTAGATGTCCATATATCGGTCGCGTGTCGAAGCAGCTAGTATCGAAACTGGATGGCGTCGAGGCCGCTGGGAGACCAAATATCTGTTGCTCGACCTGGTTCACCGGGGATGTTGTGGAGGCGTCGAGGCCAGGATAACACGCAACGGGAGGCGGGAAAGACTGTGGGTTTGTAGCATTCGGCATCAGATCGACAACATTTTCGTGGGCTATTGAAGCCGTAGCATCAAACGGGATCATGATGGGAGACCCGGAGATGGTGGCCAAGAACCTGGAGAGATCTTCTGGTTTCTGGCTCAGGGATGACTTCCAGTATTTGGTCAGTGCCGTTTGACGCTGCGTAGACCCAGCTGCGCAAAATAGATCCCCGCTTTAGAATTATCCCTATGCGACATAAAATGCCGAAACTTACCAAGAGCATTCGAGTACATCCTATCTAACACCGCGCTCAGAGTGTCCTTGACCTTCGACGTTTCGTCATCGGACGACTGGCTGTCGCTCTTCCATGATACGCTCTCGATCGTGACGGCCATCTTCGCGAAATCAAACACGAATCCGCTGCTCGCAATCTGGTAACCGGACTTCTCGATGACGCTATCGGATCCCAAGGCAGCGAAATCGGTCTTCTCGAGGAATGTCCGAATATATGAGATCGCCGAGGTGTCGGTGGTCTGAATTAGATGCCACAGCAGGGCGGATCGAGCCCACAATGTCCGCACAGGGAAGGAGCCAACACGAAGTTTGGAGCCAGTATCCACAAGGATCGCCTGGTATGCGCAATTGTTATCCGGCGGAATGCCCATGGCATCGAACAACGAAGTCGCCACATCCTGAGTCGTGAAGTTCACATTGAAGGCAGAGTTTGTCGCCGGAAGCAGGTCAAGCAAACCCTGAGCCACACACGTGCTCGATGATCCACCAATACACGCACAACTCGCGGCTGCGGGCGAAGAGTGATGGAAATCAAGTCAGCACAGGACAGTGCCACTGAGACGCCAACAAAATGACGGAAGAATAAACGTACCGATATCGCAATCTGTGCCTGTTTTTCCGACGGGGCACTTTGGAAGCGCCAGTGTGGACTTCTTCAGAAGGACTCCAAGAAGCACGGCGAGGATGATCAGGAGAACCGCGATCACGATAAGCATCACGATAATCCTCTTCTTGCCAAACCTCGTTATAAGTCTTTCCCGGAAGCCCACTGGCCGATAGGTCTCCACCTTTTCCTCCGAGTAATATCTATAAAATGATTCTTGAACCGTGGGCCAATTCGACCTCGACGGTTCCAGCGTCTGTGTAACGCCATTCCACTGAACTTCCACCCCTGGTGTTGGTGTGAACCAATATACATCCGAAGGAGAGCGATCGCTGTGTGGTCTGTGACCCCTCGCCAACATCTTCGATAAGACGTCCGCACGATTCGCAAGCTGTGGTAATTGCATTGATTCCTCGAATTTCTGATATTCTGCGTCCCGTAGCTCGGTAGGAATAGGAGGGACGGGCGGCAGAGGTTTTGGCGTAGTTCGTTTCCTACTCGTAGCGCGGGACAACTTGGAAATGAGTGATGAAACATAGCTCTTTGTCGTCCGTGTTGATACGAAGGATTGTCTCCGACCTCCGGAAGGCCGCCTGCTGATATTGGCTGCGGGGGAGTGTTTCGATGTTTCTCCTCGAGCATGCAGCTCACCAATTGTGTCCTCTGTAATAGGTTCGTACCTACTCGCGGGGTTAATGAGCGGAGTGTGACTTTGAACCGAGGGTTTATCGTACTCGGTGTCCGTCGTCAGTGCTCCGACAGAATTCGTTTTCGAGGAACACCCTGAAGATACCAAGTACATTGCGCCAGGAGGAATGGCCCTGGTAGGTGGTGAAATCGGAGGGTAATTATGAGGTGGATATGTAGCGTCGGAAATCGTGCTCATGGCATCCATATTATTTCCCCCACTGAATAGCTGAGCAGAACTCTGAAGCGGAGACATCGGCGCGGGCCCGGAACGGGGACTGCTATGCTCAGAAGACGATATGAGGGAAGTGATGAAGGAGGTTGGAAGCATCCTGTCGTCACCGGGGTCGACGTCGATACTGGATGAACCTTCGTGCCAATCGAAGGGAGATAAGGAGCCAACTGTTCCGTTGGTGGCGTAAGTCTTGAATGACTGTTGCCGCCTCAGCGGTCGGACCGCACCGTTCGGTTGAATTGGCTCAGAAGGGTGACGTATAAGCGGTTGTCGGGAGGATTCGCTTGGAACATCGGGATGTGGATTTCTTCGGGGGAGGTTCAAGGGGGCGACAGGGATGAGGAAAGGGGGAGATCTTGGTGTTGTCGGGGTGGGTAGTTCGCTGGGAGGCGAGGGGAAGTGACTGAGTTGGGATTGGAGAGCATCGACGGTTCCATAGCTAATTGTGCTATCTGCGATTCCAGATGCATTGGTTGTGAGTGAGTGACTTGGACGATGCCTCGAAGTCTGGGAGGTGGGGGTTGCAGGTTCGACCACCTCATAAAAGGCTGGGCCAGGCATAATTTCTAACGATCCGAGTTCAACCTTACTAATGCACGAGGGCGGGAAAAGCTGACGAGGGACTTACGGGTGAGTGTTGGGGACGGAGTTCAGCAATCCAGGACAGGACTTGTCCTGGTTGCGGGCATGGGGGGGGGGCAAATGCTTCCGGAGATAAAAGTGACCTCAACCACAATATTTGGGATCTGTTGGGAACAGATGCTGATGGCCAGCTGTCAGCGACTCACGTCTGTCTGTGGGAAAAGAGTATCTGTGTCGGAAAGGAGCGTGGGGTACAAAGAGGGACGACGTTGATGGGTTGTTGGGTGGTGGAGGTGGCGAGTGAGACGGAGGCTGCGGTCAAAAAACCTGCCCGGCCTTCTCTCTTGGTGGGCGCCAGAGGAAGTACAGCAGCTAGGCACACACATGGACGGGAAGAATGATCCCTGGATTTCCTTCCTTGGGGGTTCTGTTGTCGTGACAGTTGCCCCGGTTATGGTAACCACATCAGATCATCACGGTACCCCGCGCTTTTTGTTGTTGTTACGCCAATCGGAATTATCCGACTAGGTCGACTGGGGATTACAATACGCCTTGCATCTATTCTCCCTGGGAGGTGCCAGCCCATATTTTCCGATTTTCTTGCGCAAGACTCTGCTGCATCGCAGTCCGGATTCTTGGACATGTGGCATAGCCGGCTTCTTCGGTAGCCTAATTACAAAAGAGAGTCAACTATCGAAGCTCGCCATGTTCGGTGGATCTTCCCGAGTGTCTCGACCCTAGCCGGCCGCCAAAACTAAATAGCATTCAGCTGAAGCGGTCGGGTGAGTAGAAGTCCTACGTAGGAGGTATATCATCTACTGATGGATTCCTAGAATCCCGGACTTGCCGGCCGTCCAACCTATTCCAGAGTCCTCGTCCAGAACATACCTGAAGGTGGGCCCTAGATTATCGCCTCCCATCCCGAGAGTCTTACGGAAAAATTAGGCCTCCCCCACTGGATGACTTCCGTTGTGTGTTGCCCACACCTTCGGTACCGTCCGGCCCAGGCTCCGCGGCCCGCTCTGCTCGGGAAATGCGGGAGGGGGTGAAAAGTCAGAAGGAATACCCAACGTCGGCACTTGATGTTCGGTGTACCATGCGGCGCCACTCGTGGTTATCCAGATCTAAGAATAAGCACTCACCACGTCGGTGGTCGCCCCTTCGAGAGAGCTGAAACAAAGGTGGTTTTACGGAACCCCCTAAACACGTCCCATCTTCACCAAGTTATGTATATCGTGAATGGTCTTCCTCCAGAAGATAGTGCGCGTCCACAATATGTCCCAGCGCTTAGGAAAATACCGACATTCCGGGTGTACGGGTCAAACATGTCGGTTGTGATCAAAAGAGGCGCTCTTGCTCATTGTTCAATGCGTTCAGTGTTCATGTGGATATCTAAGCAACTCGACTGAGAAATAACAAAGTCCTCCATTCTCTGTGGCTGTATCTGATCACCAAACAAAGGCATACGATACGCCAGTTATGGAACAAGCGTGCCATCCGGAAGAACCACCTACCGGCTGGTATACGCGTATGCATCACACCGTCATCGGATCACTTGCGGAACAAAGCAAGGAAAGGATAGTGAAACAAGTAAAAGTAGTACGTATGTTTACTGTGATTCAAGGACGAACAGGAAAGTAGAGAGAGAGGGAAAGAGGAGAGAGGTCATCAACAAGAGCCGTAAATGTTGTAATATCGTCATGAGACATGTTGCCAGAGAGTACCCCCACGACTAATACATATAGCAAAAAGGTATTCTTCTCACGCAACAATGCACTTGCCACCACTCTTGCGGGCTTGCTTGTCCCGCGCGGGAGGGGTCACTGAGGAAACGTTAACCCCGCCTTCCCATCGGGAATAGAATGTCACGTACAGACTGCGCGGATAGCTTCGTCGAACACGGTCTTAAGACCCTTCTGCGTGAGGGCGGAACACTCCAAGTACTTGACGGCCCCAATATCCTTAGCCATTGCCACACCTTGTGAGTATTGGATCGGTGCCATGCGCCTAAACGCCAGACACGGAGAAATTATGCATCAGCAATCGACGAATGACACGTCGGAGGAACGTGTAATCTGTCACCTTTCCCTCAGCTTTTCAATAGTACTCGGGTCTTCGCGAAGATCCAGTTTCGTACCCACGAGCACGATGGATGTGGAGGGAGCGTGATGCGAAATCTCGGGATGCCACTGCGAGACATCATTCAGGTCCGGCAAGTTTCTATCACGGAAGCGAAGGAAAGCGAACCTTAGTTCGAACGTTCTCGTAGCTTGGGGGGCTGACGAGAGAGAAACAAATCAAGAACACGTCGGTCTGGGGGTATGAGAGTGGGCGGAGCCTATCGTAATCCTCTTGTCCGGCGGTATCCCAAAGACCGAGAGAAATAGTCTTTCCGTCGACCATCACATTGGCGGAGTAGTTGTCAAACACTAAGATGACCGAGAGTAAGGGAGATTGATCCATCCTCCGTCTGGATTGACTGGATGCGTACCAGTCGGGATGTATTCGCCCTGTTGTTACAACATGAGTCAAGCGGATGAGTGACGATAAACTAGAACGGGACGTACGGGGAACGCGTTCGTGGTATAAGAAATCAAGAGACAAGTCTGATTTCGAGGCGTCCCAAGGTGAGCTGGCGATTCAAGGAAATGGAGCATAACTGTCCGAGGATATACTCGCCTTTCCAACCGCACCATCACCGACAACAACACCTGTGTGAATAGGAAAACGGCACGCAAGATGCCAAAGGAACGTTAGAACTCGGTGAAGCTTGGGGAAGTGTCGGGGGCGAGGATATTGAGTGAGGCGACTTGCATTTAATGGCTTGCATTTCGTTAACGAGCTTTCAACACGCGGCGCAGGAGGCCTGAAGATTCGTTTCGGGATTCTAGAAAACTAAGAGGTGGTACAGATTGAAGGAGTAAACGGGAAAAGAGACGAGGGGGACCGGGGGAGAGGGTAGATGGTGAGAGAGTGAAGCGAGTTGGCTGATGAAGAGAAGGCAGGAGGCCTGATTGTTCGCTCAACCGTCCGTCAAGGATATGGTGAACATTACGGTCTACTTATCCCTTCCCCCGCATTATCCCAAATCACTCCCGCAATCCTGTTCACCAGTTTCCTCAGACCGAAAGTAAGCATTTTACAAAAAAAAACCAGGGATCCAACCACCCAAATACGTCTCTAACCGGATGCACCGCCTTTGACGCAGATCGGCTAAAGTTTCAGTGGCGCCCTTCCCGAAAAAGGGATACAGGAAATTGTAGTCTCACCTTACGCTTTTGTAATTCAATAACAACATTTTGTTATCTCTTTGTAGCCGGGTAACAGATAATAACAAGACCGTCGCACCCGGATTCTGACGTCCGCTCGGCACGCCTTCATTCCGTTCGACGAACCACCTCGTTAAGCACCGTCTCCATGCCAGACGTAGGCGTCCTCGACACGACCAACGGACATCACGAGGAATCCGATGTCTTGTCCCCTCTAGACGACACGCTTTCCCCGCACGCTGTCTCCACCTCTGATGCTGTAGGCGAAAGCACTGATGAAACCGGTCTTCCTGTGGAACACGTTGGGCAGGGAATAAAAGAAGAGCCCCCAGCTCAGAAGGTCCCCTTCAAAACCACCGCTACCAAACCTCCAGCAACTACCGTAAAAAAGGCACGTGTAATCGTCACATTCGCTCGACCGTTTGTGATTCGTCTAGAAATAAGCTCAAGCTAACGATTTTTTTTACATCCGTTTGCCTTCCCTCGATACTTCGGGACCTTTTATTGCGTATGCGTTCCGCTGGGCTTCTAGGTCGGTGCTGGTGCTACGAAACAAGCTTTGTCCAAGGTTACCGCTCCAGGTGTCAAACCTTCCCCCACCGCTTCGCCCGTAAAGAGAACCCCATCCATCGCCACGAAAGCAGGGATGCCACCTTCCAAACCCCCCGTTCTTACCCACACCCGCAGGATCTCCCTCATTCCACCTAAACTCCAACCTTCAGCTGACAAGAAACCTTTATCGTCATCCACTGGTACCAAACTGGTGTCAAAGCCGCTGGCTTCTATAACCGCTAAACCCCCGTCGAGGGCTTCGATGGTTTCTTCGCCTGATCCCGACACCGTGAAACCCTCCGCTAGGCCTCGAGCTTCGATCACGGAAGTCGCCAGGAGGACCCCGTCCATATCCAAATCATCCGTCGGTGTATCAAAGCCCCCACCCAGCGCGACAGTCACGCGACCATCACGCACACCTGGTGTCGGGTCTGTGTCATCATTGAAGGATATTAAGGAGAATGGTAAACCGCCCAGCAGCAAAACTCGTGATGATCTGCAGCAAAAGGTGTGCACAGATATACGTGTCTGTATCCGGGTTGGCTAAAGTATTATTGTTTAGTTGGATAGCGTGAACGAAGCTCTTTCGGCGAAGGAATCTGCCATCACTGACCTCGAGTCCCAAGTCTTGGAAGCCAAATCTTCTCTGGAGTCCGCCCTCGCGAGTGTCCAAGAGAGACAGACGAAACTCGAGGAGCTAGAACAGGCCAAGACTGCTGTTGAGCAACTGCTGGAGGAAGCACAGGCTAAACTGCAGACCCTTCATGACGAGCGAGATGCTGATGACTCTGCTACTCTCCTCGAGTCCGTCAAAGCTGAGGTATGTCGGTTCGTCGCACTACATGCGGCCTGGATGCTAACAAGATGTCGATGGAATCTAGCTGCGCGAATCGAAGGAGCTCCTTCAGTCAGAGCAAGCATCTGTCAAGACTCTTCGATCACAGATAACCTCCTTGGAATCCGAAATAACCTCTACAAAGTCCGAACTCCAAGCTCTGCGTGCGTCTAGCCAGCTCGCTTCTTCGGAAGCGGCAACTGCGGCCGCGGTTGAGCACGAAGCTTTACTCAAGGCTCGTGCAGACCTCGAGGCAATCAGCCTTGAGACATCTACCCTCAAGTCTGCCCACACTGCCGCTCTCGATGAATTCCGACAGAAGTTGTCTACCGCAGAGGAGAAGGCGAAAGAGGTCGAGAGGCTTAAAATGGAGCTTGCTGGCTTGAAGAGTGAGAAGGAGGAAACGGCCACTAGGATCTCTGAGTTGGAGATTGATGTGCTCGAGGCTAAGGAGGCTGTCGAGGAGGCGGAAGACGCAAAGTCTAGAGCAGAGTCTAAGGCCAAGGGTCTCGAAGACGAGCTTACCAAGGCGAAGGCCACATTCGGGGGGGCGTTGGAGGATAAGGAGAAGAACCTTGTGGCGCAGCTCGACGCGACCAAGAAGGAGCATGAAACCCGCGCGGCTGAGCTTCAACAGGAACGGGATAAATTACTCTCCCAGCTCGCTACTCTCGAGGGCGAACTTGCAAATGCGCGAGCAGCGTTGGAGAAGACAAACCAGGAGCAGGAGTTGGTCGCCGAGGAACACGCCACAAAGTTGCAGAGCCTAGAACAGTCCAACCAAGTGGTTCTAGACGCGCTCAACGCTGAGCTGCAGAGGATTAAGAACGAACTCGAGGTAACGGGATGATCACATTGTCCTTTCATCAGCGCTGACCAATGGCTTAGAGCCAAGAAGAAATCCTGGCTGCAAAGGTCAAGGTCGTCAAGGAAGAGCACGAACAGCGGTTGCAAGAAGCGTTCCAGGAGGCCAACGTGAGCCCCCTAGTTTTGTTAAATCCTTACTAATGCCGACCACCCATTCTCCAGGCTAAGCATGGTGTCGATCTCCATGCTCTCCGCGATGAATCCGCCGCTTCTTTGGACCAAGTCACTCAGTTCCACGAGGAAACGATAAATAGCCTCAAAGCTGAGCACGCCGCCATCCTTGAGGAACAGGCCTCCGACTTGAGCAAACAAATCTCGAAACTCACGGTCGAACTCAAGGCAACACAGGATGACTTGGCAAAGTCTAAAACCGCGCTGGCTGCCTCTGCTCACGAACTGAATTCGCTCAAGTCTCAGCTGGAGGCCGCTCGCGCGACCGCCGAGATTCTCGCCTCTTCTGCTCCCCCTGATCGTACGAAGGAAGTGGACTCGCTGAGAAAGGAGCTCGCAGATGCTAAATCGGACCTGACAGCTATCCAGGAGGTTTTGGCGGCCACGAACGAATCCATCGAGGATATAACAAATCGACACGGGGAAGACTTCGAGGAAGCTGCGCAGGCACGCGCGGCGGAGGTGACCAAACTCAAGTCAACTCACGAGTTCGAAGTCGCTCAGTTGGTGAAGGCGAAATCGGATTTGGCGAGCAAGTTGTCTGATGCGCAGAGCGAGATCGCTACTTTGAGGGCGACGATCGCTGCGGGACCCGCTATCCCTACCGCCACTCGTGCTCTTGGCCACGGACGTACTGGGTCAGGGACCGTAACGAAGGAGGAGATCCAAAAGATGCATGAGGCGCATAACTTAAAGATGAACGATCTCCAGGCGGAGTACGAGAGGGACCTCAAGGAGTTGCGGGAAGAGCTCGAAGCTGTGAATGGGAAGACGAAGGAGCTCGAGTCGGAAGTTTCACGGAAGGCAATGGAGATTTCGTATTTGGAGCAGGAGCAGGAGGAGGCAAATGATACGATCACCAGGTATGTAAGGTCGTTTGGGTTTAAGAGTTTTCTTGGAAGCGTGCTTGTTCTTGCTTTGATTTATTTCTGAGGGATCACCTTCTCCCTCTTGCTTTGCTATTTTGCTTTCTTATTGTTATGGGCTTTTGTATTTGCTTCGAATCCCTTGTGTTTTCCCTCTTTTATGTGTTATGAGGCTTTATCCTCTCTTTCTCCTTCTGTGTTCTCTTGTTGTTGGATAACCTATTTCTATCCTTATTATCGTTTCTGTCATTCGTTCATTCCTTTCGTTGCTCAACTGCGCCCTTGTTATTGTCTTCTTCGTTTCCTCGTTTGAGCTCTTGCTTACCAACGTCCCGTTTAATAGCCTTGAAGCAGATCTGGATGCACTGAGGGCCAGATAATCGCGAAAGCCTCGTGGATTCGGCCTGGTTTTCATGAATCAAGCTGATGCACTCGCCTTGGGTGTTCTTGAATCACTCCCTCTCTCTCCCTCTCGTTTTCACATGCATTCGTTTTTCTTCTGGAATTACTTAGCACTTTTTACAGTTACTCTCACACGCATACCCTCCCTAGTAGTACGACTCACTTAGCGACTCTTCTCTTACTACCACCTCTTGTCTCACCTTCTCACGGAAATATGGATTGGCCAATTGTAAAATGCGACCAAAAAAAAGTTGGTTGGGGGTCGAACGATTTGCGGATATTACGTCACCAAGAGAGGCGAGCTTCTGCTGGGGTGATACCTGAGACCGCTGCCTCCAGTCGGGGCAGCGGATGATTCAAAAGGACCGCGGTTTTTGATCGGTCTCTTTCCTTGTTTCTCTTTCCCCAACCATCTCGCTATCTCTCTTTCCATTCATACCCCTTATATCCATAACGAATCGTCATGGGTGTTCAACGCGAACCTGGTCAGAAAGGCGTCAGCTGGTCTAATATTGCCGTCGGTGCGTTTGACTCATTGTTCGACGCGACTAATGTAGAACTGCTACTTACCCCACCTCCGCGCATAGGTGGCATCATGAACATGGTAATCACATTTTATACAGAGTAGCTCGTCTTTGCTAACAGGTGTACGTGGTTCTGCCTCGTTTAATACACAGTTTGTGAGTGTTGCCTTGAATGTTCTCTCGTCTTGTTGCTAAAGGACTCAAATTTCTAGGAAGTCACGACGTTGGGCCAACCATTGGAGGTGCTCAAGACACAAATGGCCGCTAATAGGTCTCAGACGATGGTCCAAGCAATTCAATCCGTTTGGGCTCGAGGAGGTGTCGCAGGTTTCTACCAGGGACTCATCCCTTGGGTGAGTGATCGCGCTGTTTTCCCCATGTGATTTCCACCTCTGACTGATATTGTTCGACTTGATAACAACAGGCCTGGATTGAGGCGTCTACAAAGGGTGCGGTTCTTTTGTTCACCGCCTCCGAAATCGAATCGGCCACGACCGCTTTTGGCGTCAACCCTGCCGCCGCCGGTTTACTTGGTGGTATGGGCGGCGGTATCGTCCAGGCTTACGCTACCATGGGTGAGTCCACTTAATTCCCAGCAACCGTATCTTGATGCCCCCTATGGGGTGCATTACCCTTTGATGATTCGAACCTGTGTTCGTCAGTGTCGGCTAGTGATCTCGTTCACGATGCTGCTTGTTTCACAATCTAACCCATGTCTTCTGAGCATCACGCACCCCGCGATTTAGCTGAACTTTTTGACTGACCGCCGTTCGTTGTCAGGTTTCTGCACATGTATGAAGACGGCTGAGATCACGCGCCACAAGCAAGCCGCTACTGGTGTCAAACCTCCATCGACTTGGGCTGTGTTTGCTGATATCTACCGTCGGGAGGGTATAAGGGGTATCAACAAGGGCGTGAATGCCGTCGCAGTCCGCCAGTGTACTAACTGGGGCTCCCGGTATGTTGTGACCACGCCGAAGGTGATGTTTAGTGTCTAACTCCCGTTTCAGCATGGGTTTCGCACGTCTCGCCGAATCGAGCATCAGGAAAGCTCAGGGAAAGTCTGAGAATGACAAGTTGAGCGCGTTGGAGAAGATTGCTGCCTCTAGCGTTGGTGGTGCCTTGGCTACTTGGAACCAGCCCATTGAAGTTGTCCGTGTTGAGGTGAGTTACTCCAGAATCCGAATATGGAGCGATCAGCTGATACACAGATCGATTCTCCAGATGCAGTCAATGTCCAAGGCTGCTGCCAACTCGAACCGACCTGCCAAGTTGACGATCTTCAACACCCTTGGATTCATCTACAGGGAGAACGGTATCAAGGGTCTCTACCGTGGTGTCACTCCTCGTATTGGCCTCGGTATCTGGCAGACGGTGTGCATGGTTTCGTTTGCAGACTACGTTAAGGTTTGGGTGAAAAAATGATTCTCTTTTCTCTTGTTTGGGATGAGGATGCCTCCATGCTCGTAGAACGGAGACTAGGGTCGCTTTACAGTGACGTAACTTATGAACAGCAGCACATACCTTCTTTTAATCCATAGATTACATAATGCACGTTACATCTTGATAAATCCCGAGAGGGAAATTTCCGTGGGGAATACTTCGATCATTTGATGACTGCGAAGGTCAAGTCGCATCATCGTACTTGGTGACAGCATCCCAGACACCCACATTTCCTTTCTCTCTACTTCCACGACGCAGCGCCCTGCCACGTACTCTAATGTCTCTCAAGGCTGTTCAGACCAGTCGCCTCGTGCAGGCTTACCTGTATCAACTTAAGCACAACGAATTGAGGACCAAAGCCATTACTGCCGGTACGTTTGACATTCGGCAACCCCATCTGGCGCCATGGGTTAAAACACGCTCACTCGCTCACACGCTTTCTGTAGGCGTTTTGGGTTTCCTCCAAGAAGTCTTGGCGCGACATCTCGCAGGGGTCCCGTCTCGTAGAGTCCACCCATCCGCCGGTGCACTCGAGCGCCTCCTTGCGGCATCGAAAGTGAACGCGAAAGCCTTCAAAATGGCCTTATTCGGGTTCCTCGTCTCAGCTCCCTTAGGTCACGCCTTGGTCAAAACCGTGCACAGAGCCTTCTCCGGACGAACCGGACCTAGCGCAAAGCTGGGGATGCTGGCTATGGGTTTGCTTGTCATCGCTCCCATTCAGATCGTGGTATTTTTGACGAACAGCGCCCTGATTGAGGGAGCGAGGACCAAGGAAGCCGTTTTGAAGGTCATTGAAAGAGGTTTCGCCCCGGTTTTGGGGATTACGTGGATCACGAGCCCGACCACCAGCATATTCGCTAAAGCGTTCTTGCCACCTGAAGTACGCGGCTTTTCTCGTTCTGCATCTTGCCATTGTCCGGTAATTTTTGCTCACTTCCTTTCTTCCTGGTATAGTTTGAAATCCCCTTCTTCAATTTGGTCCAGTTCTGCACCGGGGTAAGGCTCTCTCCGACTTCGATCATATCCCTTTCCAAACTCCCGTTCGCTAATCACATCTCTAATCCAGCTTTTCCTCAATACCGCTACAACTAAAGCTGCGCTGGCCGCTCAGAAGAAGAAGGACGCCAAGAAGGACTAACGCCGCCACCTAATGTTCACCACAGCACCATCACGTTTCATTTAGCTTTTCTCTAGACGTCCGCTTGTGGACCTTTCCTCATTTCTTGCTCTTTCTCACGGTCGAGTCGATTTTAACCCCTCCCCGCTCTTCGGCGTGTTGCAGTGCTTCCACCACCCCACCCTCTCACGCTGCAGTCACCCGAAACGGTAATTCAAAAACCTACTTTTCCTCGATCGAAGTATAATTGTGTACAATCTTCCTGCCTCATTGAGAATGCCAAACCATTTTCCACTCGAAGTACTCCTGATTGTGCTGACTTGGATAAACTCCGAACAGTGGAACAAGAAACCCTGCCGCTACCACCCTGATGCTCCCGACCCTCCTGAGACGAATGCCGATGTCTCGTCCCTGACATTTCGTCCGCTTGTCGATCCCCGACATTGCTTTCTGTGGTCCATCCGTCGAGGCTGTACGTCCTCGAACGGTATGGAAGATCTGCGGAGGTCCAATGTAGTCGGTCCAAAATTTCTTAGACGAGGTTTCAACTGACCACAAGACATTCTGCACTCAGTGTGGGGTTGACGAGAAAGAACTCGGGGAAATTCCAGAGTCCACCGCGACGGCTGCGTACGAAGTCCAAAGCGATACCATCAGGTTGAAGCCTTGGGTATGGCGAGGTAGGGTTGTGGCTCGCTCACAAATCGAAACGTCCCGGTAGCTGGGTTATTGTGGATGAGCGGTCGAACTCTTGCGTGTCGTGGATGAGAGAGTACCCTGGGGAGATGTATCGAAAAGCG
>Ga0307512_10002804_pt1 | contig 21229 bp, 28 predicted proteins | sample 14_EM_MG_FD_200267 | JGI IMG/M metagenome (GOLD analysis project Ga0307512, IMG submission 200267) | Populus trichocarpa ectomycorrhiza microbial communities from riparian zone in the Pacific Northwest, United States - 14_EM | ecosystem: Host-associated > Plants > Roots > Unclassified | place...
GTTTCACACCCAAACGAAATTGTTTTCATGAATTTCACCATATGTAGAGTATTTCTATTTATTCTGGGGGCATTTGGCTGGATTGTGGTTGTGTGATGTGTATTTTAAAAGCAGGCCCATCTGTGGGCCCAAACCCGGTTACCGGCAAAGGGATAAGAACATATCAACAAAAAGTGTTGGTGCCAAAAGATCTCTATAATACAGTGTGGAGACCAGATATACGGAGAGAAATCGAGGAAGAGCTGTTAGTGCAGGAGCTAACCATGCCAGAATTGCTAACAATCAGTTGCTGAAAGTCGTTGGTGCTGGCTGTGAAATTGTCGGTCAACGCTTAGTAGCATAATTTTCTCGCGTTGTGGATGCGTTGATACGGGTAAGGAGTTGGGGTACATGTTTGTGGATATCCTTCATTTTGGCAACTGTGGGTTTGCACTACATCTAGTGAGGCAGAGAACGAGACAATACTATGCCTGTTCTAGGAGAATCAACCGATACTTTGAGCAAGGGCCCGTTTGCCATAAAATTGCTTTATTCCAAAGAGTGCCGTTGTCTCCTGCCCAGATAGGTTTGCGTAACAGCCTCTTTTTTTGTTGATATTCGCAGTCAGTGTGTTATGTGGCCCATCTCCGACAGTAGGTTGTGATTTGAAACAATCCTGCCGCTTTAGCCCATCTCACTTCAACGAAGTTTTAAATGTTTTGAAACTCCACTTCCCATCAATCGCTGCAATGAAAAATCCGGGAAGACCAGAAATAACTCAGTGGTTGGTAATGAAGTATACCTAGTTATGTAACGGAAAATAGAAGCGACTTTTGCGCCTAGCTCTCAATCCTCAAATCTGTATACTATTGACTTCTCCCTATCCACAGACGCATATCCAGCATATCTCTATAAAAATTACGGACAAGACCATACAAACGAAGGAATCGCAGCTGCAAAATTCGGACTCCAACAACCGAGGATTCTCGGATGTTGTATCTTGCCTTTTCTTTTGCTAGTTGCTAGCGATATGTATACGCGGGATTGTTCAAGTTTGAAACTGTCTATTGCTGTGCCATAGGTCAAGTCCACTTATGAGCCACGGATTTTACCTTGTATATATTTGCTGAGCTTAACCTCGATGTAGTTCTTTCTCTCTACGGCTCTCTGTTGATAACTCAGGGTACTATTAACGGCGAATTGATATGCAAAACACATCGAAGTCTTTGGGAGGTCCGCGCGACGGTCGTCGTATCAAGGCTGTACGCCTGTTACCTGACAAGCTGGGCGCTCGTGCCAGTATACTCATTCGTTCTCCCAATCCCCTACATTCCCTTTTTATCGAGGTCTTTCTGGGTCAAAATTGTCAGCGTGAGTTGAGTACGAGCCAGAGATCACGAATTTCCCAACGGCCTGAAGAGCCGTGCTGTGTGGCAATGCAGACCATCGACACTGTTGAACCGCCTGACTTGAGCTTGACCTGGAACTTTGATCTCTCCGACCATTGGAAGTTGCACACAGCCTATATCATTCACACTTTCGAGGTCCATGACCTTTTTTCTCACCTTAAGATAAGGGATTGTATAGGAGGACCTGAGCGGACTACGGCTGGAGGCTCCTTTACCGGGAGTGGCGATAGAAGCACCGGTGCCCAAAATAATCGGCTATTATCAAGACGTAGCACCCTGGGACGAACCCAGCTGCCGAGAAAAGACGAAGAAAATGGTGGCAGACGTAGAAGAGAGACCAAACGTCACCCTGCCAAAACCGAGACGGGGAAATACAGATGCGTCCTGGCTCGGTACCGCGCGCTGGCACTATCTGAAGACTGTGAGACTCTGGCCGTTGATACAGTAGACCAAGCGTTGTAAGTTGCCTTTCGTATGACCTGATTTAGTTCAAGCTGAGTAGAATGCAGAAGACACGGTGATCAGTATCACGGTAATGTTTGCCCATTCTGTCGTTGTGAGGGTGGAGAAATTGCACTTGTCAGTTTCTTCGACAAACCTAGCAATCTAAAGTATTCGGTTCCCAATCTAGATCTGAAAGTATACGCTAACGTGGCATTCAGATCTCATATTTTATCGTCGGAGCACAGCGATGAACTTGTCAGTATGGGAGTGTACGAAAGACTTCAACAGGACAACACGAGAGATTTCAGTTGTCTTATCCCCTGGATCGTAACTTTGGCATTCCCGGCCCGTTTGGGCATTGCAACCGACTCCCCACCTGCAAATATTTAGCGATGCAATCACAACTCTGTGGGGGTGGCCTGGGAGCATTCTAAACTTACTTTCTTATGTCTTGAGAGTATTTTGGCAAAAATTAAGGACTGTACAGGAATGGGGTGCCGATAAAAAGGGCAGTTTTTGTTGGGAGGGTTGTCTCAAGATCAGCTCCCCAAAAACTCAAAAATGTCACTGCACAGCCCAGATGGACAACTCTGCCCATAAAACCCCAAAATATCCTTCAAGCATAGTGCTAAGGACATGCTCTGAAGTTCCAATATCATTGCACACAAGGAATTCCATCTGCAATGTGCCTGAGAGTTGAGGTTCAGAGGGGGGATATCAATACCCATTGCACAGCTCTCATAGTGAACAAGGCTAAAACCCACTTTGTCAAATATCAAAGAGGGCATATCTTAACCCCTCAGCCAGAGCTGGAGTTGTGGGCAATTTTCAGCACACCTTGAGAAGGGAAAGTAGCTGGGATAGTAGCTTTGCCAGCAGGAAAGCCCAGCCAGAAATACCAAATCTCCACCCAAACTTTGCTAAGCATGTTCAAAATGCAAGTAACTGTGGTGTCTCAATAATGAAAGGCATCATTTTGTGGAATTCAATCAGCTGTAAAGAAGAAAGGTGGGTAGTGGTGCATAGACATGGGGTGGATTGCCAGTTCAGAGAGCGAATTTTGGTGGGGCAGTAAGACTTACAAAGTTACATCACATATAATTTACAACTCACTTCGACCGAAAGTTTCATTTGCTACTAAAGAAGACTTGATAAAAAGGACGGCCTCTGATGACCATTTTCGGATGTGTGGTGAAGTGGTTGCGCGGGCGGCCCATATGGTCCGGGAACCGTTACGATCCAGGGGATACAACAAGTTCTACTGCCGCGCCCACCAGATTCTACTACTACATTACCGGCTTCCGATGTTCAGCAGTCGATAGTCCCTGCTTCTCTCCACAACCAGCAACATCCCTATAACCTTGACGCATTCGTTGATCAATATGGGCCAACTGCTTCTCCGAACCCCCTTATCGCCCCACCACAGCCATATTTCAACACACCACATCAAAGCCAAGATATTTTCGCTATTCCCGCCAACAGCAGCCCTATACATACAGAGGGCGAATCCAACGACAGTATTAGCGAGCTGCTTGAACAATGGAACAGTGACGAGATAGCAGTGCAGACGCCATTCGATCCCTTGGCAATCGGTTTAAACCACGCCTGGCCGACATGCTTGCGGGAACTTGCAATTTATTGTTATTGCAATTCATGTTACCATAGAGGCGGATTTCCATAGCTATACTAGCCAGATCTCTAAATGCTTGAGGGCTCTGGATCGCTAACCGGATTAGCTTAAGGGTAGCAAAGACCGAGGGAGTGGGGAGGAGGAGAGGGGGGGAGCGCCGTTTAGTGGAACCTAGAGAGGGAACACCGTCGGATATAGCGTTTTCTTTATTTCATCACCACCACTTACTGCTTTCTGTGGCTTTTGCGTATACATCTCCTATTTAGCCATCTTATCTGGCTTTCCGCATGCTAAGTAATATTTAATATGATGTCTTGTTTGATAGTACTCCATTGTCTACTTCTAAAATCTATTCTTGAACAACCTATACATTATAACAACCTCATTCCAATATGCTAAACTAATATTTACAGGCTCAAAGTAATTTTCTCGCCTCAGTGGAGCACCAGGGGATATCCGCTGCTTATTGGGAATGTGAAACTTGAAGTGTTTAATCATACTGTACTCCTGTACTCATTCTATCAAGAGTATGACAGTTCCCGCTGACCCCTCAGTGAACACTATCAAACTTGGGGTTCATCTCGGAGGAATGAATTACCGTGTGCTAGTGGTGCTGTCAACTTATGGTTAAAAATGGTGCTAAAGAATAGGTTTAATCCTCTTGCAAAGCTAGTAAAATGTCTGCAGCTCAATAATCGCAAAAACCATGAGCCCACACAATGTGCCCTGGTTCATCTACTGTATTTCTAAATGGTTGTCGTGATATAATCGAGTTCTTCCCCGTGACTCCGTCTTTCCCCCCCTGCAGTTGCTGAAGGCTCTGCGTGCAGCACCACCAGCGCTGATAATAGTATACAAGGGAACACGCGTGTGGAAACCACACGGTACCCCGAAAAAATTCTGCTGGTTCTCTCTTAAAGTTGGCCCGAACTCGCCTCCGGCTCCTTCGGGCGTGTGTTGCTCGCAAGTTCGCCATATCTCCCCTGGCCGGGTACATTTACGTGAAATTTCGTGTCCTCGTGTGTTATAGAGTATAGTAGGGATGCGTTGTTGCTGGGTGGCGGTCATAAGATTTTAGATTAGATGGATTGTGATTAGTTATTGTTGAAGTGAATGAATGAGTTGATTGTAGGTACAAGAGAGACGGACAAAGGTGCGTCTTATATATGATGAGCATGAGGGCGAGCGTCGTGTGAAGTCTAAAAGGGCAGTCATGGCGTGAAGTCTAATGAGACAGTCACGATCATGAACCTTAGGGCTTCCTGCAACACTCCCCCCTCTTGCTACACTCCGTGAAGCAAGAACTAACTAAACAAAAGCAAGTACCAAGCATAATTGAAGATTGAAACATCCATATAAACAAATGATGGCAAGCGTATGTGTGCTGCAAGTGATTCCCATAGTAGCCTCCTCACAAACCCTGCTCGTGAGAAGTGACTGTGTGAGCAGGGAAACGAGTACTACCGTAGCCTGTGGATGGCCATCCATAAACAAACAAATGCATGAAACAATCTTAAGTCAATATTCCATCGAATTCCACCTTGTTCTCGTATCTGCATTACCACAGTCCCATTCCCTTCGTGAATTTTGTGTGCTTCGCTTTGGTTAGTGGCTTCGTGAGAATATCGGCCACATTGTCGTTCGTGTGTACGTAGGAGTAGTCTACGATTTTGCAAGCATGCAAATCTCGACTATTATGGTAGCACACATCGATGTGCTTCGTTCTGGCCTTGATCACTCCGGTTGTGATATGTGTGACGGCACCCTGATTGTCACAGTAGATCGGTAGCGGGGATGATGACAGTGGTGCTTGGTTCTGAGAACCGTGGATATCTCTCTGTAACTGTAGCAGCCATCTCGCTTCTCGGGAGGCTTCGGAGCAGGCGATGTATTCGGCTTCGAGTGTTGATAGGGCGGTGAGGTCTTGCTTCCGAGACTGCCATGATATGGCGCCACCATCGTGACACGTAAGAGAGACGTGCCCTCCTTGAGATTTGCGGTCGGTGCTATCGCTGGCCCAGTCAGAGTCTGTAAATCCGACGACGCCATAGTTGCCATTGCCGTTGCCATTGCCGTTGCCGTTGCCGTTGCCGTTGCCGTTGCCGTTGCCGTTGCCGTTGCCGTTGCCGTTGCCGTTGCCGTTGCCGTTGCCGTTGCCGTTGCCGTTGCCGTTGCCGTGGAAGTGCAGTCGAAAGTCTGCTGTGGCTTTGAGATACTGGAGCACTCTCTTTGCTGCGGTCATATGGCTGGTGAATGGGCGGGAATTGTATCGGCAGAGAGCATCGACTGCATATGATATATCTGGCCGCGTTGCAAGTGCTGCGTACATCAACGATCCGACGATCGCTTGATAGTGCTTGACACTGTCCTTGTCGAGTTCCTTCTCCCCCCGATCGTCGGCTAAGTCGAGTTTCACATTGGGGTCCATGGGAGTTGTGACTCCATTAGCATCTTGCATGTGGAATCGCTTGGGAATCGTGGTGATGAAGGCCTTCTGGCCAAGACTAATGCTGTGATCATCGCGGTGGATCTCGATGCTGAGGAATTGCCGTGCTGGGCCGAGGTTCCTGATCTTGTATTTTTCCGACAGCTTCGCCTTGACCTCGATCGCTGCTTTGGTGGCAGACTTGGTACGCGCATACATCATGGAGATGTCGTCGACGTACAAAAGGATGAGAATGCCATCGTTCCGGATATAGAGGTTAGGATCGGCTTGTGACTGTGTGAACCCGAGGAAGTGGAGGAAGGTGTTGATATCGTTGTGCCAAAGCCATGGTGCCTGTTTGAGTCCATAGAGAGCTTTTCTCAGTCCCACAATGATTGGCAGAGCGTGTGCGTCGAGGCCTTCTGGCCAGCCTTCTGGCAGTACCATATAGATATCATCGTCATCAACTTCTAGGTTGAGAAATGCGGTGACTACATCCAAGTGATCGATGTTACATCCACATCTCCCGACCAGAGAGATGAGATATCGAAAGGTAGTTAGCTTTCCAACAGGACCATATGTCTCACCGAAATCAGTCTGCTAGTAGCCTTTGATAACTAGGCGTGCCTTGTACCGTGTAGACCCATGGGGGTTTCTCTTAGTCTTGAAGACCCATCTGGAGCCAACCGGCTTTACAAGCAATTGCTTGGCTTCTTTGGAGTTGACTGTGGTGAAGGTGTTGTTCAAGAGGATGGAAGCGCTGTCTTCATCAATGGCTCCCTTCCAGTGATCTCTAAGTGGACTTGCCATAGCTTCAGCATATGTCGATGGGTCCCCATTGATAGTGGTTGATGCCGGTGCTGATGCCATCAATGCTTCCACGGAGGCCTTGCCTTGACTTCTTGTGACGCGATGAGTGGTCGATGGTGGTGGTGGCCCTTGAGTTGACTTCTTGGTCATGGCCGTGGCTTGCCTGCGGGCAGTGTGATTCTCGCGGCGGAGACATCGGCTGTGTTCAATGTGTTGTCTCGACGCCGGTGGCTCGCGCGTGCTATGATCACTACTGTGTGCGAGAATGATTGTATCCCCCTCGTCAGGAGGATATGATCTCGAACCTGTACGTGCAGGGAGACTTCGATGAGTATGGTCATCGGGCAGATGCCAATGAACATCTGTGACATCATCAATGTGGCCGTGATCACCACCGCTGCGGCTTTCACCCGTTCCACTGATATCCTTGGGACGGCCATGGAGAAGTCCATCTCCATCCGTTCCAATGTACTGTCCTCGGAGAAGTCCATCTCCAGTATGAAGTTCCTCAATGTATTCTGCATTTTCTGGCAGTCCAAAAATATCAATTCCGTCTGTGGTGCATGAAATGTATGCATTGCGCTCTTCATCAAAGATGACTTCCGACTGTGCCCGAACCACTTGAAAGTTTGGGTCCCAAATCCTCCATAATGTCGTTGAATCGTGGGTGTAGCCTACCATCATGCAGGGCTTTGATCGAGGACTGAATTTACTTCGGCGCTGGGCTTCGGGGATGAGCTTGCTCACATAGCAGCCGAATTGTCGCAGATGGTGAGTAGGAGCCTTGTACGATATCTTGTTGCCAGCCTTATCGTGAGCGGGCTTGCCCAAGGCATGGAGCATCTCGTATGGAGTTTTGTATGGTGCTTTGTAGCCATCTCGGTCATCTCGCTTTGTCAAGCCTTTGTTCGGAGATCGCTGATGGAGGTACACCGCAGTGTTGACGGCTTCTCCCCAACACTGGACAGGTGCCTGGGAGTCAATCATCATAGCTCGAGCCTTCCCGGTGATGGTACGGATCATTCTCTCAGCGACTCCATTCTTGTGGTTAGAGTAAGGCGGGCACGGTTCATATGTTGTGCCGCAGGCAGTGAGCACCGAGCGCAAGGTCTTATTATGGTACTCTCCTCGGCCATTATCGCATCAGAATTGTTTGATTTGATAGCCCTGGCCCATAGCATGAACTTGGGCCTGAAAGGCCTTGTAGGCGGTGGTGCATGTTTCCGACTTTTTATCTGGGAGCATCCATACGAATGTGAAGCGGGTATAGTTGTCAACGAATAGTATGAAATGCTTGTTGCCGCCGAAGGTGGGAGTAGAGAATGGAACGCATGCATCTGAGTGTACCAGCTCAAAGGGCTTCGTAGTGCGCTTGACCTTGACTCGAATGAACTTTTGCTTGTGCTTGGCTTGGATGCACACGGTGCACATCGAATCATCGTTTGTGTATTTGGGGATGAGAGATCGCACGGAGGCAGGCTGCATGTGAGCAAAGCGCCGATGCCATAGTCTTGACTATGTTATGGTGAGAGTCTTTCGAGTGGACTTTGACTTCATGGCGGCGATTGGGCTTGTAGAGGTGGAGGTAGGTGCACTCAGAGGTGCATTCGGAGATAGACTGGTAGGATCAGTGGTCAGTGTGCTTCGTGATCTCTTCCTTCGAGTGGGCTTGGAGATTGTGCTTGAATCGCTGCTCGAAGGCATGTTTGGAACTGTCATCAGTGGTGTGCTTGGAAGTGCATCCAAGGTTGATGCTGTATGTGCGCTTGCAGTGGGAGATATGAAGTAGAGGTCATTGACACGATGACCGATGATTGTAATCGGTGATTGTGGCGATGATATGGAGCATTTGCCGCCGCCAAACGTGGCTGAAGATCCAGCGGAGTCCAGTTGATTGATGGAGAAGAGTGAGAGACGGAATGTAGGTGTGTAAAGAGCATCGATCTCGTAGCCCTGAGTAGCGTCAACAAGTCCATGATGAGTTACACTTACCGTGTTATCATCGCCAAGTTCAATGAGCATAGGTTGGCGTAGTTTCTTGAATGACTAGAACGAGCTGTGATTGTTGCACATATGGTGGGAGGCCCCGGAATCAATGTCCCAAGTTGTATGGGCGGAGGAGGCGGTGAGAGCATGACCGGATAGTCAGAGGAGATCTCGTTCTCCAGCGGTGGCGATTGAAGCTGTGCCTTTGCGAACTCTGTTTCGTGTTTCCTTCGCTCGTTTGTAGTGAATACAATCGGGTCTGATATGGCCTGGGATCCCGCAATGGTAGCACACTGTCTCGTCAGTTCCTCCAGCATTGTCTCCTTCAGAGCTGTCATTTCCACCGGAATCGCCGTTTCCGCCAGAATTGCCATTTCCGCTCTGAGCGCGCTTCCGCTTGCCGCATGCTTCGGTGGTGTGATTGTCCATCTTGCAGTAGGTGCATCGGTACGTCTTTTGTCGTCCAAATCTCCCACTTCCACCTCCCCCGCGCCCACGCCCACGCCCATGATAACATCCGCGTTGAGCATAAAGGGCGGCTCCAGTCGAAGCGTCCGCGATTTCGGTCATGAAGGCCGCCTTCTCTTCGTCCAATCGAATGGCATCCATGATGTGTTGTGAGGTGGGAGGCGGGGCTTGTCGTTCGAAGATGTTGATCGTTGTGGCAAATTTCTTCGGTATGTGTGTAAAGAGATGAGTGACAAAGCTGTCTTCAGAGATCTCTTCGGCAGAGCCGCCCAACTTATTGCGGTAGTCGAGTAGGCGAGTGAAGTACGTAGTCATCTTCTCGTCTTTTGCTGGGTGGCAGGCATGGAATTTGCGTAAGATCTGTGTTCGACCGAGTTTGGAGAGCGTGTTATCGAATCGATCGTGGAGGATATCCCACATCTCTGCAGGATCGATGGTGTGTTTGATATGTGTGAGGATCTGGTCGGAGCATCCCATATAGAGGATGGATTGGGCATTGTTTCGTCGTTTTTGACAGTTTCGCAGTTCGGTACGGCCCTCCCGGGTATTGCCTTCTGGCTCAGGCTCTTCTCCAGTCATGATCTCGTAAGCGTCTGCTCCCATGATTACTCGCCGCACTTTCTCTTTCCACATGGAGTAGTTGTTTTCGGTCAACTTAGTGATGTTGCCGTAAGCGCTCTTGAAAGTTTCGGTAGTCATTGTGCGGGAGGGTGGAGTTGTCGAAGGTCTAGTAAGAGGACGGAGTTTTCGGGGGTCTTGGTGTGAGCGGGAGGACAGAGATTTTCGGGGGTCTTGGTGAGAGCGGGAGGACGGAGGTTTCGGGGGTCTTGGTGAGGGTGGGAGGACGGTGTATTCGAGGTTTTGGAGGTCTTTGTAAGGGTGGGAGGACGGTGTATTCGAGGTTTTCGGAGGTCTTTGTAAGGGTCTTGGTGAGGTTGTTTGGAAGGTCGTGGAATGATAGAAAGAAAAAAAATACGTGATTTCAGTCAGTAGCGACCGCCGGGCTCATAACCTGTTGATGTGAATGAGTGAGTTTATTGTAGGTACAACAGAGACGGACAAAGGTGCGTCTTATATATGATGAGCATGAGGGCGAGCATCGTGTGAAGTCTAAAAGGGCAGTCATGGCGTGAAGTCTAATGAGACAGTCACGATCATTAACCTTAGGGCTTCCTGCAACACTCCCCCCTCTTGCTACACTCCGTGAAGCAAGAACTAAACAAATGCGAGTACCAAACATGATTGAAACATCCAGATAAACAAATGATAGCAAGCGTACGTGCGCTGCATGTAATTCCCATAGTAGCCTCCTCAAAAACCCTGCTCATGAGAAGTGACTGTGTGAGCAGGGAAAAGAGTACCACCGTAGCCTGTGGATGGCCATCCATAAACAAACAAATGCATGAAACAATCTTCCAGCTTCGTGCCCGTCTTTCTACCATAATCCCATTCCCTTCGTGAACTTTGTGTGTATCCCCTTGGGGAGCGCCTTTGTTAGAATATCAGCCGCATTTTCGTTCGTGTGTACATAGGAGTAGTCGACGATCTTGCGAGCATGGAGATCTCGACTGTTATGGTAGCACACATCGATGTGCTTCATTCTGGCCTTGATCACTCCGGTTGTGATATGTGTGAGGGCACCCTGATTGTCACATTAGATCGGTAGCGGGGATGCGTCGCTCGGAGAGCCGTGATTATCTCTCTGCAATTGTAGCAGCCATCTCGCTTCTCGGGAGGCTTCAGAGCAGGCGATGTATTCGGCTTCGCGTGTTGATAGGGCGATGAGGTCTTGCTTCCGAGACTGCCATGATAGGGCGCCACCATCGTGACAGGTGAGAAAGATGTGCCCTCCTTGAGACTTGCGGTCGGTGCTATCGCTGGCCCAGTCAGAGTCTGTAAATCCGACAACGCCGTAGTTGCCATTGCCGTTGCCGTTGCCGTTGCCGTTGCCGTTGCCATTGCCGTTGCCGTTGAAGTGCAGTTGAAAGTCTGCTGTGGCTTTGAGATACTGGAGCACTCTCTTTGCTGCGGCCATATGGCTGGTGAATGGACAGGAATTGTATCGGCAGAGAGCAGTGACTGCATATGATATATCTGGCCGCGTTGCAAGTGCTGCATACATCAAAGATCCGACGATCGCTTGATAGTGCTTGACACTGTCCTTGTCGAGTTCCTTCTCCCCCCGATCGTCGGCTAAGTCGAGTTTGACATTGGGGTCCATGGGAGTTGTGACTCCATGAGCATGTTGCATGTGGAATCGCTTGAGAATCGTGGTGATGAAGGCCTTCTGGCCAAGACTGATGCCGTGATCATTGCGGTGGATCTCGATGCCGAGGAATTGCCATGCTGGACCGAGGTTCGTGATCTTGTATTTCTCCGAGAGCTTCGTCTTGACCTTGATCGCTGCTTTGGAGGCAGACTCCGTACGGGCGTACATCATGGAGATGTCATCGACGTACAGAAGGATGAGAATGCCATCGCTGCAGATATAGAGGTTAGGATCGGCTTGTGACTGTGTGAATCGGAGGAAGAGGAGGAAGGTGTTGATATCGTTGTGCCAAAGCCGTGGTGCCTGTTTGGGGCCGTAGTGAGCTGTTCTCAGTCTCACAATGATTGGCGGAGCGTGTGTGCGCGTGTCTTGGTGGCCTTCTGGCCAGCCTTCGGGGAGCACCATATAGATATCATCGTCATCAACTTCACGGTTGAGAAATGTGGTGACTACATCCAAGTGATCGATGTTCCATCCACATCTCCCGACCAGAGAGATGAGATATCGAAAGGTAGTTAGTTTTCCAACAGGAGCATATGTCTCACCGAAATCAGTCTGCTCATAGCCGTTGATAACTAGGCGTGCCTTGTATCGTGTAGACCCATCGGGGTTTCTCTTAGTCTTGAAGACCCATCTGGAGCCAACTGGCTTCACAAGCAATTGCTTGGCTTATTTGGAGTTGACTGTGGTGAAGGTGTTGTTCATGAGGATGGAAGCGCTCTCTTCATCAATGGCTCGCTTCCAGTGATCTCTAAGTGGACCTGCCATCGCTTTGGCATACGTCGATGGGTCTCCATTGATAGTGGTTGATGCCAGTACTGATGCCATCAATGTTTCCGCGGAGGCCTTGTTTTGACTTCTTGTGACGCGACGTGTGGTCGATGCTAGTGGTGGTGGCCCTTGAGTTGACTTCTTGGTCATGGCCGCGGCTTGCCTGCGGGCAGTGTGATTCTTGCGGCGGAGACGTCGGCTGTGCTCAATATGTTGTCTCGACGCCAGTGGCTCGTGCGTGCTATGATCACGACTGTGTGCGAGAATGATTGTATCCCCCTCGTCAGGAGGATATGATCTCAAGCCTGTACGTGCAGGGAGACTTCGATGAGTATGGTCATCGGGCAGATGCCAATGGACATCTGTGACATCATCAGTGTGGCCGTGATCACCACCGCTGTGGCCTTCACCCGTTCCACTGATATCCTTGGGACGGCCATGGAGAAGTCCATCTCCACCCATTCCAATTGCAGTGTTCTGTGCTCGGAGAAGTCCATCTCCGTCTCTAGTGTCTTGCACATGGAGAAGTCCATCTCCAGTATGAAGTTCCTCAATGTATTCTGCATTTTCTGACAGTCCAAAAATATCAATTCCGTCTGTGGTGCATGAAACGTATGCATTCCGCTCTTCATCAAAGATGACTTCCGATTGTGCTCGAACCACTTGAAAATTTGGGTCCCAAATCCTCCATAATGTCGTTGAATCTTGGGTGTAGCCTACCATCATGCAGGGCTTTGATCGAGGACCGAACTTACTTCGGCGCTGGGCTTCGGGGATAAGCTTGCTCACATTGCAGCCGAATTGTCGCAGGTGGTGAATAAGAGCCTTGTATGATATCTTGTTGCCAGCCTCATCGTGAGCGGGCTTGCCAAAAGCATGGAGCATCTCATATGGAGTTTCGTATGGTGCTTTGTAGCCATCTCGGTCATCTTGCTTTGTCAGGCCTTCGTTCGGAGATCGCTGATGGAGGTAGACCGCAGTGTTGACGGCTTCTCCCCAAAACTGGACAGGTGCCTGGGAGTCAATCATCATAGCTCGAGCCTTCTCGGTGATGGTACGGATCATGCTCTCAGCGACTCCATTCTTGTGGTGAGAGTAAGGTGGGCATGGTTCATATGTTGTACCGCAGGCAGTGAGCACCGAGCGGAAGGTCTTATTGTCATACTCCCCTCGGCCATTATCGCACCGAAACAGTCTGATCTGATAGCCCAAAGTAGTGATTCGGGTCTGAAAGGCCTTGTAGGCGGTGGTGCAAGTTTCTGACTTCTTATCTGGGAGCATCCATACAAATGTGAAGCGGGTATAGTCATCAACGAATAGTATGAAATGCTTGTTGCCGCCGAAGGTCGGAGTAGAGAATGGACCGCATACATCTGAGTGTACCAGCTCAAAAGGCTTCGTAGTGCGCTTGACCTTGACTCGAATGAACTTTTGCTTGTGCTTGGCTTGGATGCATATGGCGCACATCGAATCGTCTTTCGTGTATTCGGGGATGAGAGATCGCACGGAGGCAGGTTGCATGTGAGCAAAGCGGCGATGCCAGAGTCTTGACTGTGAGATGGTGAGAGTCTTTCGAGTGGACTTTGACTTTGTGGCAGCGATTGGTGGGCTTGTGGAGGTAGATGTAGGTGCACTCAGAGGTGCATTCGGAGATAGACTCGTAGGATCGGTGGTGAGTGTGCTTCGTGTTCTCTTCCTTCGAGTGGACTTGGAGATTGTGGGTTCGGCGAGTGTGCTCGAGGATTGACTCGGAAGTGTGCTTGAATCTGTGCTTGGAACTGTGATCGGAGGTGTGCTTGGAAGTCCATCCAAGGTTGATGCTGTGTGCGCGCTTGCAGTGGGAGATATGAAGTAGAGGTCATTGACACGATGACCGGTGATTGTGATCGGTGATTGTGGCGATGATATGGAGCATTTACCGCCGCCAAATGTGGCTGTAGATCCAGCGGAGTCCAGTTGATTGATGGAGAAGAGTGAGAGACGGAATGTAGGTGTGTAAAGAGCATCGATCTCGTAGCCCTGAGTAGCGTCAACAAGTCCATGATGAGTTACACTTACCGTGTTATCATCGCCAAGTTCAATGAGCATAGGTTGGCGTAGTTTCTTGAATGACTAGAACGAGCTGTGATTGTTGCACATATGGTGGGAGGCCCCGGAATCAATGTCCCAAGTTGTATGGGCGGAGGAGGCGGTGAGAGCATGACCGGATAGTCAGAGGAGATCTCGTTCTCCAGCGGTGGCGATTGAAGCTGTGCCTTTGCGAACTCTGTTTCGTGTTTCCTTCGCTCGTTTGTAGTGAATACAATCGGGTCTGATATGGCCTGGGATCCCGCAATGGTAGCACACTGTCTCGTCAGTTCCTCCAGCATTGTCTCCTTCAGAGCTGTCATTTCCACCGGAATCGCCGTTTCCGCCAGAATTGCCATTTCCGCTCTGAGCGCGCTTCCGCTTGCCGCATGCTTCGGTGGTGTGATTGTCCATCTTGCAGTAGGTGCATCGGTACGTCTTTTGTCGTCCAAATCTCCCACTTCCACCTCCCCCGCGCCCACGCCCACGCCCATGATAACATCCGCGTTGAGCATAAAGGGCGGCTCCAGTCGAAGCGTCCGCGATTTCGGTCATGAAGGCCGCCTTCTCTTCGTCCAATCGAATGGCATCCATGATGTGTTGTGAGGTGGGAGGCGGGGCTTGTCGTTCGAAGATGTTGATCGTTGTGGCAAATTTCTTCGGTATGTGTGTAAAGAGATGAGTGACAAAGCTGTCTTCAGAGATCTCTTCGGCAGAGCCGCCCAACTTATTGCGGTAGTCGAGTAGGCGAGTGAAGTACGTAGTCATCTTCTCGTCTTTTGCTGGGTGGCAGGCATGGAATTTGCGTAAGATCTGTGTTCGACCGAGTTTGGAGAGCGTGTTATCGAATCGATCGTGGAGGATATCCCACATCTCTGCAGGATCGATGGTGTGTTTGATATGTGTGAGGATCTGGTCGGAGCATCCCATATAGAGGATGGATTGGGCATTGTTTCGTCGTTTTTGACAGTTTCGCAGTTCGGTACGGCCCTCCCGGGTATTGCCTTCTGGCTCAGGCTCTTCTCCAGTCATGATCTCGTAAGCGTCTGCTCCCATGATTACTCGCCGCACTTTCTCTTTCCACATGGAGTAGTTGTTTTCGGTCAACTTAGTGATGTTGCCGTAAGCGCTCTTGAAAGTTTCGGTAGTCATTGTGCGGGAGGGTGGAGTTGTCGAAGGTCTAGTAAGAGGACGGAGTTTTCGGGGGTCTTGGTGTGAGCGGGAGGACAGAGATTTTCGGGGGTCTTGGTGAGAGCGGGAGGACGGAGGTTTCGGGGGTCTTGGTGAGGGTGGGAGGACGGTGTATTCGAGGTTTTGGAGGTCTTTGTAAGGGTGGGAGGACGGTGTATTCGAGGTTTTCGGAGGTCTTTGTAAGGGTCTTGGTGAGGTTGTTTGGAAGGTCGTGGAATGATAGAAAGAAAAAAAATACGTGATTTCAGTCAGTAGCGACCGCCGGGCTCATAACCTGTTGATGTGAATGAGTGAGTTTATTGTAGGTACAACAGAGACGGACAAAGGTGCGTCTTATATATGATGAGCATGAGGGCGAGCATCGTGTGAAGTCTAAAAGGGCAGTCATGGCGTGAAGTCTAATGAGACAGTCACGATCATTAACCTTAGGGCTTCCTGCAACACTCCCCCCTCTTGCTACACTCCGTGAAGCAAGAACTAAACAAATGCGAGTACCAAACATGATTGAAACATCCAGATAAACAAATGATAGCAAGCGTACGTGCGCTGCATGTAATTCCCATAGTAGCCTCCTCAAAAACCCTGCTCATGAGAAGTGACTGTGTGAGCAGGGAAAAGAGTACCACCGTAGCCTGTGGATGGCCATCCATAAACAAACAAATGCATGAAACAATCTTCCAGCTTCGTGCCCGTCTTTCTACCATAATCCCATTCCCTTCGTGAACTTTGTGTGTATCCCCTTGGGGAGCGCCTTTGTTAGAATATCAGCCGCATTTTCGTTCGTGTGTACATAGGAGTAGTCGACGATCTTGCGAGCATGGAGATCTCGACTGTTATGGTAGCACACATCGATGTGCTTCATTCTGGCCTTGATCACTCCGGTTGTGATATGTGTGAGGGCACCCTGATTGTCACATTAGATCGGTAGCGGGGATGCGTCGCTCGGAGAGCCGTGATTATCTCTCTGCAATTGTAGCAGCCATCTCGCTTCTCGGGAGGCTTCAGAGCAGGCGATGTATTCGGCTTCGCGTGTTGATAGGGCGATGAGGTCTTGCTTCCGAGACTGCCATGATAGGGCGCCACCATCGTGACAGGTGAGAAAGATGTGCCCTCCTTGAGACTTGCGGTCGGTGCTATCGCTGGCCCAGTCAGAGTCTGTAAATCCGACAACGCCGTAGTTGCCATTGCCGTTGCCGTTGCCGTTGCCGTTGCCGTTGCCATTGCCGTTGCCGTTGAAGTGCAGTTGAAAGTCTGCTGTGGCTTTGAGATACTGGAGCACTCTCTTTGCTGCGGCCATATGGCTGGTGAATGGACAGGAATTGTATCGGCAGAGAGCAGTGACTGCATATGATATATCTGGCCGCGTTGCAAGTGCTGCATACATCAAAGATCCGACGATCGCTTGATAGTGCTTGACACTGTCCTTGTCGAGTTCCTTCTCCCCCCGATCGTCGGCTAAGTCGAGTTTGACATTGGGGTCCATGGGAGTTGTGACTCCATGAGCATGTTGCATGTGGAATCGCTTGAGAATCGTGGTGATGAAGGCCTTCTGGCCAAGACTGATGCCGTGATCATTGCGGTGGATCTCGATGCCGAGGAATTGCCATGCTGGACCGAGGTTCGTGATCTTGTATTTCTCCGAGAGCTTCGTCTTGACCTTGATCGCTGCTTTGGAGGCAGACTCCGTACGGGCGTACATCATGGAGATGTCATCGACGTACAGAAGGATGAGAATGCCATCGCTGCAGATATAGAGGTTAGGATCGGCTTGTGACTGTGTGAATCGGAGGAAGAGGAGGAAGGTGTTGATATCGTTGTGCCAAAGCCGTGGTGCCTGTTTGGGGCCGTAGTGAGCTGTTCTCAGTCTCACAATGATTGGCGGAGCGTGTGTGCGCGTGTCTTGGTGGCCTTCTGGCCAGCCTTCGGGGAGCACCATATAGATATCATCGTCATCAACTTCACGGTTGAGAAATGTGGTGACTACATCCAAGTGATCGATGTTCCATCCACATCTCCCGACCAGAGAGATGAGATATCGAAAGGTAGTTAGTTTTCCAACAGGAGCATATGTCTCACCGAAATCAGTCTGCTCATAGCCGTTGATAACTAGGCGTGCCTTGTATCGTGTAGACCCATCGGGGTTTCTCTTAGTCTTGAAGACCCATCTGGAGCCAACTGGCTTCACAAGCAATTGCTTGGCTTATTTGGAGTTGACTGTGGTGAAGGTGTTGTTCATGAGGATGGAAGCGCTCTCTTCATCAATGGCTCGCTTCCAGTGATCTCTAAGTGGACCTGCCATCGCTTTGGCATACGTCGATGGGTCTCCATTGATAGTGGTTGATGCCAGTACTGATGCCATCAATGTTTCCGCGGAGGCCTTGTTTTGACTTCTTGTGACGCGACGTGTGGTCGATGCTAGTGGTGGTGGCCCTTGAGTTGACTTCTTGGTCATGGCCGCGGCTTGCCTGCGGGCAGTGTGATTCTTGCGGCGGAGACGTCGGCTGTGCTCAATATGTTGTCTCGACGCCAGTGGCTCGTGCGTGCTATGATCACGACTGTGTGCGAGAATGATTGTATCCCCCTCGTCAGGAGGATATGATCTCAAGCCTGTACGTGCAGGGAGACTTCGATGAGTATGGTCATCGGGCAGATGCCAATGGACATCTGTGACATCATCAGTGTGGCCGTGATCACCACCGCTGTGGCCTTCACCCGTTCCACTGATATCCTTGGGACGGCCATGGAGAAGTCCATCTCCACCCATTCCAATTGCAGTGTTCTGTGCTCGGAGAAGTCCATCTCCATTTCCAGTGCCTTGCATGCGGAGAAGTCCATCTCCAGTATGAAGTTCCTCAATGTATTCTGCATCTTCTGCCAGTCCAAAAATATCAATTCCGTCTGTGGTGCATGAAGCGTATGCGTTCCGCTCTTCATCAAAGATGACTTCCGATTGTGCTCGAACCACTTGAAAATTTGCGTCCCAAATCCTCCATAATGTCGTTGAATCGTGGGTGTAGCCTACCATCATGCAGGACTTTGATCGAGGATCGAATATACTTCAGCACTCTTCTTCGGGAATGAGCTTGTTCACATAGCATCCGAATCGTCCCCGGTGGTGAAGAGGGGCTTTATGTAATATCTTGTTGCCAGCCTCATCGTGAGCGGGCTTGCCAAAGGCATGGAGCATCTCGTATGGAGATTCATATGGTGCTTTGTAGCCGTCTCGGTCATCTCGTTTCGTCAGGCCTTCGTTCTGAGATCACTGATGGAGGTAGACCGCAGTGTTGACAGCTTCTCCCCAAAACTGGACAGGTGTTTCGGAGTCAATCATCATAGCTCGATCCTTCTCGGAGATGGTACGGATCATTCTCTCCGTGACACCGTTCTTGTGGTGAGAGTAGGGCGGGCATGGTTCATATGTTGTGCCGCCGGCAGTGAGCACCGAGCGGAAGGTCTTGTTACCGTACTCTCCTCAGCCATTGTCGCATCGGAATCGTTTGATTTGATAGCCATCTGAGTGTACCAGCTCAAAAGGCTTCGTAGTGCGTTTGACCTCAACTCGAATGAACTTTTGCTTGTGCTTGGCTTGGATGCACACGGTGCACATCGAATCGTCGTTTGTGTATTCGGGGATGAGAGATCGCACGGAGGCAGGCTGCATGTGAGCAAAGCGCCGATTCCATAGTCTTGACTGTGAGATGGTCAGAGTCTTTCGAGTGGACTTTGACTTTGTGGCAGCGATTGGTGGGCTTGTGGATGTAGATGTATGTGCACTCAGAGGTGCATTCGGAGATAGACTCGTAGGATCGGTGGTGAGTGTGCTTCGTGTTCTCTTCCTTCGAGTGGACATGGAGATTGTGGGTGCGGCGAGTGTGCTCGAGGATTGACTCGGAAGTGTGCTTGAATCTGTGCTTGGAACTGTGATCGGAGGTGTGCTTGGAAGTCCATCGAAGGTTGATGCTGTGTCCGCGCTTGCAGTGGTAGATAGGAAGTAGAAGTCATTGACACGATGGCCGATGATTGTAATCGGTGATTATGGCGTTGATATGGAGCATTTGCGGTTGCCAAACGCGGCTGTAGATCCGGCGGAGTCCAGTTGATTGACGGAGAAGAGTGAAACACGGAATGTAGGTCTGTAAAGAGCATCGATCTCGTAGCCCTGAGTAGCGTCAACAAGCCCATGATGAGTTACTCTTACCGTGTTATCGTCGCCAAGTTCAATGAGCATAGGTCGGCGTAGTTTCTTGAATCACTTGAACGAGCTGCGAGTGTTGCACATATGGTGAGAGGCCCCGGAGTCGATGACCCAAGTTGTATGGGCGGAGGCGGTGAGAGCATGACCGGATAGTCAAAGGAGATCTCGATCTCCAGCGGTGGCGATTGAAGCTGTGCCTTTTCGAACTTTGTTTCGTGTTTCCTTTGCTCGTTTGTAGTGAATACAATCGGGTCTGATATGGCCTGGGATCCCGCAATGGTAGCACACTGTCTCGTCGCTTCCTCCAGCATTGTCTCCAGAGCTGTCATTTCCACCGGAATTGCCGTTTCCGCCAGAATTGCCATTTCCGCCAGAATTGCCGTTTCCGCTCTGAGCGCGTTTCCGCTTGCCGCATGCTTCGGTGGTGTGATTGTCCATCTTGCAGTAGGTGCATCGGTACGTCTTTTGTCGTCCAAACCTCCCACTTCCGCCACGCCCACGCCTACGCCCACGCCCATGATAACCTCCGCGTTGAGAATAAAGGGCGGCACCAGTCGAAGCGTCCGCGATTTCGGTCACGAAGGCCGCCTTCTCTTAGTCCAAACGAATGGCATCCATGATGTGTTGTGAGGTGGGAGGCGGGGCTTGTTCTAGTCAGTTCGCGGAGAATGTCAGTCCGCGGAGTAACCGGTCAATTCATGGAGTCCCACCTTCCGTGAATGAACCAGTCAGATCACGGATCCATGAACTGACCAGTGTTAATTATGCTCAACCAAAACTAACAGTTACTCTGATCCCAAAGTTATGTATACATGAAATATGCACAATTCACTGCTCTTTCAACTCCTTGTCTCCAATTTGCCATATTTCTAATATTGATAGAATAGTTGTGGAAAAACATCAATTGTCGGCGTTTTTTGGGTGTATTTTTAAAGCTGCTTTATCAATTTTAAAGATATCGCAAATCAAAGACCAGAAATTGAAAGAGCGATGTATTTTGCATGTTACATATATATATCTCTTGGTAATTGAACAAATACTCGCAGACTTAATTAGACCGAGCTTTTATCATTTTTGTCAGTGCCACCATGGCTCCATGAAGTGACTGGTCAGTTCACAGAGTTGTGGTAGACTCCATGAAGTGACCGGTCAGTTCATGGAGCCCAGTTACTCCACGGGTTGACCGGTCACTCCGCGGACTGACATCCTCCGTGAGCTGACTAGAACAGGGCTTGTCGCTCGAAGATGTTGATCGTTGTGGCAAATTCCTTCGGTATGTGTGTAAAGAGATGAGTGACAAAGCTGTCTTCAGAGATCTCTGCGGCAGAGCCACTCAGTTGATTGCGGTAGTCGATTAGGCGAGTGAAGTAGGTTGTCATCTTCTCGTCTTTTGCTGGGTGGCAGGCATGGAATTTGCGTAGGATCTGCGTTCGACCGAGTTTGGAGAGGGTGTTATCGAATCGATCGTGGAGGTTATCCCACATCTCTGCAGGATCGATGGTGTGTTTGATATGTGGGAGGATCTGGTCGGAGCATCCCATATAGATGATGGATTGGGCGTTGTTTCGTCGTTTTCGCCAGTTTC
>Ga0307512_10002805_pt1 | contig 21228 bp, 19 predicted proteins | sample 14_EM_MG_FD_200267 | JGI IMG/M metagenome (GOLD analysis project Ga0307512, IMG submission 200267) | Populus trichocarpa ectomycorrhiza microbial communities from riparian zone in the Pacific Northwest, United States - 14_EM | ecosystem: Host-associated > Plants > Roots > Unclassified | place...
GTCCTGTCATACTCTAATTAGAGTCAATACAGTATGATTAAACAACAACAACAATGTACCTTATGGAAGGTCATGTGTGGTCGTTTCGACTGCAAGCGATCGTAAGACAAATTCTTGGTTAGTATCAGAACTTCGGTCTACACTAGCTCATTATGGTTAATGCAAGGGTCTCAACTGTCCAGGGCCCCTTGTAGTCTGATCTGAATGGGGCCCGGTTCGCGCATGGAAACCTTGTCTAGGACGTAAGTAATAACTAGCGATCTACACAGGGGACCCCTATCCTGGTTACCGGGTGCTGAACATCAACTTTACAACTGTCCTTCGCCCCTGTCGTAGAAAAAGTGAATCCACTAGATTTGTTTATCATAATCTCGTCCTCGCTTCCACCATTCTTATTCCACCATACTCACTCCCTTCATTATTTTCCTTCTTCTGCTCCTCTTTCCATACCCCAATGGCGTAACCGCGGAACTGTCTTAGTCTCAACTTTCGTAACAAAATCGATGCAGCCGACGGTCCTAGTAACATTGCAGCATACACTCCTGGCGGCTGTAAAGCGGACATTCCTGAGGCTCCAATATCCGCCGATGTTCCCAGCTGGTTGTTGAATTTATCCTACAGGTTTGGAACTAGGGGAGGATGTGATTCCCATAGCCATGAAGTGGGTTAAACGGCAGTTTCCGACACTAACATGACAGCGGCTCGGCCCGTGCCGGATATGCGATAAGATTAGATGTTAGCCTACACCAATATGTCCGGGGCATCTTTCTGCACTCGTAGGCCTAGGTGATTATACTATGCATTTGGTGGAGTATATCAAAGAGTCATCTCGGCAATCGTGCATACCGTTTCTTGATGGCGGGTATCTTATTTAGCATAAGTGTCTTTATTCCGTAATAAGTATCTTTATATTGCTGTGAGTATCTTTATACAGTCAAGTATGTATCATTGCAGTTGTATATCGTTATCCTGACTTCCAGGTCTCGATTTTTCAGTCATTTTGTATGACGGCTTGGCATTATTAATGGCTCATAAAGTACTGTACTGGCTGCCGTGGTCTGGAGAGGCCCGGTGCTGGCAGCAATTTTGAGGCCGGATAGCTGTTGCTGACAGCTTTTGTGTACTCGGACATAAATTATGAGTATGGGTTCGCTATTGATAAACGCGGGAAATGACTACAATGGAACAGGAGGGGCGAAGAGCGGCCCTGCTGGAAGGAGAGGCTTCAGGACTTACGATTATTCTGTCATCTACAGTCTTTGTATGAACAGTCATCAGTGTTAGCACCTTTTCGATTTCGACTCCCCAACCTGACGCTGACTGGCGCAAAAAATTTGACCTTTGGGCCAAATTGTCACCATCAATACCTGTTGTGTATCCATCACAAAGTTTTCTGTCAAATCAATATAGAAATTAAATTCGCTTCATGCAAATACAGCCTTTGAAAAATAATAAGACAACAAAGCCAATGGAAAATTAGAAAATGTGAAAGCGGCCCCCCCGAGCATTTTTGTTTCAAATCATTCCTTCTCCACAAAATACCAAGTTCCCCCATAAAAATGAAAAATCTAAACCCCCGCAAACACGCAAACGTATACCCATTTTTACCTTCAAGCTGTGCTTGTTGGTCCACAAGGACTCAGCGGAGAAGCATATGCTTCACAGCTCGTCCGGTACCCATAGGCACAGCATGCACCGCTGGGATCACACTGAAACACCCACGATTTCCAATCCCCTGGCAAAACTGACGTGTCCCCGGGGTACCCACTGTCAATGCATCTCCAGTAAAACTCGCCTTGGGCCCAGTTGACTCCGCAATTGCATCCGTTGAAGTTGCAGTCTCGTTTCTGAAGGGGTTCGACGAGGAGGTCGCGGTCGCGGCGGACGGGTGATGTTTCTGTCGAGGCAGCTGAGACGTGACTGATGGCAAGAAGCAGCACCACGAGAGCAAGGAAGTGGAATTGAAAGATGTGCGCATGACTGCGGTTTTGTTGCCGCCGGTTTTTGAGAGGCCGAACTGGAGAACCGAGAGAGTAAGTGGTAGAATTTTTGAGAATCTATCGTAGTTTAGAACTAGTGATTGCAGAATGTCATTTGGATGGTCGGCAATGTGTAATCTTTAACATCCTTGTCGTGGTATTTAGGCTCTCATACAATCAGCAGTCAGTCTAGCAAAACGTTTGAAGCTTTCCCCACCAGAAATTTGCATGCGCAACCTCCACACATGTCATTACGCAGCAATGGCCTATGAAGAAAATCACGCAAGTGCAGTGTTTTTGTTTCTGCAGCCTTGTAAATTGATGTTTTCAATTGGGCGAATGACCTTCGCTGTCGTAGCACAAAAACTGTTTACCGGCGGTATCTTCCGTTGTTGGAATGATATTTCACTCACCTTCACATGCTTCACATGCAAGAGTAATGAATCATGTGGTGGCGATTGTAGAATAATGGTGCGAATGCTAAAACTATTGTTTAACACGCTGTGAGTGAGCACCATTCACTGCAGGGAGGGTGGTAGTTAGGAAAACAAAACGCGTGACACTTATTGAATTACCGCCCGGATTGTAAATTCACAGAACGTTCCAATAAAACCAACTTCTCCAAAGGTAGTGTTTGCCACAGATCAGTACCGATAGTTCCTTTCAACGAAGCAAGCGTCTTCTTGAGAAACAGGTGGCCAGTGCTAAGTCTACAGATATCACCAGTATGTTTATATGTATCAGCCTACTATCAACCTGCATATATGCAGATCTTCACGAAAACTTGCACAAGCCAAGATTCAATTCCATTGGTCTGCGGGTGTTATTCCCGTATGGTATGGTGTATAGGTACGTTGAGGGTACGTACACAAGGAGGTCATGCAGACGAAAGAACTATTCAAATCTTAATCAGCCTACCTATCCTTCACATTTCATTAGGTAAATCATTTCACGTCTAACGCGGCTCGATTGGTCCTGAAGTGGCGGAGTTTATTTCGGGTGGTGAGGATACATACGGCATGGACGTGTACAAATTATTTGTCAACCGTGTGAACTAGTTTGTTCTTTACCTATCATTGTTGCCGAAATTCATCACGCGTGAGAGAACAAGGCTCTGGAATGTTTGCTGGCGGTCGCCGACGTAGAGAGGGGACCATCAGCAAACATTCCAGAGGGACGGGAAGTGCGGTGCCGAGTTATATCAAGGGAAGCGCCAATCCCGATTGTTGCCGATCACCGGCATGCACCCCAATGTGTGCGACTAGGCGAGTTACACTACTCTACATGTGAGCCGGCACCACACAGTAATTGCTAAATGCGACCCGGTGGGGGTGAAAGAGCTCGTCGATGCAGGTTGACGTAACGCCTAGGTACTAGGTGGTGTGCTGGATGCAAACTCTCTGAAGCAACTAGAGAGCCCATGGCACGTGGGAAAATGTGGGGTAGAGAATTCAGTTTTAGTTTCATGCAGCTGGATTTCGATTAGGAAGATATTGATAGGCACTACCATTGAAACCGATCTTCCGCTGATTGTCGGTTAAAAGAATTGTGTCTGTTACTATATGATCTGAAAGGAAGTCACCGCTACACTGAGATCACCGAGTTGACTCACAGACTACGGACTCATAGTCGTAGACTCATCCACGAGTCTTCACTCGCCACCGCCACCACCTGGTATTTGCAATCGTGAGCTTCCATGGACTTCCATGGTGTTCCAGGCTCTCATGTATATAAAGACAGAGCTTCTCCTTAGATAGAAGAATAGACTTCATCCGCTTCACATTCGTAACAGTGTCAGGGTTTAATATGCCAGTGATAAACCATGATCCGAGCCCCGTGGAAATCCTCCGATTCCAAGATATAGTCCTGTTGTCTAACGTAATGAGCTGAGCAATATACTAATATATAAAAGTGACTTTTTATCTCACATTTTTATCGCAGTATGTGGTTGAACGATCAATGGTGGGTAGGTTTGATTATGAGCGTGATGGAAGTGGCAGATTGGGCCGGACTGGGAATTCCGGAGCTGTGGATGTACTCTATCATTAGCTGATCAAAAGTTGCGGACCCGCTTTGGTTACTGTTTCAACACTGTTTGGTTGAGTTTGCGCATCCAGCAATAAATTTAGCCTCAGGGCTAAAGATATAGAATAATTTAATGTTGTCCTTTTCAAGGCATAGTATACTACTGACGTGGATACGCTAGCTAGATTGAGAAATGCGGTGCAAACCCGATGCAAAAGCTTGTTTTAACCTTCAAACTGTGACCCCCCTGTTTTCTTGTGGTCAGGTTAGGCACAAGAAATGTTGACATGCGCGCGTTGCGATAGGCGTGCGATAGGCGTGGAATACTCGTTAACCGTCAAAGTTCTAAGGAGAGAAGAGAAAAAGAGAAAACTAAAAGAACACGATGTCAAGAGGACTTTACTGAAATGGCAACCCACGTAATAGCCAAGCAATCACGTGATGCTTGTCGACGATCTTGCGCAAAATCCCAGCATTTCCGTCAAGAAAAGACTCCAGGCAAATTCTCATTTCCTGCGGCCAGTGCTGCTGATAGAAAGCGCTATTTATTTACTAACAACCTACCGTGAATTTTAGATCAGCAGTGTCTAATGCAAAAATACGGACTGTAAAACATAATCAAGGTTGTCGCGAGAGTGGCTTCCATACCTATCCATGTCCGCAACTGTTACACGATAATTTAGTAAAGCTAGGACTCAGTTGAGAGTCCAACACGTATTGTTTGCTCCGATTCTACAATACATAACCTGCGCACCCTAGGATACGCCATGGGGCCACAGTGGCACTCCGGCGGCTAAGCAGTACGTATCGGCAATCCCGACATGATTGACAATTAATCGTAATTAGGATGCGACTGGACAAACGAACGGTGAGACTGAAAATTAGACTTCTCGTTGTACTACCAACTCTTTGATGGGTGTCGCTTGTTGAAACAACGGTCTCGTACTCGCTTATTCATTCCGTCCCTTATTGCTGGGCTGGGGACTCCGTGCGACAGTCAAAAAATCTTATACGCATGCCAGAGCCCCGCTCCTGCACTTTCTAAGCTATCGCTCACAAAATGTCATCATCTATCAAGTTCCTCAAAAAACTCACCAAACGGGGTAACAAGTCCTCCGATCAACTCCGATCCGCATCTACCAGCGTCGAAAGCAAAGTTGGTCAAGATGGTTCTGGCAAGCAGGAGGGTGAGATTGCAAGGGAAGGAATTTCATCTTCGGTGATTACAACGAGTATTCAAGGCACATACACATTTTCTTTCTTGCCTTTCTTGCCTCAGCGGAAACTAAACCTATTATCGTCTTAGAATCATCTGTCCCAAAACTCCTCACCTCAGTACCTACAGAATTAGATGGCTCAAAACCCCACGCCTCGGTTCTTCCAGTAGCAGAGCGACCAAAAACGCGGATCGAACTCGCACACTCCGAACTACTCATGGCATCATCCTCACTATCCTCAACACTTTCAGATTACTTTGCCGGTTCATCCGAAAGCTATGTTCCGCCTTCCGACTTCGCCCTAGACTGTCCCTTTAACCCCGAAAACTTCGGCGCGGCTGTGGAATGCGTTCTTCTCACCCAGCAGAATCAATCCCCCACCATCGCCTCAAAAGTCGGCTCCGCAATTAGCAAGATTTACCCCCTGGCCTCCTTAACCCTTGGTCTTGCAGCTTCGGCCTCCGAAAGTGCAGCTCTCACCCCCGTCAAAGGCGCTATCAACAGTCTTTCTCTCCTTCTTACACTCGCGGATCAGGAGCAAGGCCGGGGCGAAGACTTTCTGAAACAGTTGGATAGGATACAGTACCAATCTCTCCGTGTGGCGGAGGTGCAGAAGCATAGCGATTTGGAGATCGGCGACCTTCTCCTCGAGAAATCCACGAACCTAATGACCGCGGTTATACGATTCCTCAAGAGCAGCATCATCTTCTTCCGCCACGACTACTTCTACAACCTTGGAAAGACGGTGCTTTTGGGCCCAAAGATCTATTCGGATGCCAGAGCGGAGCTGGAGTTGGCAATTGCCGAGTACGATCAAGCGATGTTGCTGCAGATCACTATTAAAATCCTTGCTATGAGTAAAAGCACCGCCTCTCCACCGCCGGATCAAAAATTTCTACAATCTTCGCTCGCAACCTGGCTAAAATCATCATACTGGCCTGTCGACGCGCAATTCACCAACAACTGCGAGCTCCGAGCTCCAGGGACGTTGCAGTGGGTTCTCGAAGCGGAGGAGTTCAAGGCGTGGAGACTCGGGGATAGTAAATGTCTGTGGCTAAATGGACTACCGGGAGTCGGAAAGTCTGTCATTACAGCGTATCTCATTCAGGTGTTGATGGCACAGCATCCGGATGCGGTGGTTCTCTACTTTTTCTGCAAAGCCGGCGACTCAACGCTCGATAACGTCGACAGGCTGATTCGTACTCTCGCTATCCAACTGGCACTGGCCGCTCCAGAAGCTCGTAAAAAACTGCAGGAGCTGAAGGAGGAAGGGTTCGAGAGCTCAGATGCATATGCCTATACATTTTCACGCCTCGTTAAAGATACAATCGCTGTGGTGTTACGACCCATTTTCGTCATCATTGATGGTCTGGATGAGTGCTTCGCCGGGGAAGCTGGAGGTGGCAATGCTGTCGAAACGCTGCTTGACGGATTAAAAAAGCTGGAAGTGAAGCTCCTTGTTTCAAGTCGGCCGACCCCGGAGATATCGCAAGGGCTAGGATGGGGTCCTAAACGACTCTTGACATTTGAGGACAGCCGTGATGATATCAAATTGTACGTGGCGATGCGTGTCAACAAGTCCAAGGGTCTACAAAAAGGGTTTGCACGAATCAACAACAATGCCAGCGATTTTCTTTCCGAAAAGTCACAGGGGAATTTCCTTTGGGTAGTCATTGTCCTGAATCTCCTCGAACGAGCGCCATCAGCAAAGGTATTTCAAAAGACGATCGAGACGCTACCGAAAGGAATCGTGGGAGTATACGACCGAGTTCTCGATAAACTCATCGCAGCCGAGACCTTTGAAATGGCTTCGGCGATCTTGGTGTGCGTTCTGTTCAGCTTTCGTCCTATGACCATTATGGAACTGCAGGTGGCGATCGGTCTCCTACTCGATGAAGTTCTCGACTTACAAGATTTTGTCGAGTCCAACTGCGGTTCGTTCTTGGGAATTGTGCCCGCACAAGACGGCCCTAGTGTACACATTGTTCACGAAACGTTCCGATCATATATTACGGATCCCACCGTATCCCAGGAACGATGCTTGCCCCCAAGTAGATCGCATATGAGGTTGGCGACTGCCTGCCTCGGATGCCTAATCGAATCGGGCGATGACGACCAGGCTAACCTCCGCCAGTATGCAACCTGGCATTGGTTCCAACATTTCAATGACTCTCGGGAGTCCGAAAAAGATATTGCCGTGCTAGGGGCTATGCTTGTTAAAGTCCATGCCTTTGTAACCAATACACAAGTTGTCACAACGTGGATGCGGGATGTAATATCCCAATCAGCGCAGCGTGTACGAGTACGGGAACAGCAAGGCGGTTGCTTCATTGCCGACATACACCACGGCATAATGGACTGGCTTCAGTCAGACATCTTGGAAAAACTTGCTCAGAGCGAATACACCGATGGTGATGAAGGTCTTGAAGAGGCACTCGTATGGAGAGCAAAGGTAGTGTCAACTGGCGTTTTTTAAAAGTACGTTCACGCTGCTGATGAATTCATTTCAGGTTTTGAGCGATGATTTATATTTGGCCAGATCGATTGTCGGCAATCTCACTTTCACCTGGCTGAACACTAACTGGGTAGAAGTCGTAATGTCTCGGACAGCATTTACCCATGCACTGGCTGCGGCACGCATTCTACAGCTTGTCGAACCAAACGAATTTGTACCGCCTTCCGAATGGTTCAATTTCGAAAACCGCACCCCCAAGATTCCCGACAGCGCAAAATCAAAGCCAGGTTGGACTTGGCGCTATGCTACATATGCAACGTTCCACTGCCATCTGCTCGATCTCACTGAGCAGCATATCAATACCCTCGCCATGTTAGGGGGCTATAACTCTTCTATTGGGTTGCAATCGGGTAACTATGCGTTTGGAGCACTAGTTGCAGGACTGGATACCTGCATCCAGCCATTCCAGGCTGCGATCGATGAACACCCTGTATGGTGGCACCTCCATGAAGGGCTCGGAGACTGGTATTACCAAAGCGACGAAAAAGAAAAGGCTGTGCAATGCTACTCGGAAGCTTTGAAATTCGATCCTAAGAAAACGCCGTCGTGTGCAATTGACTACTGGACTCTTGTTTCAAAGATCAAAAAGAATAGTGGCGACATTGAAGGAGCTGTCCAAGCACTGAGAACCGGCGCATCGCTAGTTCCTGAGAAGGATGCATATACCTATTGGTCCACGATGGGTGATATCTATAAAGAGCAAAAGGAGTGGAAGAGCGCGCAATCACTATACCGCGAGGCAATCGACAAGAATCCGAGCCAATGCAAGAATTATTGGGAAAAACTTGCAAGCATCCATGACAATACATTCGACTGGAAAGGGACAATGGAGACGTATATTGAGGCTATGGCGCGAGATCCAGACAATATTAAGTCGTACGCGGACTCACTTCGCTTAATGGCACAAAGATTTACATTTGATCAACTCTTTGAACCCGCTCTTCTTATCCTGCAAAATTGCATCGATCATCACCCCACCCATGCGGACACTTATAAAATGAAGATGGCGGGGTGTCATATGGCAGCATGCAACTGGAAGGCTGCTGTAGATTTATATGAAGCTATACGCTCTGGACCAAATGCCCACGACTCTCAATTCTCCTACTTGAACGAAGACCTCGGGCACGCCTATCTCGGCATGGGAGAAACGACACGAGCTCTCGCTGCGTACCAAGAAAAGCGGATGGAGCGGTTAGCAACCGGTGATGTTAGCGGTAACTCGTCTGACGCAGCCTACATACACATGATCGAGGGCGACTTTGGCCTAGCAATCCGCCAAATTAAAGCCGACATTACCAAAACCCAGAAGCGCTTTCCTAACGGGGCAGAGAGTTGGCGTATAGCAGTTACACACCTCGATAGCTATAGGGATCTCGGAATATGCTACGAAGCCGTGGGAAGAATGGATGACGCACGTGTTTCTTTCCAGTCTGCCGTCAATACATTTGAAAAATTTGTCACCGAGTTGGAGCCCTTCATTTACACAGACAACAACACGCCATACTACCGAAACAGCGCTCGGGCACTCCTGGCATACGGGCTAATGCTGGAGAAAGTTGGCCGGCTAGAAGACGCCAGTCGTATCTACGAGGGCGCAGCGCATAGATACGAACGCACTACCTTCGTTGGAGATGATGCCCCGCTCAATTGGGAGAAAGAGCAAGCTGCTTTGGCGCTGCAGCGTGTGAATTCGCCTGATCGGCAAGCAGAAATGCCAAGTCTGTTGGAGGAAATTGGAGGACCACAACTTGAATTGAGACTGTGTAAGGGATACCGTACTAGTTATGGTGCGAAGGAGAATTCGAGAGCGCCAAGATTCCGCGGTGGGAAGAGTGGATATGCAGCAACGATGTTGAAGGATTCGTTTTCAACATGAGAGCCTGTGTGGGCTGAAGACCGAGCGCTAGCACCCTTAATTATCCGATGTCTTGCGTGTTTTTGTTTTGTTTTATTCATACTGTATTCACTCTAACTAGAGTATGACAGAATCTAAAGCACCGCCGCCTCCGGGCGAGCCGGTTAGGTGGCGGAGCTCCCACCCGCTACCCTTCGTCCCCGCTGATAAAAAAAAGAAAGAAAGAACGACTGAATGAACTGACTGACTACCCGCGCTCCCAAGACAAACGAAAAAGAAAAAGAGAAGAGAAAGACCACCATCCCCGCCACTCCCGCGCTCTGCAGCGCTCACCATTCACTTGGGCGGGAACTTCCCGACTTCAGTAGTTGCCAGGAAGTCGATTACCGCTTGATCGCACTGCTCCATGGAAAACAGCTCAGAGACCTGCATGTGTCGGCATCTGCCCGCTTTCCATCCCGTTGCCTTCCCCACCACTGTCTAGAGTACTTTCTGCTGGTCTTTCCACCGGCTGCAGTGGCGGAAGAGGTGCTCCCGCGTCTGGGCCACCCTCTCTTCGCACCACCAGCAATTGTCATCCTCTCGGTGACCGAATCGTTTTAAGTAGATGCCCACTGGTGCATGCCCGCACTTTAGTTGGTAGAACCTGGCCGCCAATGACTTCACACTAGCCATAGGAACAGGTCGTTTGCTACCAGCCTTGCCCTTCAGTCTGTAGCCGAAGTGCTTGCTGCACTTGTCCGCCTCCCACTGTATCTTGGCCGCCGATCTTATTTCGGAGATTCGCCTCGATCTATTGGCCGCCGAGGTATATACTCGTTCTTGAACCGTGCCAGCTCTGCGGCCTTCTCGTGCTAGGTTTGCTTGGCGATCAGCTTCCTCATTCCCGAGGATGCCGGCGCGTCCTGGGACCCAGTGGATTTCAGTTTCGATGCCTCGTTTCCGAAGAGTCCTCGCGTTGCGGTTGATCCACCTGGCTAGTGGTTGCCCTGGCCCGATGTCTTGCGTGTTGATAGATAAGGTTCGTGACTGCTCTTTTAGACTTCACACTTTGCTCTTCTTTTCCCTATGCATCTTGGACCTTTAGACCTATACCTAGACAGTCATTGCTCCATAGCCAATACACACGGTTCTCCCCTTCACTATCGCAACATTGTGAGTGATAAAATCTTGTTTGTTTCTTAACACTTCAGATCGCGTATTGGCATTACAGTCCCTTCATTTAGTCTAACTAATTTCATTTTCAATTTTGACACGCATCTCAGTGATAATCCCTGATTGGAGGAAAATTATTTCGCTTACCACCATCGGATGCAAGAAAAGTATGCGAATAGATGAAGATATGCTGTAGGTAGGGTAGATTAGATTTTTTAATTCAACCTGGGACATCTGGCGAGAAACGGTAAACCATATAAGGAGGAAAATCGCATGGGATAGGTGCAAATCTACAAGATCTCTATTGTAATACCATTCTATAACGCTAGTTTGTGGGCTGCTGTCCTACCCGCCCATGCCCTAAGGCAAAGGCTGGGAAATGAATTGTTGCCTCGTTTTTTGCAGTCTAGTCTCGGACGAGCGCTTGCCTGGACAGCACGGGCAATTGCGACCTTGCAACATGAGTTGTCGCGGAACCGGGGTTAGCGTTGATGTTTGTATTTGTTCCCGTTCGCTAAGATATCCGTTGGTTCCCGGGCTAAAGCAGATAGCAGATTAGCGAAATTTGTGGGCGAACCCGTCCCAGATACTTAACTCGAGCCGCCAGAGCTCATAGCACTGCATGAATTTGGAAAGTGGGGCCATGACGTCAAGGTCAAGTGCTTCCCGCCGCATCGTTAAACTTTGATTATCCGTACACAGCTCACCTACCTGGGTCGAGTCGGCTCGAGATTTGGTTTGATCTGACTTACGTGCGTAACTGAGCACATGATGTTCCTACAACCCTAATCTAGCGCAATAGGCGAGTGATATCACAGCAACTATCATCTAGCCCACTACTGGCCACAGGAAAAATCGCCGTCCACTGATCAGTACCCAATTCAAATACTGCACAAAAATTTACAGACGCACGTTTCCTCTAGCACTCCGAACGGAAACGCTGATCGTGCTATATGCGAACCGAAGGCATTGTAGAGGTACTTCCTCTAAAAAAGTCTTGGCGAAACGGAAACAGCGTGATAAGTCGACAACAACGATAGCAATTAAAAAATGGACGGCGGCAATCGATTCCAGACATCGAATTGACCCCGGAGCAAGCGTCCCAGCACCGGCGAGACCGCAGGAGGAGGGCACGCACAGGAATCCACGCCTCGGAGTGGGTTCGCGTAAGGCGTGGCAGAAAACGCGACTGATGTGACGTGTCGGCCAACGAGAGAGCGACGACGAGGACTAAGAGGCTTGCCTCACAGAGGTGATTACCGAATGCAGAGTGAGCCGGAGGAGTGACCTGGACGGGGGAGAAGGTGGAAATGGGAGGAGTGGTGCGCCTATGGATGTGGCGATGGAGATAGCGATGGCGGCGACAGCCATCGCTGCGGAGACTGCGGGAGCAACCATATCTGAGCGAATGGAGAGAAACGAGAACGGAAAACAGAGAAGGAGGAGCGAGGCCCCAGTGGCCCCCAGTGACTGGAGAAGCTGCATGGAGAGGACGATATGACAGCAGGCACAGGAACTGATGCAGCTCCACCGAACAATTGGACATCTTGCAAACCTGGTAGAAGCCCGTGCAGCCCGCATGGAGGCACAGTGGCTCGCAACGATGAGGTGGATGCAAGAGAGAGAGCAGAAGTGGGACACCCGCCATGAGGACGACAAGCTGTGGGGAGCGGGCATCACGATCATGATCACAAAGACCATGAATGGGGTAGCACAACGCCAGCAGGGGAGAGAGAGAGAAAGCGAAATGACTGCGAAGACGGACAGTGGGGGGCTGCAGGCTTCCCAACATGCAGCCATGATGCGAGAGGAGGGACCAGAGGAGCACCAGCAGCTGCAGCAGCAACTGAAGCCCAAGCCCAAACTGCACCTCAAACTGTAGCCTAAACCACAGCCCGCACCCAAACCAAAGTCAGCACCTACACCAGCGAGACAGTCGGAGACCGTTCCACCCCGAGCCAAGAGTCAGAGGACACCTGTCGGCCCAGGCCCAGGCCCCGCCCCGAGGACTGAATCATGCATGGCAGCGAGACCCCTGATATTAGGAGGAGACGAGAGCGCACCGCTCTCCAATAAAATGGACCTGGAAATCGTGTCAGCGATTATCAGAGCGCACTTTGACCAGAAGGCACTGGCCCACATTAGGATCATGAACGCCAGAAGCAATGCCAAGGGCGCGATTACTGTGATCACCCACCCGAATGCGACAGCAGAGATGGCTATGCAGTACCGCGACATGATCACCACAGCAGCGAGGAGTGTCGACACAGGGGTCGTGGATGTTGAACAAAATGAAACCTGGGAAATGCTAAAGTACCATGCAATCCCCCTCGTGCGGTACATGGGAAAAGGCACAGAAGGCCTGCAGAAGATACGAGAGGAATTTAAAGTGGTGAATGAGGGCAGAGCGATGCCCACCCAAGTACGATGGCAAGCGAACCCCCGCACCATCTGGGAGCGAAGGCAGAACGGAGAAATCGCTGTGTCATTGGTAGTCTTTGTGGTAAAGGGAAGCCGGCTGGCACAGAGCTTGATCAAGAAAGGCATCAAGGCTGCGGGAGTATGGTACGGAGTCAAGGTGTTCACAAATGCGGGCCCTGACAGCAGGTGTGAGCTCTGCTGCGGATCGGGCCACATAGAAAACAACTGCGGCAACAAGCCCAAGTGTGGCTACTGCTCAGGCAATCACTGTACAAGCGACCATAAATGAAATGTAGTGGGGTGTATAGCAAAGCAGGGATCACTGTGCGGCCACAATCTGGAAAAGTGCCCCAATTGCAAAGGAAATCGTATTGCGCTCGGCAGTAGGTGCGCGAAGAAGAGTGAAGCTGCCAAAGCGGCGCTACCAACCAGAAAGACGGGAACAGCAGGACGGGCTCCCACGAGCGAAGCCATGCACATGGCAATGGGGACGAACAGAGTGGTGCTTGGTCGTAAACCCAGGAGAGGAGCGGCAGTAGAGGGGGGAAGTGAAGAAGAGGCGATGGCTGATATGCAAGAAGAGGAGGCAGTGGGGGAGGCAAGAGACATCGTGATGACCGAGATCGAGACTGCAACTACGGCCACAACTGAAACTGAAACTGAAGCGGGATCCCTGGTTACGAATGATTAGAGTGATCCAGCACAACTGTGCAAGATCATACAAGTGAACCATTGCGGCGCTGGAGACGGGAGTCGAACGCAGGGCGGACGTCATGCGCTTGAAAGAGCCACTGCGAGCAACAGGAGGTATTGGGATCAGCCATTTGGCATACGAAATAAGGAAAAGAAAAAGAGTTTGGACGGCGGTATGGAGAGGAAGCGGCTCGGTGGTTGATGAGCAGATGGATTTAAGCACCGGTGCGAACGAAGATGCCATTGCCACTAATGTCAGGAGGAGAGGGGAGAGGATATCGAGGATCGTTAACATTTACGACCAGAAGAACACGCATTCGGGAGTGGGACCGGCGCAAAAGTTGAACTTGCAGAGAGTTATTCGGCAGGGTAGCACTGTCCTCGCTGGACAGTTTGACGCCCATAGGATACGATGGGACCCAAGGTGCCAAGTGCAGCGGGATGCTGCGTTCTGGGAAGATGTGTTGACGAGAATGGTCTGGAGATTGGAAATGATGCTGAAGCCACCCACCACTGGACAAGAGAAGGTCATGAAGGCGAGTTGGTCATCGACCTGACGCTAGCAAATCGACCAATAACCAAATGGTCCTTACTGGCCAACGACGACCCCGCCACAGGATCTGACCGAGTAGTTATAGATTGGGGGGTGGAAGTAGACAGTCAGGAGGAGCCGGGCCATGAGTGGGTAGTAGGGTGGAACATAATTGTAGTGACAGAGGAGGACGCGAAGGTGGTGGTGAAGCTATGAATGGGGTTAGCGAAAGAGAGAGCTCACCTGGACGCAGAATGCACAGCAGACGAGGCGGAGCAAGAGGCCGCATGGTGTCAGGAAGCAATGGGCAACGTTCTCGACCCCACGGCAAAGAAGATCAGGATCTGCACCAAATCGAAGAGCTGATGGAATGCCAACATCAGGGAGAGAAGAAAGGCAGTCGGCAGGGAAAAATGGAGGAGACGGAACTCGGAAGAGCCCACCAAGGCAAAGGCAGAATTGCAGAAGTCGATTCGACAGTCTAAGAGGAAAATGTGGAGCAAGTACTTGCAAAACCTGAGGGGGGCCTAGGTATGGAGAGCAGCACGATACGCGAACCCTTGGGCAGGCATGACCGTTGAGGTCTCAACAGCCAGGGAAGGCAAGCAAGCGAACACGTCACTGGAGAAGGAGGAGATGCTGAGGCATGAGTTCTTTCCTCCGAATGACGACGACCAGTACTACGAACTACCTCCCGCAAGGTGCGCACAGACACGCGTCACAGAGCAAGCCGTTGAACGAGCCCTAATTTCTCAATCGGTGAAAAAGTTACCGGGGCCGGACAACCTATCTTTTGGCGCCATACGGCTGCTCTGGAAGTGGTACAAAGAGAGGATCGTAAGGCTGACAAAGGCGGCCATTCGCACGGAAAGACACCCATCGGTATAGAAGTGGGCTAGCGGCGTGGTGAATCGCAAGCCTGGCAAAGACAACGACACGCAGCTGAAGGCCTATCGCTCCATATCGCTGTTGAGCTGCATGGGAAATGTGGTCGAAAACGTAGTCGCTGAGCTGCTATCAGAGGAGGCCAAAAGGAGAGGACTACTGAGCGACGGAAAATTCGGAAGCAGAAGTAGGCGGTCAGCCATCGATGCAGTGGCCATCTTGGTTGGCAGAGCTCATGCAGCCTGGAGAGACAGCCACATAGCAAGCGTACTTTTCATGGACATTAAAGCAGCCTTCCTGTTACGGGGGTTCTTAGTCCCAATAATCAATACAACATTTATTGAACTAAGTACAGCCGCCTACCCAAATATCTCTTTCTCTCCTCGTCTTATCCTAAGACTCAACTTCTCGTCCTTTCCACGAGAACACTCAACCTAAACCTATACCACAACCCGTCTCCTCGGGAGACGAAGACTAAGCTTCCTCGTCGAACAACAGGTCCTCGGAAAACTCCTCGAATGGTAGTAAGCCGGTGTTCAGATATCGTGACACCAGGTAATCGAGATGCTCGTGTTGCAGAAAACGAAAAACCACTTGGTAGATGTGGTGTAAACTGTGCTCGTGCAGCGTAAAGAGCAAGTTTCCGAACAACTCGACTGTCTGCTGAAGTGCGTATTCGTAATGTGTATATCTGTGACCAGACATACAGAGGATAGTCTCTTAGATTGATAAGGGACGAAATGATGAGAGATTGTTCGTGAAGAAATAGATAGATAGATAGAATTCTTAATAATATTTTAGGATCGTCTTCGGTGGTCTGAAAGCTAACTTGATCGCTGCTAATACTCTAATTCCTTCGACCAACACTGGCTCTTTATAGCCCGAACTTCCTCATAACGATGATAGCGTTATCTCGGCCACGCTCTCTTAGCGCCCGGAAATAACTCGCCACAACACCCTCAGGTAATTGCACTCATGCAGCGTGGTTTGAAAGCATTACGCTCCTGATAACAATCAGGCCATCCGTTGCTTGATATCACCTCGACCATCCTTGAATCGTACGAGTCGGTAGTTGGAACATCTATCGCCCTAGCGATAATGCTTGCGCCTTTTAATCCCTCATCCTCATGAGTTATTAATTGCGTCATAGATTTAGTCGGTGACCAACCGATACCATGCCAACGTAGATTAACGACGCGTAAGCTCGTATCGGATACGAGGTTACATTGCGATCCAGACCACCAGAGTCAACTTAATGGTGTTCGCTCTAGGCTCATTCGCCTACGTCATTAATCCCTCAGCTATGTCAAGCTTAGGTCGAGACTTTATCTCCAGACCAGAACGTGCCTCTCCGAATTCCCATCCCGCCTTCGGGTGGGGGAGAAGAGTTCTCTTACTTGCTTGACCAACTGCCGTGTGAGATTACCCCACATGTCTTGGTATAGTATCCGGGTGTGAACGAAGCCCCCTCACTTCGCGCGACCAACATGTACTCTCCACACAGAGCATGTTGCTGACCACTCGAATGTTCACATGCACAGGTTTAGTCATATCATAGATATGTATGCATCTCGTATACTAATTCAAGTATCATTATCGCTGTTAAGAGACAACCCCTAACACTTCCCAAGCTTGGCAAAAGGAAGACTAGTCAACTTAATGAAGGTCAGGCAAATGGATGGAGACCTCATACGATGGACGGAGTGCTGTCTCTCAGCAAGAACGGTAGAGATGGTAATCGAGGGCAATGTCATGGAAAGACACCCAGTTGAAGCAGGGGTCCCGCAGGGCTCAACTGTGTCACCGATCCTCTTTGAGATCTACACCTCAGGACTAATCAAATGGGTCGAAGAGTATGCGTCAGCCAAAGGATTGTCATTTGTCGACAATCTCGCCTGGGTCGCGACTGGAAGCGATGTCAACCAGGTCGTCATGATACTTGAGAGATGTGCAGCGAAGAGCATAGAGTGGGTAAGCAGACGAGAGCTACTGTTCGACACCGCAAAAACGGAAGCAGCACTATTCACACCCAGAAGTGGCCACAAGAAACACCTCCGGCCAAAACTGACAGCCAAGATAAGGGTCGGAGACAGTTTCATACGGTTCAACTGACAAGCGACATGCTGGCTCGGCGTCTGGATGGACGCACACCTGACGCTCAAGGAGCACAATACCCGATGCATAAACAAAGACAGGGCAGCAGAAGCTAGACTCCAAACCCTCACAAAGACGTACGGGGTAGTACCAGAGAGCGTAAGGGCCATCCAGGTGGCATGTATTGAAGCTGTCACATTGTATGGGAGCGAACTGTGGTGGGATCCCAACGAAGCAGGCAGACGAGACGATCTCCAACTTGTCCTCAATGGACAAGCCAGATTTATCCTGGGCGCGCTACCCATGACCCCAAGAGGAGCGTTAATAAGAGACTCTGGGCTTACACCCGCGCCCGTGATCTTAGAATCCAGACAGCAGTGCTTTGCGGCGAGGCTAGCAAACACGTACAGCAACAAGCCAAGACAACTACACCAAAACCCCTCTTCTGGGGCGCTGGTATGCAGAGCAGTGAAGAAAGAGCACGAGCACAGTGGGACAACTGAAGGCATGAGCTGGCCGCCCCCAGGGGAAGAGTCAGTTGTCCGAACCGGCATACTGGACGATGACTCTGTAGCCAAGAACGTCGCGCAGCGTTGCGCAAGTGAGAAAGAGGCCAAAGTAGGAGCGGGAGTCTGGATGTGGTGGGCAGATGGATTGCGCTCAGATGACGGCCGAGTGAGAGCCGCGGCAGTATGCAAGCATAGAGATGAGTGGAGGTCCCACCCCAGCTACCTGGGAGCTGGACGAATGGCGGTCTGTGATGCCGAACTGTGGGGGATCGGACTAGTGCTCTAGGAGATGATCGAGAAGAGAGAAATACTGCAAAGAAATGGGGTGAATATGGTGGCGATGTTTAGCGATTGACAAGCCGCCATTTGCCAGGGAGCACATCTGGAGCAAGGCCCGGGATAATGGCTAGCAAGACGGATTAATCGGAAGGCACAGGCTCTCCTCGCCCACAGCATCAAAACGGAGATTCACTGGGTTCTGGGACATTCAGGTATCCCTGGGAACGAAAAAGCAGACAGCCCAGCCCAAGTAGCCCACGAGGCAAGGGGGGACACTGCGACCGAGCGGCTGTACACCTCGGCCGTGAATACGTCCAGACGGATCTCCGAGGGAAGGTCAGCAGCCAAAGCGAAGTGGGAAGCCGACAAGTGCGGCCAGCACTTCGGCTACAGACTCAAGGGCAAGGTGGGAACCCAGAGACCTATCCCAATGACAAGCGTGAAATTGCTGGCGGCCAGATTCTACAGACTAAAGTCCAGGCATGCACCCACTGGAGTCTACCTAAAACGGTTCAGCCATCGCGAGGACGACAAATGCTAGGGGTGGAAGTAGGACAGCGGCCCAGATGCGGGAACACCTCTTCCGCCACTGCAGCAGGTGGAGACACCAGCACAAAGCACTGAGGAAAGCGGTGGGCAAGGCGACGAGCTGGAAAGCAGGCAGATGCCAATATGTGCAGATCTCTGAGCTGTTTTCCAGAGTCGAATGTGATCAAGCGGCGGTGGACTTCCCGGCGGCGACTGAAATCGGGAAGTTCACACCCAAATAAAGGGTGGGATGGGGCAGGCACAGAGGCTGACTCAGGTGCGGGGAGTGGCGGCAGTGGGCAGAGATCTCTGCGTTTTCTTTTCTTTTCCTTTCTTTTCCTTTCTGTTCTGGTCTGTCTTTAAGCTTTCATTTGTCAGCAGGGATGAAGGGTAGCGGGGGGGGAGCTCCGCCATCTAGCCGGCTAGCCCGGAGGCGGAGGGGATATCAGGTCCTGTCATACTCTAATTAGAGTGCATACAGTATGAATAAAACAAACAAAACCGAAGGCATTGTATCGTTCTTATATATGTCTATCTTATTCTCCCATTGCACGGTAGACAATTTAATATTAGTATTGTATTTGTAACAATATTGATGAGATGGTACTGGGTGATAAATGATGCAATCAGTAGTGTTTTGACGTAGGAATTGACGCTCTCCCTTACACTTCCTGATCTAACGCGCCAAACTCTGCTGAGCATTTAGCGAAGCCAAGCCATCGAATAGGGTCGGTACGAGCCGATCCTGGCTGGTCTGATTAGTGGTTGTGCCGTATTACATACCGAGATGGGTTAGGGTTGATTGACCATTGTCAATGGCCCGTGCGTATGACAGTGCAAAGTGATCAAAATTATTTCACGACGTCTTGCATGGAATTTGTGAAATTGGGAAATTCATACGCATGAGTTACGAATTTTGGAAGCGGACGTAAAATCGCTGTAAAAGTGATGAGATGGATGATTCAACGAACACTATCAAGTCAGCTACACCCGTAAGAAAGCCGCAAGCGTTTGAGAATCACCGGGTAACAATTGAAGGATTAATCTTGGATCTTTAAATCCACTACAACTGGGTGATTTTGTTGCGTCTGTAGATATTATGGTGGTTGTGAATTTCCCGTGTATCACCACTTTTTCACCGCGACTGTATTGTTTTGTTTTAATCATTCTGCGTTCGCTCTAAATAGAGTATTGTAGTACCTAATTCCCCTCCCCCTCCGGAAGACCGGCTAGATGGGGGAGCTACCCTCCATCTACCCTTCGCCCCCTTCGACAAATGAAACTAGAATGAGCGGTCAAGTACAAATAGAACGTAAGAAAGAGAAAGACAAACCAACGCCACCACAACTCCGCTCAGCGACGTGGGAACATCCTGACCTCCGTGACCGCCAGGAAGCCCATCACCGCTTGATCACACTTTCTTTATCGAAAATAGTTTGGATACCTGCGCGTGCTTGCATCTTCCCCCTTTCCAGCCGGTTTCCCGCCCGACTGCTTTCCGCATTTTCTGCTGCTCTTTTCTCTACCCCCTGCAGTGGTGAAAGTGGTGTTCTCTCGTCTGGGCCGCCTTCCTGCACCACCAGCACTGGTCGTCATCCCACAGGTCGAAGCGTTTGAGGTACGTTGGGGTGGGCGCATGCCCACACTCGAGCTCGTAGTATCTCGTGGCAAGTGACTTTTTGCTTCTCATTGGGATTGGGCGCTGCTTTCCCGCTTTACCAGGCTCCGCGACTCGATTGTACAGCACGTACAAATTGCTCTAAGAAATCCCACGATTTTTCGAAATTGCAAATTACTCAACAACCACAGAATAGAGAGAAGATCTGAGAATATAAAGTGATAGATAATACTAATGGATACATGTCAATACAAAAATAGGTCAGTCGGAGGATATTTGAGGAAGTTAAAAACGTGAGTGAGAGTCTATGAAGCTGGCAGGTTTTTGAGTACTTTCAACCCCTATCCCCTACTGGTCCTCATTGGTTGTAGCTTTCCAATGACGATGTGGAATCCATCCACATATAGTAGAGCTACCCTGCACCAAAGGGCTGCCTATTCGAAAAAAAGAACCAGTGGATATATGGGTTATTTTTGGCTAGCTACAAGCATTGGCTTGGGATCAGCTTCGCGAATTTACATAACTCTATATCAAGCTTTTGTTTTGTTTTTTTTGTTTTAATCATACTGTATTCACTCTAATTAGAGTATGACAGGACCATGATAACCCCCTCCGCCTCCGGGCGAGCCGGCTAGATGGCGGAGCTCCCTCCCCGCTGACATATGAAAGTTGAGAGATGGACCAGAAAAGAAAAGAAAAGACAAGAAGAGAAAAGAGAACGTATATAAGTTCACTGCCACCTCCCCCCACACCTGAGTCAGCCTCTATGCCCGCTCCATACCGCCATTCATTTGGGCGAGAACTTCCCGACTTCAGTAGCCGCCAGGAAGTCCATCACCGCTTGGTCGCACTCTTCTATGGAAAACAGCTCAGAGATCTGCACGTGTCGGCACCTGCCCGCTTTCCAGCCCGTCGCCTTTCCC
>Ga0307512_10002806_pt1 | contig 21227 bp, 27 predicted proteins | sample 14_EM_MG_FD_200267 | JGI IMG/M metagenome (GOLD analysis project Ga0307512, IMG submission 200267) | Populus trichocarpa ectomycorrhiza microbial communities from riparian zone in the Pacific Northwest, United States - 14_EM | ecosystem: Host-associated > Plants > Roots > Unclassified | place...
CATTCTTCCCTTTCCCCTCCCGTAAATACCATGTCTAACCCCCCGCTTTTCACCTTTCCTTCGCCTTAGAATGAGCAAACCTTCAACGACATCTACGCCAAAGATTTCGACCCAGCTACCGCAAAAGTCAGCTTGGGCAAGAGGCCCTCCACAAACATCGACTTCACCTGCTGTAACTTCGACTTCGGCGTCCCCTACAAGATCTCAGTCGCCTGCTTTGCCTCCTCCACAAAATGCAACAAACTCCCCCGTGCAAACTCATTCTAGACGGTCGAGTGCCTTCGGTCAGAAAGGTGTCACCATAAAGGACGGGATTAACATTCCTTCTCGTGGTAATGTCGGTGCCTCGAAACAAAGTACGTCTCGTTTCATTCGGAATCGACTTGGTGCTCTGGCGCCCAAGCGGAGCCGTACCCCTGTGCTTGAACGTAGCTAGGACGGCATGGGATACCAGCCCTGCAACGACTTCTTTTCTCCAGGTGTCTAATATATTTCCTCCTAGATTCTGTGACTTTTGGGTCAATAGACGACAATTCTGCGACGATATCTTCATCTCCCGCCAATGTACCCCCCATAAAAGCTGAGGGCGTTAAATCATTTGGATCTGTGCCAGCGGTGAATGGTGGCGGCAAGCCATCGCCTTCTTTTGGGAATCAACAGGCCGGTCCGTCGTCTTTGAAACAGTCGAGTTCAACCTCGTACCATCCCCCTCCTACGATTATCTCTCCCACTGCTACAAAGCCTGTCGCTCCTTCATTATCTAAATCCGAATCATTCACATCGAGACCTGACGCCCCCGCTCCTTCATCCACACCCACCCCAAGGCCTACTAAGGTCGACATCCGCAAACTTTTCCAGGGCCCTCCTTCCTCCCCTTCTGTCACCCCGCAAACGAATTCGGTCCCTTCATCGCCCGCTCTATCCGCTTCACTTTCCACCTCCGCTTCTTCAACGACATCGTCCACTTCAAACACGACTACCCAATCGGGTCCCCCACCTTCTCAGAACCTCCATAACAACGTCTCTACTTTCAACCCTAGAGCAGGCTTCCAACAAACCCCAAGTAATGGTCCACCTACACAGACACCTCGATCGCCCGCGTTCCCGCGGCAGACGAATCTAGCCAACGGGACCAGTGGGGGTGTTGGAGTGGGTAATAGACCACCGCCCACACCAAATACCCCCTCCACTTCTGGGATTCAGCCTGGGATGTCGAGTCCGAGACTGTCTGCTCCCCCTCATTCCACCCATCCTGGACCACCTCCCCCTGCCGGCTTCCCACCTCCCCCTACACATTACGCATACTATGTAAGTAGCGTGTTTTCCGTGATCACGCCTAGTCAGAGACCGATATTCACTTCTTTTCATCGCCCAGTATCCTCCTTATATGCCACAGGATCCGGCGTACATGTATCCTCACCCGTGGATGCCACAGATTCCACCCCCTCCACATCCCGGCCAGGGTACACCTGGCCCTCACCCAGCTCCTCCCACTTTGTCCCCGCGAAACCCATCCAATCAACTCCATCCAGGAACACCATCCCCCGTCCCACCCGGTCCCTTGCCTCCTCCTTCTCCTTCACATATTCACTCACATCCGAGCCCGAATAATGCTTCTTCGCCCCCTCCAACCCCATCAACCACCACCGCACCGCCCGGCCCCGGCGGAGGAGGTGGGAGCGGTACTAGTCGTTTGAACACCAGTGCGAACGCTTTCTTCCCCAGGAGGATCACGATTAAGAACCAGGAAGGGAGGGAACTCGACCTTGGTGCTTGGAGGAGGAAAGATGCGCCTGCCTCACCGGTTGTAGAAAACAATGCCCCACCGATCCACCAGACCCACCAGAAAAGGATATCCGTGGTCAGGATGGAAACTGTCGAGGCCAAGGAGAAGAGGTTAGCAGAAGAAAAGGAGAAGGAGGAGAAGGCGAGGAAAGCCGAGGAAGAAAAGATAGCTGCTGAAGAGGAAAAGAAACGGAAGGAGGATGAGAAGAAACGGAGGGAAGAGGAAGAGAGGAAGAGGGCCGAGGAGGAGGAGAAACGCAAGCAGGAGGAAGCCGAGAGGAAGAAGAAGGAAGAGGAAGAGGAGGCTGAGAGGGAGCGCATCCGCAAGGAGGAGGAAGAAAAGGAAAGGATTAAGCAGGAGGAGGAGGCGAAGAGAGCCGCAGAGGAAGAGGAGAGGAAACGCAGGGAGAAGGAGGAGGAAGAGAAGAAGGCCGCCGAAGTTGAGAAGCTAAGGTTGGCTAAGGAGGCAGAGGAGCGGAGGATGAAAGAGGAAGAGAAGAGGGTGGCTGCCAAGTTGGCTGAGGAGCAGAAGCCAGAGGAGGGTGAGATCGTTGAGAGCCCTACTTCCGAAGAGCCCCCCAAGGAAGTCAGGGAGATCTTCTCGAGGAAGGAGGGTCTCAAAATCGACACCTCCATCACAAAGACCCGCCCTGGTCCCCTCGACCTTTCCGGTGCGACAAAGAATGTAGTCGCTGCTCCTCCATCTGCCTTGGCGACCGCAAGGATCATTGAAGATTTGGGCCATATCTCGTATCCCGAGGGAGTTGCTAGCCCCAAACCAGAGCTGAATGTAAATTCAAAGAAGGGCAAGTTCAGGTGAGCTCCATCTTAATAACCTTTCTTAATGCCTGCTGACACGTTTGACCAGATACGACCGAGACTTCCTTCTCCAGTTTATGGCAATCTGTACCGAGAAACCAGACGTCCCCCTGGATGCCATCAGCCTCGAGGCTGTTAGTGACCAGCCACACTATCCAATGACCCGTGGTGGTTCAGGCCGCCACAGGACCAGCTCTGCTGCCATGCCCCCACCAATATCTCGACAGCCCTCGATGCCCGGTTTCAAACCTAACACTCCCGGTGGATTCACGATGGGCAACTTTTCCACACCGACGAGCAAGATGACGAGCGAAGAGAGGTTTGCGATGTCACAACGTTCGACTTCCAGCACAGTCCCCGGTTCTGGCATCCCATTCGGCAGGTCTGGCCAAATGACTCGCACCAGCAGCCAAGGTGGTCCAGGCAGTAATCGCACAAGAAGCAAGCGAGGTGGTGAACGCAACGAGTCGAATAAGGTTCATGCTGCGAACGTGTTCAACCAGGCCAGGGACCAAGGTGGTAATTTCGAGCCAGTTGCCCCGCTGGAGTTCTCTGCAAACAGGTGGACGAGGAAGACGCCAGCTGACGAAGAACAGAACGTTGAGAGGAAGGTTAGAGGACTCCTCAACAAGCTTACGATGGAGAGATTCGACGCTATCTCCGATCAAATCATCGAGTGGGCTAACAAGTCCGAAGCGGAGAAGGACGGTCGGACGCTCATCCACGTCATCAGGCTCGTTTTCGAGAAGGCAACCGACGAGGCTGCGTGGTCGGAAATGTATGCGCGACTTTGCAGGAAGATGATGGAGACGATCAGTTCCGACGTCCAGGACGATGGTATCCGAAACACCGAGGGAAAGCCCATCACCGGCGGTCAACTTTTCAGAAAGTATCTCTTGAACCGTTGTCAGGAGGACTTCGAGCGTGGTTGGGCCGCGAAGGATGCTGCTGCTTCTGCTGCTGCTGCGAAAGCGTCCGAGGATGCCGCCGTCAAGAAGGCGGCAGAAGCTTCCGGCGAAGTCGAGCTCTACTCGGACGAATACTATACCGCGCAGAAGGCCAAGCGACAAGGACTCGGTTTGATCCAGTTCATTGGTGAATTGTACAAGCTGCAGATGTTGACGGAGCGTATCATGCACGAATGTATCAAGAAACTTCTTGGCAACGTCGACAACCCCGAGGAGGAGGAAATCGAGAGCTTGTGCCGATTGCTGACGACCGTTGGAAGGCTGCTCGACAATCCCAAGGCTCGTGCTCATATGGACATCTACTTCACGAGGATGAAGGAGTTGGGGAAGAGCAACAACGTTGCACCTCGTATGCAGTTCATGTTACAGGTCAGTTTTACGGTCTACGCCAGACCAATGACTTCCTCATGCTTTTTTGTCTAGGATCTTATCGAGCTACGCGAACGGAAATGGAACCCAAGGAACCAAGTTGCGGCTCCAACTACGATCGCTCAGGTTCACGAAGAGGTAATTCGTTCTACTTTCGCTAGAATTAGACCGACCCTAACTGGATTCAACCAGGCGGCCAAGCAGAGGGCTCAGGCCGAGAAGGAAGCTGCGAACCGTACCCTTACTATGTCCCGTGGCGGCTCTCGGCGGGGTGGAGATCGTGGCGGTGGACCTCCTGGGGAGCAACAAGCTGATGGGTGGTCCGTTGCGGGTGGATCTACTCCTCGGCCGCCATCCAAAGCTGGAGATCTTTCGAATTTCGGCAAGATCAACAAGTCTGGCCCTGTCGTCATGGGACCTAGCAGCGTTTGGGCCGGCAAGAAGGATGCTGCGAAGCGCGATTCTACTCTTACCAGGGTCAACTCAAGTTCAAATATGTTCATGATGCTTGGCAGGGATGGGGAGGCTATGCCCGAAACAAGCTCGAAACCAAGCCGACCGTCGAGCAGGAGGACGAGCGTTGACCTCGGTGCGGGCGGTGTCCCCGAGCCCCAGCGCAGGAAGTTGCAGCTTCTCCCACGATCGAAACCTGTCGAGGAAGAGAACAAGGTCAACGGTGGTTCCCCGGATAGTTCAGAAGGCGAAGACAGTGATGACGCACCCCAAGTCATGTCTGAAGCTGAAGCAAACAAGAAGATCGCTGAGGACATCAAGGAGTTCTTTTCCATCCGCAACATCGACGAGTCTGAGGAGTACTTCACCAAGCTTCCTTCGGAGCATCACCATCGACTGGTCGACAAAATGGTCTCCAAGGCGATCGAGTCTAAGGAAACTGACGGGAAGTTGGTCGCTGATGCATTTGCGAGAGCGGCCGAGAAGATTTTGTGCTCTATCTCTGCTTTCGAGGAAGGATTTTTACCTGTTGCCGAGCTTCTGGACGACATCGCGATCGATGCCCCCAAGGCCTTCCAGATTATGGCCACCATGATGAAGGGTGCTGGGCTGGATAAGGTCGATGAACGACGGACTAGGATAGCTCAGAAGTCGATGGACAGCGATAAGCTGCTTGAGCTTCTTGCATAGGCGTTGTTCCTCCCTCATCGTATTTTTTTTATTTGTTCTATGTTGTGTCACTTCATCTTTCTTGTTCTTCGGCCCTTTTCTTCCTGTCGACTCTCGTCTCTATTATTTCTGTCCCTCTGTGCATCCGTTTTTCGTTTATCGTACGTTTATCGTCTACCATTTTGCAGCCGCGTGCGTTGTTCGGGTATCTTCGTTTTGTTCCGGCTACTTTAATACTCTAGTGCTCATATCAATGTGTACGATGTCATCGCATTTTTCTCTCAAATATGGGGTAACGAGTGATCGTTTTTGGAGGTGTCTCGAATTCAGAGTGGGGAGCAGTTATCATTGCAGATCGGGGTTATATGCTTCCATGTCCTCGTGTGACACCAAAAAAGTACAGGCGATATCTTCAGCCGGAGGTAGAAAAGTGGAGGAGAGTGTATGTCGTGATGTACAAGGAAATAAATATTACAGGGTATCTGAAGATGTCGGTATAGGTGTATGATCATGGGTGTGTCTAGGCAGACGTGTGCTCGTCCGATATGCAACGCAGCTTCCCTACAGCGTAGGCACTGGTTCAACCAATACGTAAATGAAGTTTAGAGCACGACACTTACTCATGATTCGGGACCATATCCCGCGGTTCTCCGGGGCAGAGGGTGTAACCGGAGCGCGTTCTGTAGATGATGATTGAAAAAATGTCGACGGTGGGTTGATACAATACTTGATTGCGAGTAAGTCCGGCCACCCACCTAGTTTCTGCCGTGTGCCTTGCTCTCCGTTTCTGTCCTTGTGGGTGTCTGTGTGAATGTGCTAGTTTAGTACGCCCTTCGAGGGTTTTAATGGAAAGGACGTGCGATTCTGTTTTGAAACTTGTCCGCTAGGAATACCAGCCCTCTCCACGGGTTTGGGTTGTGATGGAGGGGGACTGGAATGGGAATTTGTAGATGGATCTTCCGGTAAGATTTCGCCACCTGTCGTCCCAACGTCTTGTAGATTGTGCCCTGCAAATGTCAAATCAGCTTCTCGAAGATCCCAGTGATCACAGGAGGGGACGCACGTGATTGATTCAAATTTCTCAGATTGTTTGTAGAGTGGCTGCCTGCGAGAGACCGTCAGCCCTAAACTTAGATAGGACGGAGAAAAGCTTACGGGAGGGATTTCGACTTGTGCTACCGTGCCCGTCTCCCGTCTGGTTCGGGACAGGTAAAGTGAAAACCAGTCCCGCACTCGCGTGGGATATCCCTCCAGCGTTACCTTTAGAGTAATTTCGGGGGTCAACTCCATTGCCTGGACATTACCGATGCGGACTCATGAAGCAAGCAACTCACGAGAATTGCCCCCAATACGGGAACTGTCAACCTCTTCTCTCGTGGCATCGATCTTGCCCAGACTGTCGAGGAGGTTGATGTGGGGCTTGCCGGTCCAGTCAGGACGCTGGTTCGAGTCCACCTGCACAGGGTCAACGGGCAACGGTGTGTACAGCTCAGATTGGTCTGTCCCCCGACGTGACTGGGATTGATTCTGAACAGTAGGCCCGCTCGACTCCTCTCCCTGTTCTTCGCTGCGGTGGGAATTGCTTCCACTCCGTATCGGGTTGTGTATCACTGTCTGGGAGCTATCAAATATTATCTGCGTGCTTCCGCTCCCGGAAGAGGACGCCTCGGTGCTTGGGCTCTGTTCCCAGTCCTTACTCGATGGAGGGAGCTTGGGTGACTGTGAGTGTTTGGCTGTTTGTTGGTCCATGGGTTCTATCAACGTTTGTGAGCTGGTAAAAACCGTAGCCAGCTTTCTTGGAAAGGGTTTATCGGGGGAGAGGTCACTTCAGGTAGATCGGGTAAATGAGCGGGTGGTCGCCGGGATAAGAAGGAAACTGACGAGCCACGCAGGGTTTTTAACACCGATGACATCTCTGGGCGCAAGTGAGGATCCTGATTCCAGCAACGTTGCATCAATGTCCACAACTCGCTCGTAAGACTTGGGTGAGTCGGTCGTGCCGGCCGCTTCTCATCTAATATGGCCAGTATCGCCGCAGCGGTGGGGTTATTATGGAATGGGACCTCGCCAGTGAAAGTCTGTGATAGGATGGAGCGGAGGTCGGCAAACAGCCAAGCCACAGTGTATGCCTGCGACATACCTCAACCATGACCATCGCGAAGGAGAAAACGTCGGCTTCCTTGCTATATGTCCCCTCCTCATTCAAGATCTCCGGCGCAGTCCATCGCGCAGTGTGAGCATGTTCGCCTTGAGCACTCCGCACTGAATCCTGGTTTTGTGTGACCATTGCTAGGCCAAAGTCGGTGATCCGCGGGCAGCCGGAGTCATCTACAAGAATATTCGGCTGTCCGGGTGTCAACACGATCGCAAGATGGGTATTCGGATGACTACGCACCCCCTTGAGATCCCCGTGAACCATGTTGCGGGAGTGGAGGTAATTGAGGCCATCGGCGATACCGGACAACTTGGAGGGGCGTCAGCGTTGCCTGATGGAAGAGAAGAGGAACACTAACAAGAGCGAGTCGGTCCGTGGCTGGGTTATTAACGATGTATTCCTTTAGTTCTCCGCCAGGAATCCAAGCGGAAATGAGTTGGAGGGGCTCGAGAGTGACGCCCAGGAGGGGAACGATGTTTGGGTGCGTCAGACGTCTCCACATGACAGCCTCGCGGTGGAAGGTCTGCTGGTCACGTCAGGGGTGTGACTAGGGAAAGAAGACGAGGGTGGTAATGCACCTTCTTAGTCGTCCGCGATTCTCCTTTAGCGTAAATCCTCAGTCTCTTGACGCAAACTCTTGAGTCCTCCAGCACCCCTTCGTAGACATCGCCAGAACCTCCAGAGGCGACCGGGTGTCTACTGGGGATCGAGAGAGAACCTTCGAGTATGTACCAATGCGGCAGCTTTTCCCGGGTACCACATATCCATCCGAGTTCGCTTAGGCACTTCCGGAAGGGAGGACTGGAAGGATCAAGGGAACCGAGAACCTATGCAGACTCAGCAGAGAGCGGGTATAGTGTGATAGAGAGACACACTCTGTCCAGATATTCGACTAGCCATACGACATCTTCGTCTCGAAACTTTAGGATGTATTCCTTGAGCCCTTCCTTGTAGAGGAGGTTGGTGAGCTGATCGGGAAACTGGGGTGAATTCTTGTCGAGACTGTCGAACTGATGGAGAATTTCCGGAAAGGTCATGGAGGACGGGAGTTGCTGGGTTAAAAGCAGGTGGATTGCTCATGGTTAGTGGAAGGGTGGGTTATGTAGTGGGTCATGGTCGAGACCATGCAGCGACCACACGTTCATCTGTTCTGGCAGTGGGGATTATTACGAGAGTGGAGTTAATCACTGGGTGCGAAAACTGTCCACAACCAGCAGCGGGTCTTCCCCTGGCCCCTCGCTCTCACAGCACTCTGACGACGGAAATACGCTGCTATGCCTTCGGTGGACACTCCGGTCATCCCCAAGAGAAAAGGCCTGGATGGCTTCTTGAGCAGGATGTATCATCATCTCAACTTTTTCCGGATACACCTCCTCGTTTTGTGAGCTCAACGCATTCATCTTCTGTTCTGATGCAAACCTGATTTATCTACCCCGCAGCACATTCACTCCTCTCATCTTCTCTGCCATACTATACGCTTCTAATGGCAAGAATTACGTTTCATACACCGATGCCCTCTTCCTCTGCGTCAGCGCAACAACCGTCACGGGTCTCGCTACAATCGATCTGAGCTTATTGACCCCTTGGCAACAAGTTATACTCTTCATCCAAATGTTCTTAGGAAGTCCTGTGAGTTGGACCAACCCTTACTTCTCGTTTTAATTTCGGTCGGACGCCTCGATGGCCCTCATCGGCCTTTTTGATGGTTGTGGTAGCCACCGATCGCGCCCTCGACTAAAGCTTAAACGCTATAAATATTCTCATGAGGGATATGTGCCATTTACCAATCTGCCTTCCTCCCTAGATTCTTGTCTCCTGGGTCATGGTCCTCATACGCAGGTTCGATCATCACTCAATTCTATTTTTAGTCCCTTATCCTAACGCCCATCCCAGGCGTTTTCTCGCAAAGGAACTTCGTTCCCGTTTAACGGCGAGAGATAAACACGTCGAGGGAGTGCGAAAGGCCGATCCCCACGCCCGCAGAAGGTGGTGGAGAACTCTCCATCGGAACACCACCCTGCATGATGAAAGCGATAGCGAGGCCGATTCCTCCAAGGAGAACCATAAGAATCGGCGCCTCCGACCGGACATGATCCGCAGGATAGACGATAAACCCAAACTGATCAATCCTAGTGGCTGGATTAGCGAAGGTCGCATGCCCACCGCTCAGGAAGGCCTGGTGGAGTCCGAGCCAACCAGGTCCAGGTCATCGATTAGAGAGCCGGTACCCACGAACTCTACACCGGCCCAGTCACCGGGACCTACCCATTCTCAACTATCCGGCCAGCAGTCGAATGATTTGGAAGCCGAGTCAGAATCTGAGCTGGAGGATCTAAACCAAATCCTCCCTCGTGGGAGAACTAATCGACGCATTTCCGACCCGGGAGCGTTTCCACACCGTAAGTGTGCTGGATAGGGGTCCCTTCTTTCCGTTGACATTACCTACAGTCTCTCCCCCGCACATTCAACTACCTTTACATCCGCCCCAACCTCGTAGCCCTTCTGTTACTCGGACTCAAACCGTGGAATTCGCTCCTTCCCCGCAAGTGAGGGCTCGACACCAAATGAAACCGTCCGTAGACCATAGCATCAAGCGACAACCCTCCGTGGCAGAGAGCCGCATGCAGCCTGGCTTCAGCAACGCGGAGGGCCACGCGGAAATAGCGAGTAAGTCGCCCCGTGTTGTTTCATGCAGAATCCGGCTGATCTGTCTATCAGGATCTGCGACCTTTACGCAACCCACCACAAGCTATACACATCACTCATCCGTGCCGGCTACACATCGTGGATTGGGCGGGTTTCCTATGCCGCTTGAAATTATTTCCTCGATTGTCCACAAGTTCTTCCCGAATCTGGAACAAAGGATTAGACGGACGGTTACTATTCCTGTCTCTCAAACGCTCACGTCACAGCATGTAGAAAGTGGACAACAAGCCGCGGGATCCCGGTCAGTGCCTTATATCTCATTCAACGCATTGGTCGGGCGAAACTCTACGTTCCATGATTTGAGTCACGAGCAAATCGAGGAACTCTGCGGTATCGAGTTCAAGGCTCTCAATTGTCTTGTATGGATTGTTCCATGTGTACGTTTCCATCAATCACCGCGACTCCCGTTGACGCTGATTATCCCCTGCCTCGCAGTATTACTTGATCCCCCAGGCTATCGCATTTTTTGTCATTGCACCATACATGTCTCTTCCGAAGTGGAAAGAGGACTTCGTTCCCCCCAATCTGCATTCCGAGCTCTCGCCAGTGTGGTGTGTGCTCTACAGCAGCTTGAATATACCATGGTTGACTCTCCTCTCCAGGTATTCATTATTCCAGGCCATTTCCGCATACACGAATTCAGGGATGTCGTTGGTAGACCAATCCATGACTCCCTTCCAACAAGCTTACCCACTGATTCTCGCCGTGATGTTTCTAATCATTGCTGGGAACACGGGATTTGTGAGTCTTCTCATCCATGCTCCCAGCACGTCGTCCTAACTTGTTATATCCAGCCTGTACTGTACGTCCCCTAATTTCTCGAGTCTTGCTCAGCGTTCTAAATCACGATCCCTGAATCAGTCTACGCTTCAATATGTGAGTCTTCCACCCAGATGCTTCCTCGAGAACATTGTTCACCCTGTCGCAAGATGGTTACTCCTGAAACTCGTGCCAGCCCGCTTCGGGTTGAAGGAACCTCTGACATTCCTGCTCGACCATCCTCGTCGATGCTTCGTGTACCTTTTCCCGTCGCATCAAACATGGTTCCTTTTTTCTGTAGTCCTGGGCCTTGTGTGAGTACCCGTTGCCTACTTGGAATCCTGGAATACGTTCCATCTTACATAACCTCCAGCCTCACGGACTGGTTCTTCTTCCTGGTCTTGGATATCGGTACTCCTGCAATCGAAGCGATTCCCCTCCACAGCAGGGTTCTACTCGGACTTATACAAGCGACCGCTGTGAGGACCGCCGGTTTCGCTGCTGTTCCGCTGGCTGCCCTTGCGCCAGGAGTAAAGTGAGCAGGTGCTTTGGGGATAGCCAATCCTTATCTCACACGTCTACACATCAAGGGTACTCTACGTGGTGATGATGTATGTCAGCGTCTGTGAGTTCTTTCCCCTCGGGTGAGGCTGTCAAGCTCAACTTCCCCTAGACCCAATTGCCATGAGTGTCCGATCGACGAACGTATACGAGGAGAATTCGTTGGGTGTATTCGAGGATCGAGACGAGTCGGTGGACGAAAATTTCACACCCGTTGGATCGACCGCCACGGTGTGGAGCCGATACTTGGCTCTACACATGCGAAAACAGCTGTCGTTCGGTACGGATTTCTTTGCCTGTCGGTGTCAAATTGTAACCGTGCTTTAGACATGTGGTGGCTGGCGTTGGCGTTGTTCCTCCTGTGCATTATAGAAGTGAGGATCTCAGTTGTCGATTTTCCTCAATTCTGCAGTGCTAAAGGAACCATCAGCGTCCTGGTCTGACCAATCCTGTGAATAATAGCTGGTTCAATATCTTCACCATTGGTGAGTGTTTCTGGTCTGGATGTTGCGAGAATGGTTGATAAGCCTCTCGCAGTCTTTGAGTTGGTCTCCGCGTATGGGACTGTCGGACTGAGCCTCGGTCTACCAACTGTTGGTCTTCTCGATATTGTGGATCGTTTTGTGTACTGACGAGCCCATGCAGGCAAACTATTCGCTGTCCGGGGTCTTCCATCCACTATCCAAACTCATCGTCTGTCTGGTGATGCTCAGAGGGCGTCATCGCGGCCTCCCTGTTGCAATAGATCGCGCAGTCATGCTCCCAGAGCCTCAACTTGATGACCAAATGGGCTTACAGAGGAGGATGAGCCTCAGTATGAACCATCCTTCAATAGACTGGACCCCCTCCGGTGTAGATGGCACATCCTTGAGGCAGGCTCCGACTATACACGCCTCGAGCGTTCGAGGGGGTGTCTAACGCTATTGGAACGAGCGCGAATACTTCTGGTGCTCTTCATACCCGATCCCTCTTGCATGATATCATCGGGCATGGTGGTTCCGCGTTGTTGTCCGGTCTCCTTTGTTCCTTCGTGTATTCATTGGCTATCACCGTTTTACCCAAACACGCCGTGCCGTAGTATACCAGATAAGTTACTAGGTTCATCTGTTTTATCAGTTATCATTAGACAGGTGGAGGAAGCAGGCGTATGAGGAGTATGGGGTTTGTGTGGGGAAAGGAGTATGTCGGGCGTTTAGCTCAGTTGGTAGAGCGCACGCTTTGCATTCCGATACTGAATCGGGAAGGTTGCGTGAGGTCAGGATTTCGAGCATCCTATCGTCCATCGAATTTTTTTTTTCGTCCGCCTTCACCTCACGTCATAGATCGTAGACCAGCGTCAGTGGGGGATTCCATAAGCGCTGCCCTCTCTTTTTCAGACACGACCATGACCAACTTGTTGGACTTTCCGCCAGAGCTTCTCGTCCACATTTTTGCATACCTACCTTTGACCTCGTTACGGGGACTGCTCGCGACATCCAAAGGATTGAACAACCTTATCTCCACATCCGTCCTCCTCCAGTATATTCTCCACTTGGAGTCCTCCGCCCACTCTCTCTACCCCTCTGTGTCCCCTACTTCCCTCACAGATCAGTTAAAGGTCTTGACAGACGCCGAAACACGGTGGCAAGATTGGGATTATACCAGTTTCAACCGTCTGGGAGTCCAACACCGACCGAGTGGCATATATGATCTTACCTCTGGGATCTTTATCCTGGGGGAAGGTTCGACTCTCGGAAGGCTCACCGTAGGACTGCGTTGGGTAGATTTAAGGCTCGGAAAAGATCTCGTTTGGTACCGGTTCGACTTGCAAACCCCAATCGTCGATCTCGGGCTGAATGTGCTGGAATGGGACCTTATTGCGGTTGTTTCTATGTGCGTCAATTTTTTTCGCCTAAGTCACGGTGTCCGTGGTATGCTCACAAAAAGATGCAGGCGGTTGGGAAACCCGGGGTTCTGTCAACTCGATATGAGCCTCTTACAACTCTCCAAGTCCAAGGATTCCGTGGCCACCCACCATCCAAAGGCAAAGAGGCCCGTGATTCCCATCATGCAGTATCCATTCGAAGACGGACATTGCAGCATCGCGATTGAGATCGTAGGACCTTACCTCGCCCTTTTGGTTGTCTTCCCGGGGAACCGCGATTCACCGGACAGGTTGTGGGTTTTCGAGTGGCAGACTGGAAACGTGAAATTCGTAAGTCAACGAACGATATGTCCTGCCCTCTCGGTTTATTTACTCAGTTATCGACATACAGGTACGCTCGTCGCGATGGATGACGTACAACTCACTTGCATTCTTGAACGAAGACACTCTCATCTTACCCAACCTCCTCGATTGTGCCATCGAACTATGCTCTTTCACACAAAAACCCGCCTGGACCCCAGCTCCTGTCTCGCCACCTGGAGATAACGGCATTGTGATGCTGGAGACATCGTCCGATTGTTTGCCTCTCTCTACGAGCAGAACTTTGAAGCTACCCGCCACACGTGCAGGGATGTCTATACTTCGGATGGCGTGTAGAGGAGAGCCGAATCCGTTCGGTAGCGGTTCTATCTCACAGCCAGTCGAGCACGGACCGCTGTTTCGACCTGTTCCCGAATCGTCTATCGTGATTTTCAATCTCCTCGTTGGCAGCGTATCTCACAGGTCCATCTCGTTTGTCGTGAACAGAGAATCTCTCCTTCAACTTCTCGAAAGCGACGACCTCGAGGGGAGTAGTAACATATCTCAACCCGAGGTAGATGAACCAACTCCGGCCGAACTGGAAGAAAATCCGTTCTTGACGAGTCCCGATTACACCGTTGCGAATAGCCGAGGCCTTCCGAGTTTTGTTCCCTGGAGTAGGTGGGGGACACGTACGGTTCGGTGGTTCATGACGGATGATATCCCGACGAGGTGGATCACGACAAGCTGTGGGTATCGTTGGGCGACGATTGCAGAGGAACTCCCGAGTTCAATTTACATCCGGGACTTTAATCCGTGGCGCATCAAGCAGGCCAAGGCGAAGCTTGGGGATAGAAAAACGTACGAGACCGAACGGACGATCGTGACGGTTGCTCGCCCCGGATCACCTACGTTGGAAGAAAAGTCGATCTTCGCGGATCCTGTGTCCTCCGACCTTGAATATCTCGAGGTCAGGACAAAGGAGCAGTATCGCTATTCGAGCGTTTTCATGGATGAAAATTGGATACTGGGGATTGTTGTGAGTATCATTGTTTTGTATCCATAAGGTAACGGTGGCTGAAAAAAATCTTGCAGCTTGACGAACTTGGGCAAGATATGAAGGCAGTAGATATTTATTCCTTATCTACAGTTTTATGATGGAACCGATGTCGGTCCATTGGGTCCGACGCGGTATGCTTTTCCGTGACCGCGTTGTTCCATACACGATGGTTGAAAGCGAGTATCACCCCATTAACGCACGTAGTCAAATGCTATTACCGTAGCAAATGTCGTAATGTAGACTGGTTACGAATAGCTCTTGGACTTCTACCTGACTTGCCGAGGGAGCTGCGCCTCTGATTGTACCCTTATTCTGACCCTCGAAAAGACCTCCGCCTGTAACGGAGACCACTCCACAGTGATCCCAGATGCATGGTAAAAGGCTCCAGTTCGGTATGTCACCCCGCTGTCGCCACATTGGATCAGAGACACGGCACACATTTACCATAAATACCCTACACCAATTCTACATGGTCCTGGAAGAGGAGGGACTCGATTACACGATACTGTGTTAGCGATATCTGGCCTTTTCGCATCTCCATTTTTGTGCCACTGCAAAGGAAGCAAAGGAGACGACATGAGCGTACTGGGAGGAGGTGAATTGAATCAAACTCACTCTGGGAGGTATATTGGTGGACAGTCCCTCCGGGCGAGTACGAAAACTGGTTTCGTTGTATCCGGAGGGGTGACTGAGGAGAAGGGTCAGGGACGGGTTGCTGGAATACGCAGTAGGGAGGAGGACAGACTCATTGATGGGATAAACTGGATTTCATCGTTCAAGGACTGTTGATTCTCGGGCAATGCCTTTAACACCGATTCTCCGAAATGGGTGGTTAGCAGGTCCGCGTAGCTGTGTAATCGTCGTCACCATGTGTGGAATGGGGGAATATTGTCTGTTTCGCGTACGTCTGAGCGTGTTTTAGTTCTGTCTCGGATAATCTCCCTTGTAGTAAAGGATTTGACAAGATCCATCGCGCGTAATCTTCTATCTGTCGTAAGTCAGTTGTCAACTTTCTTATGCAGAACTGTTGGGGGTTAGATACCTTGGAGAGTCTCGTTCGAACATAGGACCTGACCACGAACTTTACCCGCTCGATCTCCGTTTGGGCGAGCATGATACGGAAGTGTTCATCTTCCGAAGCATCTGGATCCGTTCGTAGAAGGCTGACGGTAGTTGACTGTCCGCTTGTGCGAGAGGAGGTCAGCCTCCTCGATGTACAGTGCACGAGCGATTGTGAGAAACGGCGCACCTGTTTATGAATGTGATCTAAAATGCCGGCAAGGAGTTCTGCTTGGATAGGTAGTATGTCTGGAGCGTGTCGCTCATTCATCCAGTGCCGGATGAGTTTCTGGAGAGGTAACTCTTGGGCATCGTCAAGGTCTGCGAATGGGAAATCTTCTTGGGGTGGTGGAGACGGCGAGGCGTTCCTCGCTCTGGTTACAAAGTCTGTCTGGTTTAAGGAAGGGGGAGTGTCCATGTCCCAGTCGGTGTCGAGACTGGATGCCATGATCTTTTTTATCTTTTTGTCGGAAGGAGCGGGTGATGTGCCCCTCGGGAAAGCCGATCGGACAAAGGACGATCAGAATAGCACAAGAGCCGCCTTCGGGCACACTCGCGGTATCCTTGCTCATTGACTATCAACTATGAAGAATAGAAACAAGCAAACAAAGTTTCCGGTGGTATGTCCGTCCGAACCCACCCCGGAGTCCACAACTGATGATCTGTATATCTCAGGCGCGTATCAAACGGATTATGCAGAAGGATGAGGAAGTGGGCAAGGTTGCTCAGGCCACCCCGGTCGTTATCTGTTGCGTCGTCCCCGCTGGAATCATCCAACTCGCCCTTTCTCATTGGAACTTTGACAGCCAAAGCGTTGGAGATGTTCCTCGCGATGTTGGTGGAGGAATCAAACAAGGTCACTGCTGCGAGAGGGTCCAGGAAGGTGGAGGCGTATCATCTGTGAGTCTATTTTCTGCACTGCGGTTTCTGGCGCGTTTTGACGCGATTTGGGGTTTGGCGACAAGGAAACACGCAGTCGAGACGGTGGAAATGCTCGATTTCTTGAAGGAGATCGTCGAGCCCGTGCCTGACCCTTCCGCTGGTGGCACGATCAACCTCGAGGCGGAAGATAACAACGGGGGCGGTGAGGCGAAGAAGAGACGGGCACCGAAAGGGAAGAAATCTACTGTAGGCGATGAAGAAGAAGGGGGTGCTCCGGCTCCTAAACGAAGGAGGAGGAAGAAGAAGGAAGAAGAAGCGGAGGATGTGGCGATGGGAGGGACTGGCGGCGGTGATGAAGATGAAGAGTGAATTTTATCGTATATTGTACAATCAAAGGTTTAATGCCTCCCGCTACCACCGTCGATGACACCAATAACCTCGGCGAGGGCGACAGTCACCTCGTTCTTGATTTGCTGCCTGAGGATGAAAACTGGATGGAGGAGCTGAAGCAAGAGGTTCAGTTCAGAGCGATGTTGCACAGAGGTACGGTGGATATTTTCATTTTCAAGAGTTTTCTATACATATTTTCGTTTGGTTCTGCAGGGGGAGAGGTTCCTCGACTTGTCGCGGTACAGGGTGAGATTAACAAGGACGGAAGGTTATTGGCATATATTCTGCAAATCCATATATCTGACTCGCCAATCTGCCACCCGATAGTTACCCAATCTACAGGCATCCAGCCGACGCCTCTCCCCCCCTCCTCCAGTTCTCTCCAACGGTGTCTAGGATCCGTGCCGCGGTCGAAGCGCACTTGAATCACCCAGTCAACCACGTCCTCATACAGCACTATCGCTCTGGAAAGGATTATATCTCAGAGCACTCCGACAAGACCATCGATGTCGTCGCCGGTTCCAAGATCGTGAACGTCAGTATCGGAGCAACCAGAAGTATGACCCTCCGAACCAAGAAGGACGCATTATCGTCGGAGGAAGAGAAATCTCGGAAGCATCAGAAGTTTCCTCTGCCAGATAGGTCCATGTTCGTCATGGGCCTAGAGACGAACGCAAAGTGGTTGCATTCCGTCAGACATGACAACCGACCATTCCATACCAAATCCGAGGAGGAGAGGTACATGAACGGCGAGAGGATCAGCCTCACGTTCAGGAACATTGGCACATTCCTCAGCACGGACGGAACCAAGATTTGGGGCCAAGGATCAGTCGCAAAGTCCGCAGAAGAAGCTCGCGATGTGGTGACAGACCAAGAAGAGGTCGAGAAGCTAATTGACTGGTTTGGGAGAGAGAATCACCAGTCGGATTTCGACTGGCAAGGGGTATACAGTCAAGGTTCGGACGTAGTCAACTTTACACAGTTATGAAGGAGCACAAGAATCATTATCTTGGAACACGATATACACAAACAACAACTGGGATCCTTCTAAGAGAAACTAGGGAGACAAAAAGAAACGGTTTGTTGGTAAAGCTACACGAATGTGACGGCGGGATGGAAAGTCTTTGAGGGTGCGCGTTATGAAGATGACTGCGTGGGTGACAAGGCGGATAAATAGAGGATAAACAAGTGGTCTGTGGTGTTGTCAAAAGAGAGATGCCATGGTCTTGGTTCGAACCAAGCCCTGACGTCGCGTGTGCTTCATCAGGGGCTGGAGCTTGGGAGGGTCGGCGGTCATCTGAGCCAAGCGCGCCTCCTCCTGCTTCGCACGCTTCCGGCGGTGTTCATTCTCATCTTCTTCAGTATAGCTGACGGACGAAAATATTGACGACTCGGAGATATCCTGGAATGTTGGGCGGAAGCGGGCCATCCAGTTGTCCCGTCGATCAAGGGGGGAAGGCTGTTGGAGGTTTTTTGGCGCCTTCCAAGGGTATTTGGCGGATGGGCTGTTATCGTAGTCCTCCAACACATTGTTATCGAATTTGGAAAAGTTTTTTTCCCGTTCTTCTGCCGTGATCCACCCAAGGTCTAATAGTCTCCTTAGGATTTTCCCGTGTCCACCGGTGGGACTGAGCGCGAGCCCTCGGGTGTCAAATGGATGAAGGTATCGTTTTCGCAGATAGGCATCGTAGTTGGCGAGATCGAGGACCGCATAGCGATAGACCTCGGTGACGGGGGGATTGGTAGACTCAAGGGCGTAATCGCGGACCTTTACACCTTCCTGTTGAGCCCTCTCGATTTTGACCGATTGCTCTTCATCGACGACTATGGTCGGAACAGGTGAAGGTTCGCGGGGATAGTGAGGTGGTTCTGGCTTCTCCTGCATCTCGGAGTGTTTGCGTTTGCGGGCTGTAGAAGAAGATTGGCGGGGAGTAGACGTTTGGGGGATGGTGGTCGTGGTACAAGGTGACGCCGGAGCTAAATGAGGGAAGCGATCTATTAATCTTCGGAACAAACAAAGAGCATGGGGTCCGAAGCACGAACTAGATATGGAAGACACCATGGCTTGAGATCCAATTGTCTTTGACAGCCAAGAGGTGAAGTACGACATGGCGGATTGCACGCGGTTGACGACAAAGGTCTTTGGGGGTGGGGCGCTGACGGGGGAAGGTAGTGGTGGTAGGAAATGAAAGAGGGGAGGGTCCAGCAGAGTGATTTATACTAAACCTCGGTGGCCCAAGAAATCGAGGCTCCGTGGGAATACCACTTGTAGCAAAGCAACAAAGGGATGACACGGCTTGACTTGTTGGGTGTCTGGAAACGCAGAAAAAAAATCCTGTGTGTCTCCTGAGCTCTTGATCGTCCTAGTAGATACGTCGGTGTCAGCGTCGGGCAGGGGGAGAAGGTCGCTGCTGCGTCGGGAGTCGGGGGAAGACAAGGTAAGGAGTCGGGTCATTCTTCCTTTTTAGGAAAACACAGTCATCACACCACGTGACGTTCATTGATTCTTGACTCCCACGGCGCACGTTGCCTTACCTTTTTGAATCTGTGCGCAACGACGACGATGGCTTCAACTCTGCTCGTGGATCGACATGTGTCTTACATCCAAGCTCTGGGAGATGTCCGTTTGCCATAAACAAATTTCGATTTCTTGACTTTTTTTTGACTGGAAAGAGAACAGAACAAAGATGATCTCGTCTATCATATGACCGCTCATCTGCGCCTGAATGCGGTCTACTGGGGACTCACTGCTCTATGCGTCATGAATAGGAAAGATGCCCTCGATAGAGAGGAAATGATTGATTTCGCCATGAGCTGTTGGGACGAGGAAGCAGGTTACACTTTTATGTCTCCATGACTTCGCCTGCGCCTCGTTGACGCACTGCTTCCAGGCGCATTCGGAAGTCACCCTGATCACGATGCCCACCTACACTCAACCTTGAGCGCCATCCAAATTTTAATCACTCATGACGCCCTAGACAGGCTGGACGTTCCCCGTGTCGTTAATTGTGAGTGTCTAAGCTTTCCAAACGGCCCGCGTTGGCCTATCCACCCAGTTATCTTATCTCTCCAGCAACCTTCAGGCGTTTTCGCTGGGGATAAGTTTGGAGAGACAGACACAAGGTTTCTGTACTGTGGGGTGGCTGCTTTGTCATTGCTTGGACACCTGGACAAGCTCGACGTGGAACAAACGGTGACCTATATCCGTCAATGTAAGAATTTTGACGGGGGGTACGGCAGTTCCATTGGCGCTGAGAGTCATGCTGCCCAAGGTAGGCATACCCTTATACTCCGTCTCGGATCTCGTTCCCGATACTAATGACCCCGCAGTGTTTGTGTGTGTTGGAGCATTGGCTATTTTGGATCGGCTAGATGAGGTAGACCACCAAACTCTTTGCTGGTGGCTCGCTGAGAGACAACTTCCCAACGGGGGCCTGAATGGACGACCGGAGAAGAAGGAGGATGTGAGTTCGTGCTCCCTTCTCAAAATATCTGATCCCTAGATGCCCCACAGGTCTGCTATAGTTTCTGGGTTCTCTCAGCGTTATCCATCCTCAACAAGCTTAGTTGGATTGATTCGGAGAAGCTTTCCGAGTTCATTCTTTCAGCCCAGGTTCGTCTTTCTCTCAAGTGGTGGCCTGCACTCTTTGGAGAAGGTTGACCCATGACCGTGTGGACCAATAGGATCCCGACAACGGGGGCATATCTGACAGGCCTAATAACATGGTGGACGTTTTTCATACGCACTTTGGCGTTGCAGGTTGGCTGGCCCAACACCTCAGGAACATATAGATTTGTAACGCCTTTTTTCTAGGGTTATCGCTCCTCGGCTATCCTGGACTTGATGATCTAGACCCCGTGTACTGTATGCCCAAGTCCATTATTGAGAAGATGGGGCTGAAGAAGGGGTGGGTTTCGTTGGAGAGGCGGAAAGTTCTGTAGCATATCCCGTCTCAAGCCACAGATTTCAAGGAATTTATTTTACTTATCGCCATCAAACGTGGATAAGTGGTGGCCTTACTCCCCCGATCGGATCCTGCCCGGTGCTATCGGGGAGGTCGAACTAGAGGATGGGTTTACAATGGAGTTGGCGATGGTTGGTGGAGCTTTGGAGTCCCCTTGATCTCGGACCATATACAATTCAGAGGGAATACGCCGGTGTAGCTAACAAAAAATACCAGCAGCTGGTAAATCACCGAACAGAAAACGGACTGAGAATCTTCAAGTTCAAAGGCCTCGTTCCTCCAGGTAGGCCTTATGTTCAGCGGCATGGCCGTTGATTTCTCTGTCCACAGTCATTCTCCAAATAGGCAACGCGATCTGTGGGGTAAATACTATTAGGCTACGAACTGGGGGATTTGTTCGCTTGACTTACGCATCCAAGAATATTCAAGGCCCAATCCTTGAGGAAGAAACGACCCGGGGAGG
>Ga0307512_10002807_pt1 | contig 21223 bp, 20 predicted proteins | sample 14_EM_MG_FD_200267 | JGI IMG/M metagenome (GOLD analysis project Ga0307512, IMG submission 200267) | Populus trichocarpa ectomycorrhiza microbial communities from riparian zone in the Pacific Northwest, United States - 14_EM | ecosystem: Host-associated > Plants > Roots > Unclassified | place...
TAGCTTTCTAATCGGGTCAAATAAATGTATATTTATTAGATGGTATTTGATGGTATTCGATTGTATTCAACCCTACTCGATCCGATTCGCTCCATTTCTGGCTGGGCTTACGATGTTGAGATGATCAAGACCCTGGAGCACCCGCATCTCACTCCACAGGCTCTCCTCATTCCCCTTGACTTTCTTCTTCGGAATCGCCTTCAGTGCAATATCGCGCGTGACATCCCCGACGCCGTTTGGGCGGAGGGATTCCGCGTAGTTGCGGAGGAGAGTGGGGTAGCGGGGAGAGAGTTGGGGGTGACGATGGGGGGAGGCGTGGATGGGCCGGCTGCACGGCGCTCAACGAGGGTCCACTGGTGGTACGTGCCATGTCGCGCACTACCATATGCGATGACTATGATGTGGGGTCTGTGGTACATTCACGGTATCGTTTTAGAGTGTAGTCACCCGAGAGGCTTTCACACGTACCATGACTTTTCCAAACGAGCCAGTCCCGAAGACGTCGCGTATCTCGTACTGCTTTTCCTTGTTCGCCGACGGCGGTTGCACCATCACATTTTAGGAGATGTGCGGGAACATCTCGTTGTCGTTGCGCCGATAGTGTCGGAATCGGTGACTATGCTCTCTCTCGACTGTTAGGTGCTTGAAAGGACATCCGCTACGGACCGCTAGGGACGAGTGTAATATGTTAAGACTAGAACCTGGATTTTCTCTGTGCTGGCTCATCAACTCGGACACGAGTCCTGCAACGGGATACACATTGATAGGCCGTCGGAGACGGTTGTTATATTTGTGTTGACGCTCATCGCAGAGTTGGGCATAGGGTTCATAGGGAAGGGTAGTTGGACTGGAATCGGCCGAATCGTCGCTACATCCTTACGTGGAAAGGAGTGCCGGGTGGGAACGACTCGGCTCCATCCAATTTTCGTGATTCCATTCCTCTTGTCCTCTAACTCGTAATGGCCGTCCCTCACTTTCTCGCGGTGAGTTGGACGATAAATTGCCTTAACCGCAGCACCGTGGTGCTCACCAGCGCTCACTGCTCAGGCTTTTCCACAGGTCTCGCTATGCGCCTAGGACCACGTTGTTCCGTCCTGTCGGCGCGCCTCATGCTCCATCACATACGTCACCAGGCGGTTCTCATTTCTGCATCTATCTCATCCTTTACTTGATACTGGTATTTTGTTGTTGATCCCCGATCCTTGGCTCCAAGATCTGTTACCCCGAGTCTCTGCTTCTGACCGATCTGACCGCCTACTATGCTGGACGCCTTCTGCTGTTCTCCCTTTGCTTCCCTGTTATCTTCCCCTATCATCGATAGTCCACAACCAAGATATGCATGGCCCCCCTGTCTCGCTGTTGAATGGCACTGGGTGAATGCTGTATGCAACTACTATCAGCTGAAGCAACAGATTCTCGAATTGCGCAGGATAGGAACTGATCTTGATCCTAGTGGCGCCTTTAAAAGGCGCTATGCGTTACGTGTGACCGGGTTTATCGGTCATCTATGTGGCTGCGCTATGTGAAGTCTGGACCGACATATTGAGGGCCTCGTAGAATACAGAAGGACAAATGACGTATGTTAAACATGACCTCAATGCATGGCTGATACAAAGGCGACAGCCTGTTACATCCCCTCTTTTCCAGGTTCAATCTCTACTTCGGCTCTCACCTTTTTGACACGTATGTCCAAACTCCTCAACTCCGAGCCCATTGACAGATGGACCTGACTTGTCATTTGCAGGCTGTCGTCCGACCTGCTTGAAACCCAAAATCCTAGTGCCATAGCCAAGTTTCCGACTCACCGATCGCTATCCTGTCTCCTCGAACTGGAAACTGAACGTACTGAACCCCAGTCCCACCACTAACTACCCATCCCTCAACGCATCGCTAATGCAGGCCGTCAATGATTCCAATGGGGGAAAGCATGTCGCACGTCGACAAAAGATATTGTGGGTTGAAGATAGCCAAGGTGAGTGACAACAAGCAGGTCCTTCTTACGGTGACTAGTACTGAATTGGACGGAGCAGACCGGCTTTACCCGCGGGTGACTGTCGACGCGATCCCCGACAATGTCCTTCTAGAAACATTCGAGTTCTATCTGGGCAAAGATGATCCCGATGGAATTAACAAGGATCATGATTATGATGGATGGCAAACGCTGGTACACGTGTGCCACAGATGGCGATGTATCGTGTTTGCTTCACCACGTCGCCTGGATCTTAAACTTTACTGCACTGGACAACGATCGGTCAACTCGAGGATGCTGGATATCTGGCCAGCATTACCTATTGTCATATTTGCCCTGGACATGAAGTACAAAGAGGATGCGACTAACGTCATTGCCGCGCTCAGGCAGCACAACCGAGTATGTAAAATGTATTACCGCAACGGGCAATTTCAAGATTCCTTGTTGGGAGAATTTGGGACAATAGACAGGCCATTCCTGGCGCTGACAAGTCTGAAGCTCTTCTCTTTGGCACAAAACGTCCCAGTCCTTCCTGATTCGTTTTTGGGTGGATCTGCCCCACGTCTGCGATTACTCGACTTGTATGGTATTCCTTATCCGTCAATTGGAAAACTGCTTTTATCTACCACTAACCTTGTCCGGCTTTCCCTTTGGCGTATTCCTCATTCCGGATATATTGCACCCGCGACGATTGCCCCTTGTCTGTCCGCGTTGTCTAACCTCGAATCACTTTCTCTTGGATTCCAACACCCTCAATCTCACGCCCATCGAGCAAGCCGACATCCGCCCCCGCTCACTCGTGTAGCCTTACCCAATCTCACCTTTTTATTCTTCCACGGCGATATTGAGTACTTGGAGGACATCCTTTCTCAAATCGAAACACCCACGCTCAACGAAAGTTATTTTCGTTTCTTCAATCAACTAGTATTCGATACTCCACTACTTGGGCACTTCATCCGTCGCACCGACGCATTCATGGCAATTCATACAGCACATGTAGAATTTTTCAGTTCAGTTGTCGGGGTCACACTTTCGGGACACGACTCACACGAGGAAATGGATGATAACGACGGCGAAGCCCTGGAATTGCGTATCTCTTGCAAACCGTTGGATTGGCAGGTTTCTGCCCTTGCCCAGGTCTTGAACTCATCCTTGTCTTCCTTCCTAACTTTGGAAAGCCTCGAGATCGCAGTACCCCATGAAGATTGGCAAGGCGAAATTGAGGTCACCCAATGGCAGGAATTTTTTCAACCGTTCACCTCTGTGAAGGAAATGACCCTACTACGCGAGCATTCGGTTCGACTCATCGTACCTGCCCTTCAAGAGCTTTCTGGGGAAAGAGCAACAGGAGTGTTACCTGCTCTACAAGATCTCTTCTTAATGACGAACGGCTGGCAGCTATCGGGACCTGTCGAGGAAGCCGTTGAGCAGTTCATCGCCGCACGACAAGTCTACGGTAACCCTGTAATTGTCCACTACCAAGACATCGAAAGTGAGGAGGAGGTGTAGGTGTGTCGGGACTCGGGAGGGTCGGTGATCGGTAAGTAAGCTGCTTCCCGTCCAATTGATGTCTCGTCATACTATCTGCTTTGCGCCAATTTCCCTTACCATTTCATTTTTCCATGTCGAGGTGCCAATTACTATGCTTTTGCTACTGTCACGCATTATGATCTTCTTGTATGATAAGTATCTTTGAACTCAGTATGTCGTATGGGCTGTAACACCCGGTGTACCAGGACATTTATCTCGACTCTGCGAAATGCGGTGTTATGTTGTGAATGCATGTAAGCTTGAGATTGATTTAGGGTCAGAACTATCCATGGCAGTCGCACTCCACTCCCGCCGCCACAAGTTCCCGAGCATACCGACGGCATCAAACGGATCGACTGAGCCCCACCGTTGGCATGATCCCCAAGGTCGAACGGCCCAGGCATAGCATACGCGGTGCGACCTCTTCCTCCTCTACCTTCTCCATTTTGCACGGCTGGGACGCCGTCGTCGTTGTGTGTGCGCGGGGTCTATCTCCATTTCACGTGTTCACGGTCTTGGCAGTAGTCTTGGGTTTGTTGGGGGCTCAGAAAATGACATCGGAGGCGGAGGTTGTTGGTTTTGGAGTTCCCTCGGCCACGAGTCCCGCCAGCCCACCCCGAGGCCTACGGTCATCCGGCGATGGAGGCGACAGATACTGTTGTTCTCTCTTGGTGCCTGGTTCCGGCGTCGGGCGCCGCGACGGTGGCCCGCTTCTGCTCCCGCCCTCATCCTCATCGTCAGAGCTGAAAGTCAGCTGGTCCTTTCTTGTCGTTCGCACCATCACTTTTCGTGAAACTGCGACAGGCACGCGCCGCACCAGCGTTGGCACTGGTCAAAGTTCTTGTGCAGATCGCGGCGGTCGTGTTCGGTCGGAGAAGCGAAGCTCGTGAGCCATGGATACGACAGTGCTTGTTCAGCAGTGAGACAACGCGTGGGGTTGGGATTGAGTAGAGCACGGGTAAAGCTTTTGGTTGTGGTGTAGGGTACCAGCGCATAGAGGTCAGATAAGCGCATTCCCACAAATCGCGACAATCCCGGGCGTACCTTCATCGGATACTTCTTCCATAGAAATTCACACTCGCCTCCGTCGCCCACTGTATCACCTTCATTTCATCTGCCCTGAATGATGTGTATCCGCGATGAAGGCGTAAGTGATAATTCTGCAACATGTAATTAGGATTGCATTGGCGCATCGCGGCGAGAATGATTGGTAGGGGTAGGAAGTAACCGTACCCTGTTGACCAAAGATCGACAGGCTTTCCGCACACGTTTTGGTTGGGTACCTCTGGAGCGACACAACCAAAGCTTCCTGCTACAGAGGTGAGTAATTCCCCAGAGTAATCGAGGTGCTTGTCCAGCAAGGTCAAAAGACACCCATATGGCAATTAACGATATCCGACGATGGGTCCTCGCCGACTTCTCGGTACGGAAGAGAACATTCTCCAGTCTGCTCACAAGCCACGCATTAGATCCAAAGATCTCGCAGAAGATCCGAAAATGAATGATAAAGGGGAGGGACAACATACTGGGGATCCCGGTGGACGATGCCGTAGTCATGGAGGTACCTCGCGCTGGACAGGACAGAACTAGGGATAAAACGAAACGCATCAGTCTCTCGTTGCTACTACCCAGTGAAGAAAAATCGGCGTACCAAGCACTGCTATGGCATCTCGTTCTGAAAAGTGGCCGCGCTAGCTGAGAAGCTCAAAATGTTCGCCGCCTACAGCGAGGTCGTGTCTTGTCCGGGACTCGAACCATTCGTAGAATTTGACCTTTGGAAAGACAACAAAACATGCTAGGAGTTGGGCGTTGAACATTGAACAACGGCACGGCCGCGCGGGCGCACGGTGGAGAAAAGAAGGGAGGGGGATGGAACGCACCATGCCAATTGGGATGATCGAGACCCTGGAGCACCCCCATCTCGTTTCATATGATCTCCGCGTTCCCTTTGACTTTCTCCTTCGGCATGGCCTTCAGTATGACCTCGCGTTTGACGTCCCCTTGCGCCGTCAGCGGAGGAATTGCTCGCAAGGTTGAAGGAGAGCGGAGTGGCGGGGTAAGAGTTGGGGGTGGGATGGCCTGGAAGCGCGGCACTTGGCCTGGGTCCACTGTTCTGGCGCTGCGATATGACCACGAGGACGTTCCGTTGCCATTGCGGTGATTGCACTATCCAAATTGGTGATCCTTTTCTCCTTCTCCCTAGGAAGGGAAGGTAAGGGAATTTCAAATGTCTTGAAACATAGGTCCGCGTGAGACGACAAGCTCGGACCCCAAATTTGCAACACAGAAAGCAGAAAGCGTTTACGAATTGCCATTCTCGCGCTTCGTTGGTGGCGGATCTCAGGTCTCTTCTGTTTCTTTTCCCACTTTTGTATCCCGTTGCAAATCGTGATTGGACGGTCCACCCTTTTGCCACCGCTCGACCATGGCCGCACCCACCTGCCTTGTCACCCAATTGTCTCTCTTTCGGCTTGCTTCAAACCCGAACTCGGTTCCATCTTCAACCATTCAGATATACTCATGCTCGACCACATCCCTAATGCCTACCATCAAGAGCTCAAATGCGGGGAAGGTTGTAACACGTTGACAAAAAGGTCGGTGATAATCCACAGGTCCCTCTTGGACAATGACAAGTACGTGGTTTCAAGTCAGCTCTACCCACCAGTGACTATCAGTGCGCTCCCCGACGACGTCCTTCTTGAGGTAGCCCAATTCTGTGTGGATGAAGAGTTTGATCTTCTCCATAAAGACAAAAGACTTATGCTCGTCCTCAAAGTCGAACGATCTGGGCATGTGAAGTTCAACCCCTGCATCCCCCTCTTCATCTTCGTTTTGTACAGCTGGGGCGCCATCGTCGTCTGCGCAGAGCGCATCTCCCTCTTGCACCTTTTTGGCCTCAACAGCAGCCTCGGCTTTGTACAATCCTGTTGTATAAACCCTCAGTTCGGAATGGTCAAGACGAACTTGATATATTAAGCTTCTACCTGTTGTATAAACCTACGCGTGATAAGTAAAACGTGAACGATAATATGAAAAGTACAGCTTACCCTCAGTTCGGAATGGTCAAGACGAACTGAGGGGAAAAGCGAAAAGCGAAAAGAAAATCGTAAATATACTCATAGTGAAGTCACATGCCGAAATGTCTAAGTGCGACGATCTTAACGTGACCTTAACGCGATAGGTCTTAACACTCCTCCTCACGAAGACAATGAGGTATAGTACAAAAAAATGTGAATAAAGAATGGTTCCTTTTGTGAGAAAGATAAAAGATTAAGGTAAAGAAAGAAGAAAAGGGATCACTCCTCGATACAAAGTCCCAATTGAGGACGCAGCCGCAGGAAATCCGTTCGACCAAGTGGTTTGGTAAGGATATCTGCGACGTTGTCAGCAGAGGATATGCGAGTCACTTTGATCTCTCCATCTGATACCAGTTCCCTAACATAGTGATACTTGACCCGAATATGTTTTACTCGAGGATGCCACAAGTGGTCTTCTGATAGAATGGATGCGGCGTCGTTATCACAATGAATGGGTGTCGGGTGAGATGGGAGTAGGTCAATTTCGTCGAGTAATTCCCGAAGGAACACGGCCTCATGTGATGCTTCATGTAAGGCTATGTATTCGGCATAGCAGGACGAATCGGCGACCGTTCGTTGTTTCCGTGAACTCCAGGAAATCATACCTGAGCCTAATGAGAAACAATATCCTCTGACAGAGCGACTCGTATCTGGGCAATTGGCATAATCTGAGTCTGAGTAACCCACAAGCCGAAGCGGCCCCGAGAACCCAAGTCTCAGGGCAAGAGTGCGAGTACCCTTTAGATAACGAAGCACTCGTATGGCAGCCTCCCAGTGTTCCGGTCTGTAGCAGTCGAGGAAAGAAGCCAAGCGTCCAACCGCAAACGCAATATCTGGTCGGGTCCCGATGGCGATGTACATCAAACTGCCAACCAGGGAACGATATGGGGTGCGTTCTGCCCAGGCCGCTATTTCTGGAGGTATGGGTTCCTTTTTGTTGGGTCTGCGTAATTGTAGTCCTGCAACCATAGGAACGTCGACTGGACGTGCATCATGCTGATTGAATTGGTCGACAACCCGATCGATAAGAGCAGTCTGGGATATAGAGATGGAGCGGGTAGATGGGTTGCGAGAGATTGCGATGCCTAGTGCAAACTTTGCTGGTCCAAGGTCGGAGATGTCCCATTTGCCTTTTAGCAGAGACTTGAAGGACTCGTTCTCGCTCGGATTAGAGGCAATAGAGATAATGTCATCGACATGGACAGCAAAGATGATCGTCCCAGTGGCGGTTTGTCGCCAATAAATGCACCACTCACTGGATAGACGCTTGAATCCCCAACCCTTTACTGCCTTATCGAACGTGCGGTTCCAAACCCTACTCGCTTGCTTCATCCCATAAATGCTCTTCATGAGCTTCATCACCCAATCCTCCTTTCCAGGTGCTTCGAACCCAGGCGGTTGTTCCATGTACATAGTTTCATTCTCTGGGAGAATCCCATGGAGGAACGCCGTCTTTATGTCGAAGTGTTGTATGTCCCATCCGAGCGAGGCAGCTATGTGTAGGAGGGTGCGGAATGATTCCAGGCGTACAGTAGGAGCTGTGGTTTTATCATAGTCGATCCCGTAACGTTGGGCATATCCCTTCGCTACATATCGCACTTTATAACGCACCACATTGCCCATTTCGTCCCGTTTCCGCTTGCAGACCAGTTTGCCCTTGAGAGGGCGCTGTCCGCGTGGTATTTCGGAGCGTGGAACCAGTACAAACACCTTCAAATCCTCGAGACTCTTGAGTTCATCACGTCCTCCAGCGATCCAGTATTCTCGTTCTGGTGAAGCAAGGGCCTGTGCCCATGAGGGTTCGTCGCCAGAGTCAAGAACGGGTTCGATATTGCCATCAGCGAGGCCGGAAAGTACCTTGTCTATGGAGAAGGGGAGAACTGGAGAATTGGAGAATTGGAGTCGAGATCGGCAGGGAACAGGAGATGGGTACGACGGAGAGGGGAGAATTCAGAGAGGAATGCTTGAGTGTGGTCATCTGATTGTGTGGCACGACGGGCGGCACGCTCCTCCTGACGACGGAGAGCAGAAGCACGAACGTCGGACAACGCACCGGAGAGCCGAGTATCAGGGAGTAGACCATCACGAGAAGCATCACGAGAGAGAGGAACGTGGGTGCGAGGGGAACGGCAGAGCGGCGGAGGAGGCGGAGAAGGAGCACGAGGAGGGGGAGAAGGTGGAGTAACAGTAATAGGAGGAGGGATGACAGAAGGAATACGAGGAGGAGAGGAAGGAGGAGTAATAACTGGATGGGGTATGACAGGAGAAGACGAATTAGAAGTTTCTGAAGGAATAATTCTAGAAGGTAACTGATTAGGGATAGAAGGTGTCATAATAGGAACGTTCGTAGCTAAAGTAGGAACAATTGGTGCAGTTTCACCAGAAATTGAAGAGGAAATAGGTAAATGAAGCGAAGAAGAGGGATTAATGAAATTGGAAGGAGGTAGAGGATTCGGTGCAGTAGTACTCATCTCAGACGCGCTAGAGTCCCAGGAGGGAAGGATGCCCTGTTCATCGAGGTTCACCAGAGTGCCAGGCATTAGATTTGCAGGAATGGCATCCAGATGTTCGATGAAGGTGACGTGATAGGAGTTGAACACCCTGCCAGATGCTGGATTCCATAGACGGTAAGCTTTGGCATGTGGTGCATATCCAATCAAAACACAGGGAACCGATCGCTGCAAGAGTTTCGGGTTGTGTGTCAAGACGAGGGCAAAAGCCTTACATCCAATTTCGCGTAGGTGGGAGAGCGAAGGGGGATGTCCGAACCAAAGTTCGAAAGGCGTCTTCCCGTTGAGGGAGGAGGTAGCCGTTAGAGTTGTAAGATAGGCAGCCGTCACGCAGAATTCATCCCACATGAAATCAGGAGCATTACATGCCAAGCGCATAGTGCGTGCTTTTTCGAGTAAAGTCCTGTGTAAACGCTCAACGCGTCCGTTGTGGGCAGAGGTATAGGGGGCAGTGAGGAGGTGTCCGACCCCAAGTTCGGAACACCAGTTTGTCACGGCATGAGAAAGGAGTTCCCCATTGTCAGTACCAAAGGTTCTGAGACGTTCTCCACTTTGGTTTTCGACCAAGCGATGCCAAAACTGGAGCGCTTGAGCGGCATCACCCTTGCTTTTGAGAGGGATAGTCCAGACATAACTCGAGAAATCGTCAATGATATTCATGGCATACAAATGCCCGCTTTTGGAAGTAGATGACATTGGCCCACACAAATCAACAAAGACTCTTTCCAAACGCTTAGTAGCCTTCAATCCCTCTCGCATCTTCGGCACCGGTGTGCGGGCCTGTTTACCAAGAATGCAATGTTCACATCTCGGTGGCATAGCGGAGAGGTTGACAGGCATACCTTTGACAGCGTTGTTCCGAGCCATGTCGATGATGGTGCGTGTATTGCAGTGGCCTAGTCGGCGGTGCCATGTTTCGACGTCCGGGACTCGAGAAGCATATAAAGTGGTGTGATTGGATGGGAAGGAATTGGGGACGATATGGGGGGCGAAATGGGAGATCAAGTATAGATTCCGGGTGTTCGATACTGCCCCTTGCGCGATGGTAGTGCCGGTCTTCTTATCTAATACCCAGCAAACGTTCTCGTCGAAACAGCTGATAGTTTTGCTGTCGCGATTAAGTGTGAGGACGGAGATCAGTCGGACTGAGGACGATGGAGCGAATAAGGCATTATGAAGAATGAGTTGTTGTCCATTTCCTACGTCCAGTTGGATCGTTCCCAATCCTGTAGCGTATACGCACGATCCCCCCAGTCCCTTAATAGGGTGTGCCTGAATACTCCTCAAGTTCTGGAAATCAGAGCACTCTGGGGAAATGTGACATGTTGCGCCTGTGTCCAAGACAAAAGGAAGTTCTTCAAGGCATGCGGCCGGGAAGGGAGTGGAAGCGAAAGCAACAGGGGGCGATTGAACGTCAGGGGGATCTGTAGTCCTGGAGTAGTGCTCCCAATCGAGAGATGCGATGGGGGTTTCTAATTCGGCCACCATGCCCCTGAAATCGAGTAAGTCGTTTACCCGATATGGTGCCCCAGTGTGGTCGCAGATGTTCGCGGTTTGCTGGGGGACGATCAGAGGAGTGGAGACTGGAATGTATGATATGCCATTGATCGTGATGGGAGTAGAGTTCGTCGGGGCAGTACTGGTGGTAGTGATGGGTGTAGGGTTCGACGACGCAGGAGCAGTGGGGGTGGTAGTAGTGGAGTTAGTATTAGTCCCTGCATTATTGGTATTCTGTGTCGCGGTAGTAGCCACATTGGCGTTCGAATTTTGAGTAGACCCCCTAGTAGTACAAGGTTGCTTCCCTGCAGCGGCACGTTGAGCGGCCTTAGCTTCCTCCAGGGTACGTCCAGCCATCTTCCCTCCTGACTTGATACAAAAGTCGATGGTGTGGTGGAGGCGTTTACAATTAGAGCAGACGACGACAGGTGTCTTAGGATCAGAGCCTGAAGTACCCACAAGAGCAATAGTGGTCGGCGTAACTGTCATCTCTGCGCGTCTCTGTGCTAACGCCGCTTCAGTATCGATGCACCTAATAGCTGCAGCCCAGTCGAAGTTAGGGTCGTCCGTCATCCCATGAATATCCGATTGGAGTTGGGGATAGTGACGTCCAAGGGCATTGATGATGACGAATAGGAAAAGCTTGTCCTCATTGATCTTGCCCATCTTCTTCATGCGTTCATGAAGGTTGCGAAGCTGTTTGGACGTAGTGGTCATGGGGATCGAAGGTTCATAGAAAACGCTGAACTCCTTCAAAAGGAGATTGATTTGCGCATGTGGCCCCAATTTTTCATGGCGTGTGCGGAGTGCTTCGAAGACTGCGTGGGAAGTGTCGAAAGGGGATGCATATTCGAATTCATCGGAAGTCATGTGGACCAGCATGAACGCGTGCAGAGCTGTATTGTTTGTTCCCCATATCTCGTGAGCATCGGGGTCGGTAGTCGGATCGGGGCAAGCTAAAGTCCCTTTCAGATACTTAGGTACGGCGCATCGCTCGCTGATAAGTGTGACACGTCGACTCCATTCGATCCAATTGCCTTCGCTAAGATCGAGAATCAGTGTCGAGGGCCAGGTAGGATCAGCGATCAAGCGTTCGACAAAGGTAATGTTGCTAGAACCGACAGTCGCCTTGGCTTTTGCACTTGCGCCTGTAGAGCCGGTAGCCGCTGGCGTCCCAGAACCCCCAGCAGGTGCAGAACCGCCAGTAGTAGGGTTGCCTGATGGACTGGACCCAGTAGGAGGGGTATTGCCAGTAGGGTTTGACGTGGGTGCAGACATAGCTCAAGGGGAGTAAATGATAAGAGTAGTAAGAAGGTGGAGCACGCAAGAGACCAGTACAAGGAACAAGAGTATTGACAAGTTAGAATCGGGCGACAGGGCCCATAACCTGTACAATCCTGTTGTATAAACCCTCAGTTCGGAATGGTCAAGACAAACTTGATATATTAAGCTTCTACCTGTTGTATAAACCTATGCGTGATAAGTAAAACGTGAACGATAATATGAAAAGTACAGCTTACCCTCAGTTCGGAATGGTCAAGACGAACTGAGGGGAAAAGCGAAAAGCGAAAAGAAAATCGTAAATATACTCATAGTGAAGTCACATGCCGAAATGTCTAAGTGCGACGATCTTAACATGACCTTAACGCGATAGGTCTTAACAGGCTTTATTAAGGAAATCGGTAAATAACATCTGGGAGAGCGACGAAATTTTTCTTCGCTGTTTTTGGAGTCCTTAGAAATAGGCGCGAGCGTTGCTCAACGAGAGCGCGAGAGTGTCAAAAATGAGCAAGAGTTTTAGAGCACTTTCCGAGCGCCGGAAGCTTTACATGCGGGGAATTGGCTGATACACTTTGGGGTCGCATCGTATGCGTATGCCTTTCTATAAGTTACAAGTACGCTATTTTTCGTCAGCTCTAACTGTAAAATAGAACATGGCAACAATACCGAAGCATTTGAGTCACAATAAACCAGTGCGTGAACAATACGTAGTGAGGTCGAAGTGCAGGGGTCCTTGTCCGCACTATCATCTCAGCTGCGTACCGACAGCATCGATCGGTTCGACGGTACCCACACCTACGTCCCATGCGTGGCACCACTGTGATCCCCAAAGTCGAAAGGGCCAGGCGTACGGAGCTCCACCTCGTCGTCTTCCTCTTCTTCCTCATCCTCCTCCGTTGTGCGCGGTTGGTATCACGTCGTCGTCTGTGCACGGGGTGCATCCCCTTCCCGCGCCTTTTCGGCCTCGGTAGCAGCCTTGGCCTTGTTGAGGGCATCAAAAAATGACATTGGGGAGGGCGGCGGCGGCGGCGTCATCGTCTTTGGAGTCACCTTTGCCACGAGTCCTGCCAGCCCGTAGCGCGCGATCATCTGGCGGCGGTGCAGGCGGAAGGTGCTGCCGCTGTCACTTTCAGTCTGGTTCCGGCGTCGCGCGCCACGTTGGCGACCCGCTTCTGCTCCCGTCATCATCTTCACCATCAGAGCTGAGCGTCAGCCGGGACTTTTTGTCATTGTCCGCGCCACTACTTTTCACAAAGCGCGACAGGGCCCGGGCCGCCTCGATCGCGTTGCGCTAGCGAGCGCGCGGATCAAAGTTCTCGCGTAGGCCGCAGAGGTCATGTCTCATCGGAGCCCCGAAGCTCTTGAGCCATGTATGGGTCATCGCTTGCTCGGCGGTAAGGCGACGTGCGGGGTCGGGATGGAGAACGGCACGGATGAAATTCTTGGCTGTGATGTAGGGCGCGAAAGTCAGACAACCGCATTCCCACAAGCCGAGGTTGGTCCCGGGCGTCTTTAAAGACCAATCTTGTCGCCGCCAATGAGTTGGAAAAACGAGAATATACGTCCGTGCGTGACTCGAATTATTCGTAGAATCAACCTACGAAGGAAGATGTCAGGGACAAAATGACAGTGGGAATGCGCACATGCGCACATGCACAGTAGCTGAGTTGAACATGAACCGACAACGTTGAGATTTGAGATGGTCGAGACACCCCAGAATCTGCACACCCATCGAAAGGTTCTCCTCGTCCCCCTCGGCCTCCTTCCGGATCGCCTTCAGCACGAAGTCGAGCTTGACATTTGCCCCACGCGCCACCTGCGACGGTGCCTTCATGGGAGGGCCACGAACGGTGGAGGTCATAGAGGAAATAGAGGCGGACAGTGATGATCTTGTTGAAGCATGCGATACACGGGTCCGCTGCGCCGATGCGGAAACGCGGATGACCCTTTCTTGCACGAGCTTGTCGTATGCAAGACAGGAGCAGTACGAGTGCCACGTACATGCTCCGTTGACTACAGTACGCAAGTATGGAGAGGGAAGGGAGGATGCCGAACTTGACCAATCCTAACATCACATCGTGGTCGACTTTGAACCCGGAGTCCTCGCTCGGGATTTAGATTTTGGATTTTGAAGGGGTACTGGGCGTCGCCGAGCGTGAGGAGCGCTCTGGTGTCTTCATCTGTGGGCTCGCTGTCGACCTCTGGAGGACGTATAAGATGGTGAGTACAATGTACTACGAAACCAAAAAATGGGGCTACTCTCAATGGAACGGGGAAGATCAGGAAATACGACCACGCACTGCTATCGTCATACTCCTGTCGGTTTTTGATTCGACACCATATCCTGTCAGCCTAAGGGTCCGGACCACAGACAAGTGACGGGGAGGCCAAGCAAGGCCATTGATCGCATACGCCGATGGAGTCTGGACCTCTCACTTGCGCGTAGTGAGCTCGAGCAGCGTTTGTGTTCGATGTTCACGCATGGTCTTATTTCCGTAGCTGAGAGGTCAGGTCGAATTTCTCATAACAAATGAAAGTTTATTTGTTGAAGGCGGGTAGAGGTGACTCGGACATCCCGGAAAGAGAGCCTGAGCATGCGTTGTGTAGATGAATAATGGCGATGCGAATTCTGAATGGAATGGTGCGCGTTTGTTGTGTGCTGTGTTGTGTTGTGTTTGTTTGGACAGTGTTTGGACATGGTCGCGTCGCGGGAAACGGGAAATTCTCCGACCTCCCACAGTCCTCCCACTGCGACTCCGTTTGCGTTCCGATTGTCACCTGGTTCTTCTTGCGGCATCCACACCAATAGAATATATAATTGAGAGTCGATCATGAGCACGCGCGCAAAAGGCTTACCGTCTATCCTGTTTGTGCTGCACATTTGTGATAGCCCCACCACGTGTCTGGCATGCTAGCTGCTAGAACGGGTTAGGACACCGACCATTTGGTGATGTATCATGGAACTTGAACAGGGTCTCATTCTGTGAGCTGATGGCGTTGTCTGATGCATTCAATCCCTCACGCGTCAGGGTTAACGCGTTAACGTGGCGCGGGTGATCCCCTTTGACTGTCTTTAGAAAGTTCCCTTTCCCGACATCCTGAGCAAAAACCCTGGAATATAGCAACTGCGGCCACGTGGGTGGAGGGATTATGCATGGCGGCGACCAAGGAGGTGATTGATGTGGTTGAGGGGGACTTGGAGGCAAGTAGCGTTGATTGGCCAAAGTGTGGCGCCTGAGGCCTGATGCCTTACATGTACATGTTCAACTTTTAATTTCCCGTTGCATAGCCTCCCACTCCTGTCATCCATGCACCCACGTTGACCAAGCGCCAGCTCCGCAAACTACGTCGAATCCTTGCCGAGCTCGCCGTAGGAGCAGACCACGACGAGCAGCTCATCAATGAATCTCTATCGATGAGGTTTGACTGCTCTGGTAGGATATGCCATTTTGCATGATGCCGCACGGTGCGATGTTGTTGTACGATGAGATGTCATCGCTGGGACGACCTTGGAGCAGAGAAATGGCGCAATACTCCCCCGTGCGGAATGTGCTGGCACAGAAACACAAACGATTCCTTCCCTAGAGGCCAAATGGGCTTGCCACACCCATAAAGCAAGTGAAGGATGAGCGCCGTGTGTGCGCCGTGTGACCTGTCTTCCACGGTGAGCCAAGCATCTTGATGGAGTGTTGCCATTAACGAACCATGTCCCACTGGACAGATCCAACATCACTTCGTGCTCTCTATGTCCGAGTCGAGTTAGGAGCCGTCTCACAGAGATCGAAAGACGCATTTGATAGTCGCTAATAATTGTGGGGGAGGTCTCTATGAGCCCAATGTTCGTGCACAGTGGGACTATGGTGGGCGTGCAAGAACAACACATGTAAGTTCTATAATACAAAGGAGGTTAGATGTGCCGGGGTGGGAGTATTGAATATTGGCCACACACCACCGTCATTGTCTTCTGACAACTCCCCGTTTATCTCATATCTAATCGGGCCACAGGTCTTATCAACTCGAACAGAAGGGTATAGGTGAGAGAATACGTTGACTTCTTCGAGACGGCCTTCAGCACCATGCAGCGCACGAATGTCGTGATGGTCACCCACGGTAATGGCTGCAGCGGTGCTCAAGTTGAAAAACTCCGAACAGAGGAAACAATAGAGGGGGCGGAGGAAAGCCAGAAGGCCTCCTTGGAGGAAGAAAGGGGTGTGGAGGGACTTGCGATGTCGTTATCGACGGGATTTCACCGCCATGGTGCAACACGCCATGCGGCCCTCCACCTTACAGCGTAATGTCGTTTGAGGGAGCAAACAACTACGGAGTGACGACCTCAATGTCGGGAGATGACTCGATGACACAGCGCTACGCGGTTGTGCTGCACTAAAGCGGCAAGTCGAATGGTTCTTTCCAAAGCCAAGCTTTCCACATGCATAAGTGAGCAGGAGCTGCAGGACGAGCGTCAGGCGCGTACCTCGTCGACCGAAGGATGAACGTTCGATGAACTACGAGAGAGAGCATGTAGACCTTGACCAGACCAAACGTCACATCGTGATAGAGTTTGAGTTCGGAGCCCTTGCAGGGGCTTTTGGAGGTGCGTTCGAACAAGTTGCCACTGGTGGGAACCGGGAAGCACTCAGGCATCCTCGTCCATGAGCTGAGGGTCACTTTGCTCAGTTTGCTGTCGAACTTCGAGTCCGGTGGATGAGGGAGAGCGATGAGTAGAGCTAAGCAAAAAAAAGTGGCTAAATAGGATAGGTGAGAGTAACGAATATGACCACGCATCATCGTCCTCATCCTCCTGCCAGCCTCCAGTCCGCCTCCGTAGTCCGTATGCCATCGGTCAATGGCTCGGATACAGAGGGGTGGAGGGACGAGGACACAACGTCACGGATGGAATACTCCTGATGAAGCGAGGGCCCTCACGTATGCATAATGGGCTCGAGTAGTGCTACATTCTGCGTTCCTGTGTGGGATTTCGGTCTGATTACCGTGCCCGAGGGGCGCGGGTAGATGAATGGAAGGATATCTGCTCAAGGCGGTTGGCGATCGCGAACGTGAAAGCAGACCTGGAGTCCTGAACATGCTGTTTGCTGGTACCGACGGCCCTATAGCAAGTGACGACACCAATCTTGGAATGACTGTACAGTAGCATTTTCATTGTCGCCTTCCCCGTGCCAGTGACTGTGTGTTGGAACACGTTGAGGGCTGTGCAGGCTGTGCAGAATACACAAAGACAAACTACGCACGTAGAACACGGCCTCATGCAGCATCCGTCGTCTCCTGATTGATTCATCCAAGTCACCCACCGGTCGCTATCCTGCCTCCTCGAAGCTTGAAACCGAGCCCCCAATCCCATCGCCGACTACCCATCCCTCAACACATCGCTAATGAATGCCGTCAAGGTTTTCGAAGGTGGAAAGTACGTTGCACATCGACGAAAGATGTCGTGGGTTGAAGAAGGCCAAGGTGAGTGACAAAAAGCAGGTCCTTCGTAGGATGACCGTGACTCGTACTGAATTGGGTGGTGCAGACCGGCTTTACCTGCGGGTGACTATCGACGTGCTCCCCGATAATGTCCTCCTGGAGACATTCGAGTTCTATCTGGGTAAAGACAACACCCGGGCCGATGAATTTAACTACAATCACAATTATGATGGATGGCAAACGCTGGTACACGTGTGCCGCAGATGGCGATGTATCATGTTTGCTTCGCCACGTCGCCTGGATCTGAAACTTTTCTGTACTCCACAACGATCGGTCAACTCAAAGACACTGGACATCTGGCCAGAATTGCCTATTATCATATTTGCCTGGGGTGAGCAGTCCAATGAGGAAGTGAATAACACCATTGCCGCGCTCGGGCATCACAATCGAGTGTGTAAAATCCATTTTTACAACCTGCAATCTCGAGATTCCTTGTTGAAAGAATTTGCGGCAATAGACAAGCCATTCCCGGCGCTGACAAGTCTGTGGCTCTCTTCCGAACAAGAAAACGTGCCAGTCCTTCCCGATACGTTTTTGGGTGGATCCGCCTCACGTCTGCGATCACTCTACTTGGAAGGCATTCCTTATCCCTCAATTGGAAAACTACTTTTATCTACCACTAACCTTGTCCGGCTTACCCTTTCTCGTATTCCTCATTCTGGGTATATTGCACCCGAGACGATCGTCCCTTTACTGTCCACGTTGGCCAGGCTCGAATCACTTATTCTTGAATTCCAAGACCCTCGATCTCTGGTCCATCAAGCAAACAGACATCCGCCCCCGCTCACTCGTGTAGCTTTCCCCAATCTCACCTTTTTACAATTAGAAGGCGATATCGAGTACTTGGAGGACATTCTGTCTCAAATTGAAACACCCATACTCAACCAAAGTCATTTTGGTTTCTTCAATCAACTAGTATTCGACGCTCCACTACTCGGGCACTTCATCCGCCGCATGGAAACATTCATGACAACCCATACGGCACGCGTGGAATTTCACGGCCTGTTTGTCAAGGTCGAACTTTCGGGACAAGAAGAGCTGGCTAATAACAACAGGCACACCCTAGGGTTGGAAATCCGTTGCAGAATGTTGGATTGGCAGCTTTCTGCTCTTCCGCAGATTTTAAACTCATTCTTGTCTTCCCTTTCAACTTTGGAAAGCCTCGAGACCGAAGTATTTCGTAAAGTTACGCAGGACGACTCGGAAATTGAAGCCATCCAGTGGCGCGAATTTTTACACCCGTTCACCTCTGTGAAGAAAATGTCCCTAAAAGACGAGGCCTCCGTCCGACTTGTTACACCTGCCCTTCGAGAGCTCGCTGGGGAAAGCGCAACAGAAGTGTTACCTGCTCTACAAAATCTTTCCTTATCAACATCCGGCTGGTCTCCATCAGGACCTCTCAAGGAAACAATTGAGGAGTTCATCGCCTCACGACGACTCTCCGGTCACCCTGTAACTGTCCACTACAAAGACACCATATACTAGGAAGACATCGGGAGGTTGGTGATCGGTAAGTGCTATCTACTTCTCATCCGATTATGGTTCATATCTACTTATTACTATTTTCAGTCACCATTTTTAGATGCCCAAGGACTAACCACTATACTTTTGCTACTATCACGCCTCCAGATCTTGTATGATATCTTTGAATTCAGTATGCAGTATAGGCTGGGACACCAGGTGTACCAGGACATTTATCTCAACCTCTGCAAAATGCAGTGTCATGTCGCAGTTGATAGACATATATAAGCTCGCGATCGATTTAGAGCTAGAACTGTCTGTGGAAGTTGCACTCTCCCCTCGCGTCTAACCGAATGGCTCACCGTATATCCAACGCTCAAATACATTTCGTTCAAGTTTGCTGTACTTTGTGATGGGTCAGCGTCATGTCGCGGTCTTGCGCCATCTGTACAAATGGGCTATGTTTGTATTCTACCGCAGCAACAATTTATTGAAAAATAAAGAACCGATCTTGTATTTTGTAAAGCCGTACAGGCGTCAGTAACAGTCCATTATTGCCAGCGCGCCTCTAAGCCCAATGAGGATTCAATTGACGCCATCTGGTGCATTTCGACGTTATCTGGCTCACCCAAATCTGATCAGATAGCGTCACCCCAAGCCAGTCATTTTCACAAACACCGTTGTTATCTGATGTCATATGATTCTTCTCAATGATCATTTCACACCCATTTCCATCAGAAAAACTGGTATTGTCTGATGCTATGCGATTACAAACAATATATGCTACTCTCCCATATCCCTAGGCTCCCCTGGACTGCCCGCCCCATCCAACACGTCTACCATGTCCGCCGTATCCGCTGCATCCACCATGTTCACCATCTCCACTTCGCCCATCGTGTCATGGCCACCGCACCCACCATGTATGCCACATCCACCGCGCCCACCGCATCTGCCACATCCCACAAGATGGGGTCCAGCAACTGCGTGGAGGAAGAAAAGGCCATGGGCCGCGAGTCCATCCCGTCTGGAGGGCGATGTACACAGTCCGAATGATCCTGAGTATCGCCCGCGCATGTCGTCGTTCGACCTCTGAAAAGAACTCACAATCATGAGCCACCAACGACCCTGAGTATCGAGTATTGCCCGCGCATGTTGTCGTTTGACCTCTGAAAAGAATTCGCAATCGTGAGCCACCAACGCAATGCGGTTCCATAGCATGCAGAACCTATCTCAAAGTTCCAGCAGGGTCCCCGCGACTTCGAATTTGCGTGCAATGTGAAGGGTGTGTCGGATCAGCCCGTCCAGGTTGAGCATGTGGTTATGCGTGCCATCTGCGTTGCTGTTGTGGGGTGTCGGAGTCAGGCGTTCGACAATGTGGATGAGGTTGGCTAGGAGGGCGCTATCGCCGTGGTCGAGGTACGTGTGCAGGACGTCCTCCGAGATATCCTGCTGGCGCATGACAACGTTGAACCAGCGCTGGTCGCGTTCCTGCACGCTCGTGGCGATGGCGGCTGCATGCATTGAGCAAGAGATTGCAACATCCAGAAGAATCAAGTCAAAGTAAGCAAGATGTGCATCACATACAGATCGCAGCTTCCCGCTTGTACCTCGTTGATGTGCGAGAGAAGAGCGCATACAGCAGCTCGGGTGATGGTGGGAAATAGCTGTTATGGTAGTGATAGGAGGTAGACATGGCTCCTGTGCTCTCTCCAAAGATGGTGACCTATCGTGGTTTGTGATATCGGTAACGGAAGAGAACGAAGACCTGTGGACATACCTTGCGAGGATCTCTACCAAACGATTCGATGTTCTTCTGCACCCACTCCAGAGCAACGCGTTGATCATGCAGGCCAAGGTTGAGGGCACCTCGCCTCACCGCCTCAGGTACTCGAGGGAAGCCGAGAGGCCCAAGACGATAGTCGATGGACACGTACAGAATCAGTGTCCCCAATGTGTAACATCCATCAATGAGAGAGTGGACAACTTGTGAGTGTGCGATATGGTACTCACACGAATTACGGACTGTCCGATGAGAAAAGTTCCATCATTGAGGAAGGAGGCGCCATCTGTACAACGACCTGAGTTTGACAAGGTTGAAGCGAGACAGTGTGGACTAAGGAAGGTTAGAACTAAGAAAAAGGCCGAGAATTGGAGCATACAAGTGCCGGATGGCGGCGACTTTCTAAGCAATGTCGAGTGAGCGAGCAAGAATGATGAGGAAAATAGAAAACAGACAGACTAAGAAGCAGTGAGGCGGGATGATGAGTGTGGTGGCCATTTTCACATTGTGGTGATGGTCATGTTGACGATGTTGATGAAGGCAACGGTGGTGGTGTCAAGGAGCAAGGAGAGGAGGAAAAGGGGGGAAGAAAGAGTTGAGAAGTAAATTTGAGATGTGTCGGAATGAGGTG
>Ga0307512_10002809_pt1 | contig 21222 bp, 21 predicted proteins | sample 14_EM_MG_FD_200267 | JGI IMG/M metagenome (GOLD analysis project Ga0307512, IMG submission 200267) | Populus trichocarpa ectomycorrhiza microbial communities from riparian zone in the Pacific Northwest, United States - 14_EM | ecosystem: Host-associated > Plants > Roots > Unclassified | place...
GCGGCGAGCAGCTGGACGGCGAAGGCGCCGACGCCACCGGTCGCGCCGGACACCAGCACGGTCTCCCCGGTTGTCGGGTTCAGGGCGGTGACGCTGTCGACCGCGGCGGTGCCGGCCAGACCGAGTGCGCCGGCGTGCTCGACGGGCAGCTCGTCGGGGATGCGGGCCACGCCGACGGCGGCCGGCACGGTGACGTACTGCGCCAGTGACCCGGTGCCCAGGAACGGCTTCGTCACGACGCCGAACACCCGGTCGCCCTCGGCGAAGCCGGACACTCCGTCGCCCACCGCGGCCACGGTGCCCGCGAAGTCCTTGCCGGGCACCAGTGGAAAGCGGTGCTCCATCATGCCCTGCAGGTAGCCGGCGGCGGTGGCCGCGTCGAAGCCGTTGACCGACGAGGCGGTCACCCGCACCAGCAGCTCACCGGCTTCCGGGTGGGGTCGCGGCAGGTCGGCCACGGTCGGGCTCGCCGGTACGGCGTCCAGGGTCACAGCGCGCATGGTCATCTCCGAGTGATAGTGGAAAGGCCTATCCGTTTCCGTGGAGGGTAACAGCAGAACCGGATAAGCTATTCCACTTCTGTAGGATGAGGTCATGGCGCCGCCCGACGACCCTGACTCCGCGGTTCCCGAGCGGCTGCGCAGCGACGCCGAACGCAACCGGGACCGCATCATCGAGGCGGCCCGCGGGCTCTACGCCGCCGACGGGCTGGGCGTGTCGATGGCCGCGGTCGCGCGGGAGGCGGGAGTCGGCATCGCCACCATGTTCCGGCGCTTCCCGACCCAGGACGACCTGGTCGCCGCCGTGTTCGCCGACCGGATGACCGCCTACGGCGACGCGGTCGAGGCGGCTCTCGCCGACCCCGATCCCTGGCGGGGGTTCACCGGCTACGTGGAGACCGTGTGCGCCATGCAGGCCGCTGACCGCGGCTTCGCCGAGGTGCTCACCATGACCTTCCCCACGGCGAAGAAGCTCGAGGCCTGCCGTGCCCGGGTGTACGAGCGGTTCGTCGAGCTGATCGCCAGGGCCAAGGCGACCGGTCGGTTGCGGCAGGACTTCACGCCGGAGGACATGCCGCTGCTGCTCATGGCCAATGCCGGCGTCATCGCGGTCACCGGCGACGCCGCCCCGGACGCGTGGCGCCGCCTGGTCGGCTACCTGGTCCAGGCCTTCGCCGTGGCCGACCCGGACCCGCTGCCCGCCGCGCCCAGTCCGGCGGCCATGTACCGGGCGATGATCACCTTCCACCGGTCCCGAACCCGCTGACGAGGAAGTCCCTCATGCGCATCGGCTTCACGCTTCCGCAGTTCGCCCCGCTGGCCCACCAGCCCGACCAGGTCGCCCGGTTCGCCGAGGCGATCGAGGAACAGGTCGGCGCGGACAGCCTCTGGGTGGGGGACCGTCTGCTCGCTCCGGTGGCGCCGACCGTCGGCTACGGCGGCGGGACCACGATCCCGGCGGAGTTCAACGCCGTCCTCGACCCGTTCGCCCTGCTGACCGTCGCCGCCACCGTGACCAGCCGGGTGACGCTGGGGACGAACGTGCTCAACGCTCCCTGGTATCCGCCCGCGCTCCTCGCTCGCTCCCTCACCACCATCGACGTCCTGAGCGGGGGCCGGCTGCTGCTCGGCTTCGGCGTCGGCTGGTCACCGGAGGAGTACGTGGCGGCGGGTGTCCCGATGACCGAGCGCGGCGCTCGGCTCGACGAGTGCCTCGACGCGCTCGAGGCACTGTGGACGAACGATCCGGCGGAGTATCACGGTAGGCACTGGTCGGTGCCCGCCACTCACGCGGAGCTGAAACCCGTGCAGAAGCCAGGGCCGCCGATCTACCTCGCCGGGTTCGCCCCGGCCGCCCGGCTCCGGATCGCCCGCCGCGCGGCCGGCTGGCTGCCGGTCCACCGCCCCGGCGCGGGCCCGTTCAACCCCGAGAAGAGGATCACCGCCCCGCTCGCCGGGCTCCGTCAGCTCGCCGAGCGGGAAGGCCGTGACCCGGACAGCCTCGGCACGGTGCTGCGCGTCTACCCGGTCGCGGGAGCCACCGTCGAGGACTGCGCCGACACACTGCGCCGAGCCGAGCGGGAGACCCGGACCGACCACGCCTTCGTGGACCTGCAGTGCATCGCCGAGAACGTCGACCACGCCCTCGATCTGGCCCATCGCATCCTCGACGGAGCCCGGCAGAACTGACCTGCTGGTGCCTGTTCCCACGCGACCGTGCCACGCGCGGCCGGTTGTTGACACGCGACCTTGCGCTGATCGAGGCCGCCGAGCATGCGATGAACAGGAAGATCCGGTGCTCATGTCCGGGAACCGGGGGCTCACCGCCGAGGATCCGGCGATGGGGTCGGGCAACTACGCCATGCTGGACCAGCTCCAGGCGCTGCGGTGGGTCAGGAAGAACATCGCGAACTTCGGCGGCGACCCCGGCAACGTCAGGATCTTCGGTGAGTCCGGTGGCGCGCAGGGCTGCGCCGGCCACGGACCACGCACCAGGAGCGCCGCAGGAACGAGAAGTTGATGCCGCTGCTCCAGAACGAACCCACTGACCCGGACGAGCCCGAGGTGTCGCTCAGCTACGCCCCTGAGGAGCCACCGGACACGGCCTAGCGGCTCGTCTCAGTAGGCTGACCCGGTAACTGATCTCGACGCATTGATGACGGGCCGCCTGGACCACCTCGCCCGGCTTTCGGGCGGCACAGGGCGATGTCCAAGCTCACCGCACTGGCGCGGTCAGTCTGGCACCGCGATGGACAGGACGTCGTCGGCGATCTTGGTGCGGGCGCCGTCGACCTCGGAGTACAACTCGTAGGCGAACGCCTCCTGGCCGGGACTGGCGAGAACCGCGCGGAAGCCTGGCGTGACCTGCCGAGCGTTGCCTTCGGAGTCCGGTTCCCGCTGCGTCCACCCGGAATCCTCGAGCTGCCAACGGCCCTCGGGGAGGGTCACCGACGTGACCGGGCCTCCGCTCGCCTCGCAGCGCCACGAGGTGTAGATCATGTTCAGGGTGCCATCCTGGTCGTACCAGAGGTCCATGACTCCTGATCCGTCGTCGAGCGGGTCGCCCACTGGCGGCGTCTCCGTGTGCACACCCGTGGCGAGGTCGATCAGGACGACCGACGACCGGGTTTCACACGCGCCCGCATGGCCTGCCGCGATGTAGGCGACTGAGCGACCGTCCGGGGAGAAGGACGCATCCGGGATCGCGACATTGCCCTGGGCGGTGCCCACCGGGACCACGTCACCGCCAGAGCCTATGACGTAGAGGTTCTCCGCCCCTCCTCCATAGGCGGACACGCCGTCGGGAGCGGAGATGAGGGTCTTCCCGTCCCGGCTGGTCAGAATCCGCAGCGGCAGAACGCTGTTGGCTTCGTCGACCTGGCGGTCGGGCAGGACCGTGACCCCCGGTTCTGGCTGGGCACCCGGGTCGGCGAGGTCCAGGGTGGTCACGACGTTGCCCGCCAGCCAGCTGATCACGCCGTCCGCCGTCGCCACCGCATACGAGCATTCCCCACAGGGCACCACCCTGTCGGCGCCGGACGAGACGTCGATGACGGCGATGCCGGCCGGGGTCGCCGCGAACGCGAAGTGCCCGTCCTTGGTGTACTGGGGACCGCCGGAGATCGTGAAGTCGCCGGCGACCTCGGCGACCACCTTGGTCCCCCGGACGATCCCCAGGCGGCTGGTGGTCGTGAAGGCGTAGCTCGGGTCCGGCTCGGGCGCCGGGGCGCTGACGCTGATCGATGTCGCCTCGGGCGAGTCCGGGACGACGAGCTGGTCGAGGACGACGGCCAGGTCGTCGGCGCTGTCGGCGAACTCCGTGTCGTCGGCGAACTGGGTCAACGTCGTCTTCCGGTCCTCGGAGATCTTGTATCCGACCACCCTGATGTCCAGTTCCAGCCCCTCCTCGGCCATCCGGTCGTCGATGGCCCTGCGCGCGCGGGCCGGGTCGCCCGCACAGGCGTCGAGGCCCGACGTGGACACGACGATGATCCGGTTGCGGACGCTGCCCCGGCGGGACAGCAGCCCGCTGAAACCGTCGATGGCCGCCATGACTCCGTCGACCATGGTGGCCTTGCCGGACGGGGAGAGCGTGCCCACCGCCTGGGCGATCTCGTCCGGGCTGTCGGCTATCTCGGCGGTGTTGTCGGGGCTGCCGCACTCGCCGCCGAAGCGGCGCAGGCTCAGCGCGTCGGAGTCGCCGCTGTTGTCGGCGACCGACCGCACCGCGCCAGCGACCTCGGCGAGGCCCGCGCCTGGCGCTGAGGCGTCCACGAGCACCGCGGTCCGGTAGTCGGGAACCGCGAGGACGAAGACGTAGCCCGCCACGCACGCCGCGACGACGAACGCGACGACCAGTCCGATGAGCACGCGCCTGGTCATCGTTGTCCTCCGGGTCCGGTGGCCCGCAGCCGGGCCAGCAGTGTGTTCAGGGCGTCGACCTCGGTGTTGTAGCGATCGGCTTCGCGTCGGAAGTCCGACAGCTCCGCGGTGAACGGCGTGCCCGATCTGGCGACCTCCACGAGCGCCGACACGGCCGTCACCGCGTTCCGCTGCCGGTCTCGCAGCGCCACCGCGCGGTGGTAGACCTCGACAGTCTCTGGCGTCTTCGCCCTGGTCCCGAGGTTGTCGAACTCGGTGTCCGCGTCGACCGGCTCGATGGCGGACAGCGTGCGCTCGGCGATGTCCAGCCTGCCGTCGACGACGGCCTGCGCCGTGTCGTTGATCTGCTTGGCGGCCGGGTTGAGGATGTCGACGACGTCGCTTGCCGACCGCAGGACGGGCTCGACATTGGCGATCCATTCCAGCGCGGCCTGAAGTTCTCCGGGATCCTCGGCGAGCACGGGAGGCGGTGCGGAGGCGCCTTCCGCCAACCGGTCGAGGCCCGTCTTGTGCTTGTCGTCGAGCCGGTACCCGACGAAGCGGAACTCGACCGACAGGCCCGAGGCCGCCAACCGGTCTCGCATCTCCCGCTGGACGTAGTCGGCGTCGTCGTCGCAGGCGTCGATCCCGTTGCGCGTCACCACCACGATCCGGTTGACCTGCTTGGCGTCCTGCGAGAACGGCTCATGGAAGTCCGCGGCCGCCTCGATCACACCGCGCAGCAGGGTCGCCGCTCCCGTGACCGACGCGCCGCGCACCGCTCCGCCGATCTCGTCGCGGTTGCCGGTCCCGAAATCGACCAACTGAGTGGTGTTGCCCTCGGAACCACACTCGCCGCCGAAGGTCCGCAACGCGACGGCGTCGTCGTCGCCGGAGTTCCCCATCGCCTTGCGCAATGAGTCGACGCTTTCCGCCACGGCGGACGGGTCGGAGCCGGTCGCGGACAGGTCGACCAGAAACTCGGTCTTGTACGTCGGCGCGAATTCCGGCAGGACCCACGTCACCACCGCGGCCGTGGCACCCCCGAGCAATGCGGCAACCAGTATCGCGACGATCGCGTTGCGCACCGACCGCGGCATCTGAATGCTCAGGAAAGTGACCAGCTTGATCCTGCCGCTGATGTTTCCGCCAGCCTGAATGGTCGTGCCCGAGCCCGTGTTGGCCGTCATCGACGCGCCCGGCCGTGGCGGGGCGTCCGCTTCGGCGGCAGCCGGTCGTTTCTCCTCTGGCCCCGGCCGTGCGGGTGCCGCGTTCCGCACGACGGTCCTGCCGCGGATGTCCCCGGCGGCCTGGATGGTCGTGCCCGCGCCCGTGCGAGCGATCATCGACACCCCGGGCTGTGGCTGGGCATTCGCTTCAGCGGCGGCGAGTTCCGGGTCGTTCGCGACCAGCTCGGCGGCGAGGCGCTTGAGGTCCCTGGTGGGTTCGCGGCGACGCAGGTGCCTGGCCTGGCACCCGCTCAACGCCGCGATGTCCCGCGGCAGATCCCCGGCGGCCGGAAGTGTCGCGTCGTCGATCAACACCGGGATCACCCGCACCCCGGCCGCGAACGCCTCCGCCAACTCGCGACGGATCCAGTCATCAGGATCGTCGATCGCCCGCCGGCCCGCGGCATCCGTGACGGCCAGCCAGCCCGGCCCAATGATCGCCAGCACCGCTCGCGCCGACCGCACCTGCGCCAGCAACTCCCGAACATAATTCTCGCCGGCTGGGATCGACTCGGCATCCAGAAACACCAGATCCTCGCCGAACCTGCGAATCAGATCCGTGTACAGCAAAGCGCCGTAACTGTGGCTGTCCACGCCACGGTAATTTATGAACAAACAACCACTCACGAACACGTCCCCACCGGGGTCAACCCCTCAGGCCCGACCAACGTGCGCAACACAACCGTCGTCTTGCCTGATCGCCCGGCGAACGAGCCGCGTATCCCGTTGTCCCGAAAGTGTCCAGAACACCCGGTGAGCTACATCGGCACGGCGGACTATGCGGGCCGGGTGCGGTCCGCGCCGATGGCGACACCGACAATCGTGCATGTCTCGGCGCCGTGGTTGCGCCAGGCGTGCCGGGTGCCGTTCTGGACGACCACGTCGCCTGCCCGCAACACCGTCTGCTCGCCGTCGTCGAGCTCCAGCGTGACCTCGCCCGAGACGACCAGGACGTAGTCGATGCTGTCGGTGGTGTGCATCCCCGGGGCGCCGGGTTCCATGCGGGCCATCGCGCCCGGCATCTGCCGCTCCAGCGCCTCCAGGGCCGCGGCGGTGTCGAGGCCGGGGGACAGGACCAGCTCACCCGGCGGAATCGTGTTGATCATGAAGCGCGATCCGTCTCGGGGTGGGTAGTACGCCTCGGCGCGGCGCGGCGAGCCGTCGTCGGGGAACGTGGGCCGCTCGTCGCGGCCCCACAGCCGGTAGGCCGCGCAGCCCGGCATCAACTCGGAAGTGATGGGCCAGACATCACCGTCGTCGACCACGCGGGCCTTGCCGGCGGAGTCGTGCCCGGTGACCACTCGGCGAACCTTCGGGTGCTCCATCCGATCGCTCCTTGATACTGGTGCGTATTGATACGCTTGCGTATTGATACGGCACCGTATCCCGTGCTGGTGAAGGCCGTCAATACGCTGGCGTATCCTCTTGCCCGTGGTGACTGAGTCGACCCGGCTGTCCGCCCAGGACTGGGCGCGGGCCGCCCTGAAGGCGATCGCGGACGGCGGGCTGGCCGCCGTCGCGGTCGAACCGCTGGCGCGCACGCTCGGCGTGACCAAGGGCAGCTTCTACGCGCACTACCGGAACCGGGACGAGCTGATCACGGCAGCACTCACGGAGTGGACACGCAGCCACGGCGACGAGGGACTCGCCGAATTCACCGCGATCGCCGATCCGGCGCAGCGGTTGCGCGAACTGCTCACCGCCGTCGTGCACGCCGTCGGTGCACCCGAGCCGCCGTCGGTGCACCTGAGCCTGCTCAGCGACCGCAACGACCCCCGAGTCCGGGACGCGGTGCACCGGGTGAACCAGGCCCGGCTGGAACTCCTGACCCGCACCTACCGCGAGCTCGGCCTACCGCCGGACCGAGCGGCGTCCCGGGCGCGGGTCGCCTACGCGGCCATCCTCGGACTGTCGCACCTGGCGCAAACCGATCCGGACGCCCCACATTCCGCCGTACTCGCCGACGAGGCAGCCGCGATCTTCCTGCCGTCATGACGGCGTCGACGCCCGCCGGCGGAGCCTCACTGGCGGCATCTCCTTGGGGCACAACAGGCGTTTCGGGTCGATCGGGCCCTACAGGTGCGTGAGCGTCGCGACGAGCGCGAGTGCGGGGATGGTCATCGGGATTGGGGCAGTCGCAGTGTCGTGTCCGGGCGTAGCGCGCCGGTCTCGTCCAGTTCGGCGAGGAGGGCGGGCACCCCGACGGTGAGCATCCTGGTCCGGACCGAGCCGAGCATCTTGGCCATCGCGAACCCGCCGATTCCGGTGAATCCGGTGTGGTGGTAGGTGAAGCGGGTTCCCCCGGGTGTGGGCTCCAGTTGGTAGCGGACATGGCTGGGTGTCTCGCCCTCCGCGCCGACCCAGGTGTAGCGCAGCAGTTCCCGCTCGCGGACCTCCAGCACCTCGCAGTCGACGATCCCTCGCCAGCCGGGCATCGGCTTGGCGACGAACTGGAACCGGTTGCCGGCCACGGGCTGGAACCCGACGGCGCGAGCGCCTTTTCCGGTCGAGGTCCAGTACGGGATCAGGTCTGGGTCGGTCATCGCCCGCCAGACCTTGACGGGCGAGTGCGGGTAGTCGCGAACGATGTGGATCTCGGACATGACGGCCTCCTCAAACGCAAAAAACTTCAGTTGCTATAAAATTACTGTAGTAGAACTTTTCCTGTGGCTGAAGTAGGATGGTCGCGTGGTGACAGCGGAAACCGGTCGGCCGGCCGTCGAAGGGTTGCGGGAGCGCAAGAAGCGCGCGATGCGCCAGCAGTTGTCCGACACCGCCGCGCGGATGTTCGTCGAGCACGGCTTCGACGCCGTCCGGGTGGCCGACGTCGGCGAGGCGTGCGGGGTGTCCGAGAAGACCGTCTTCAACTACTTCCCGAGCAAGGAGGCACTGCTCCTGGACCGGCTGGCGGCGACGGCCGACGCGTTGCGCACGCACCTGTCGGACCCGGCGCTCCCTCCGGTCACCGCGATGCTGACCGTCCTCGACCACGAACTGCACGGCCTCGTCACGGGCCTTGCCGCCGACCCCGACCGCGCGCTGGCGCGGTACCAGAAGTTCGGCGACCTGATCCGGAACACCCCGTCGCTGCGGGCGTACCAGAGCGACACCGCCGACCGGTTCGTCGACATCGCCGCCGAAGTACTCGCCACCCGGACCGGACTGCGACCCGACGACCCCGAACCCCAGATTGTCGCGGCCACCCTCCTCGGCCTGTGGCGGGTCCAGTTCCGCGCCCTGCGGACCCACCTGCGACCCGGCCACCCACTGCCGGACGCGATCGACGCCGTGACCCGGGAAGTCCGCCGCGCCGCCCGGCTCGTCGAGGAAGGACTGACCAACTTCCCGGAACCCGCGAAACCACGCTGACACACGACTGACCTGCCGACTTGCGCCGGCTCGCCCGCGGCGAACACGCGGTGAACGTGGGGATACTCTCCTCGCGGTGGATGGATCGTCCGTGTTTCCGTGCGTGGAGAGGAATTCGTGACTGTGTCGACCTCGGGGTGGACGTCTGCTGATATCACCGATCAACGGGGTCGCATCGCCGTGGTGACCGGCGCGAACTCCGGGGTCGGGTTCGAGGCCGCGAGGATGCTCGCCGAGCGGGGCGCGCGAGTGGTGCTGGCGTGCCGGAGTCTCGACAAGGCAGCCGTGGCATGTGACGCGATCCGCGCGACCGCGCCGGATGCCGAGCTGCACACGGTCAGGCTGGACTTGGCGGACGCGAAGTCCGTCCGTGAGGCCGCTGCGACGATTCGCGGCGAGTACGACCAGATCGACCTGCTGATCAACAATGCCGGGGCCGCGTTCGGCACGTTGACGTTGATCGACGGGGTGGACCAAACCTTTGTCACCAACCAGTTGGGCCCGTTCGCCTTCACCGGGTTGCTGTTGTCGCGTGTCGTGGCCGCGCCCACCGGACGGGTGGTCACGGTAAGCAGTGGCAGTCACGAGATGGGCCGGCTGGATCTCGACGACCTGGCCTTCGCGAACCGGCGTTACGGTCGCTGGCGGGCGTACGCGCAGTCGAAACTCGCCAACCTGCTGTTCGCTTTCGAGCTGCAGCGGCGGTTGGCGGCAGCACAGGAAAAGACGATCTCGGTGGCGGCGCACCCTGGCGCGTCAGCCACTGAGTTCGGCCGCAACAGCGGCGGTCTCACGCGAGTGCTGTCCGCGCCGCCGCAGCGCTGGCTGCTGGCCCCCTTGGCCAACACCGCCGCGGTAGGCGCGCTTCCCATACTCCGCGCGGCCGTCGATCCCGACGTCCACGGCGGCGAGTTCTACGGTCCCGGCGGGTTCCGCGGTATGAAAGGGCTGCCGCAACGCGCCCAGCCGGCGGCAGTGGCACAGGACGCGGCGGCGAGCGCGCTGCTGTGGGAGAAATGTGAACAGCTCACCGGCGTGTGCTACCCACCGCAGGGACCGGATGAGGGCACTGTGGCGCCCTGACATGCTCGGTGGATGGCATTGATGCGGCCAGATGACGACGCGTGGATGTTCGATCTGATCTCTGGTGGCGATGTCTACCGTGGGCGGGCGCTCGCGCGGCCTGGCCGCTCGTGATGCTGTACCTGTGGTGGGGAGACGCGGTATCCGGAGGAGTGGCGTGCACGGGAGTCGAACACGGGGTCGCCGTGGACGCGCAAGGAGGGTGTGCTCCAGCAGTTGGGTCGGCACGGGGTGCCCGAGCAGGTGTCGCTGGAGGCCGCCGAGTTGATCCTCGCCGCGATCCAGCGCCCGTACCGGTGCAAGGACTGGATGTACGCGCTCCTGGTCCGGCACGTCGCCGACGAGGAGTTCCGCGACCGGGTCACGGCTCTCACCGACGCACCAGACCCGCTCGTCCGCCTCCGGGCTCAGTACCTCCTCGACCTCGCCGACCGCCCCGACGCGCGCGTCACACGCTCGACGTGGCGCCACTGGCTCGAACACCGGCACGACACCTGGTCGCGGATCTACCGCACGTAGCCGCTGTGCTCCTCGGTGCGTCCGCCTCGGCCGCCGATCATCATGTCGTGAACAGCTGTCCGAGCCGGTAGTCGATGATCGCCGTCGCCTTTTCCGTGTCGTAGGCCTCGATCAGCATTCCGGTGAGCAGGCCGGCGGTCATGGTCGCGAGGGCGTCGGCCTCCAGGTGGGGGTCGAGGTGTGCCGGGATCCGGGTCCGCTTCTGGGCGTGCTGAAGGTGTTCGGTGAGTGCGTGCACCAGGTGGGGCATGAGCGCTTGCTGGTCCTGGGCCTGGCTGCCGCGGGTGACGTCGACCGCGAAGTAGGCGATCTGGACCGTGCACAGCATGCGGCCGCGTTCGTCGGTTGGCAGGACGCCGAGCAGATATGCCCGCACGATGGCGCGTTCGTCGCCGTCCTGGAGCGCTGGGGCGATGTCCTTCCCGGCGCGCTCGCCGCTCAGCTCGGCGATCCGTTGCCAGGCATACCGCAGCATCTCGTCCTTGGTCGGGAAGTAGTACTGGACCAGGTTCATCGAGATGCCGGCCTCAGCGGCGACCGCACGCAGCGTCACCGTATGCAGGCCGTGCGCTCTAGCGATCCGGAAGAGCGCTTCCGCGATCTCACGCCTTCTCTCTTGATGGTCAACGCGTTTCGGCACGTGATCACTGTGTCACATCGGACGGCCTGGCCAGCGTGACCACACACTGTTATCGTGCAGTTGCACTATAAAAACCTGGGGAGGAACGATGATCGGGGAGTTCGTCGACCAGAAGGCGCGAGAGCGCTACTTCGCGACCTATGCGGCGATCCTGCGGAAGTGGCCGGTGCCTGCGGAGGAACTGGACATCGAGACGCGGTTCGGTTCGACCCGCGTCCGGCGCAGCGGCACCGGGCGCGGCACGCCGATCGTGCTGCTGCACGGAATCATGGGCACGTCACTGTCGTGGTACCCGTACATCGCCGAACTGGCCGCACGCCACCGGGTCTACGCCGTCGACTCGATCGGCGAACCGGGACGCTCGATCCAGACCCGCCCTCTGGAGACCAACGACGACGTGGCGGACTGGCTCACCGATGTGCTCACCGGCCTCGGCCACGAGAAGGTTCACCTCGTCGGGCTTTCCCGTGGTGGCTTTGTGGCGCTGAACCTCGCGACCCGGTCCTCCGACCGGCTCGCCACCGTCATCGTCCTCGAACCGGCGGGATTCGCGTGGATCGGCGCGCGGTTCATCCTCTGGAGCTTCGTCGAGATGTTCCGATGGCTGTTGCCGGCGGCGATCCTGCGCCGGACCACGGCCGGGAATCCGGCTGTGCGGCACACCTTGCGGCCGCTGCTGTTCGGCGGCCTCAAGTACAAGGCGCACCTTCCTCCACAGCACCTGTTCACCGACGACGAACTCCGCGCGATCGACGTGCCCACCACCGTCATCCTCGGCGAACGCAGCAACATTCACCGCTCTCGCGAGGTCGCCGCCCGCGTCGCACAGCTCAACCCCCACTTCCACACCGAAGTCGTGCCCGGGGCCACCCACGCGCTGACTCTGCAGGAACCCGACCTCGTCACCGCCCGGATCCTCGACCTCGTCGAAGGAGAACGAGCCGACCTACCGGAATGAGCTGCCCGGGTCAGCTGACCTTGGCGCGACGCTGGGCGTACGCCGGTCCGGGCAGCAGGCGGTCGCGGAGCCAGTAGGGGATCTCGTCCTCGAAGACGGGCCAGCGTTTCAGTTCCCACGCGTACTGGTCGCGGCCCGGTGGTGTGAACCACTCCGGTTCCGCGGGGGAGTAGCCGAAGTCCGACCACTCGACGTCGCTCCACTGTGGTGTGCCATGGCTGGCAACGCGATCGGACAGCGTCGCCTCGCAGTAGGTTGTGAAGATCACGGTTTCCGGGAACTGGACCCCGACGCGCAGTCGTCTCAGTTCGGCCGCGCGTTCGAAGTCGCTCAGCAGTCGCCTGGTGTGTTGCGGCTCGGCGCCGGTCGCCGGTTCTTCGGTCTCCAGGATGATTTCCTCGTGGTCACCGGCGATGTGCAGGTTCACCCAGAACCGGTGGCAGCCACGCGGCAACAGAGGAAGGGCGGCCGTGAGCACTCGCTTTGTCAGCAGGGAATACGCCTCGTCGCTCAACGGCCCCTTGGTTTTCAGCATCCGCCGGTACCGGCGTTCCCTGGCGACGTCGCTCGGCGCCGCAGGCCACCTGCCCCGGAGGGTGATGATGAATTTGAAGTAGAACTGCCGAAAGTCATATCCGCGCACGTACTTCACCGGTGAGGACTGTTCCAGCCAGGCGCCGAGGTCGTTCCCTTCCCCGATCACCGCGGCGAGGACGCGCTGCAGAACACCACCGACGAACACGATCACCACGGCCGCGACCAGACACACCACAATCGTCACCAGAACGGCGAAGAACCCGGGCATTCCCCAGGTGTTGTGCGTGTAGCCGAATATTCGTCCAGGCCCTTCCTCGAAAACCGTCTTGGCGATGGTGGCGAGTTCGGTGGCGAAGCCGGCCACGGCGGCCGTGACGGCGATGCTCAGCACCTTTCCGGGCACCTCGACCACTCGGGTCCTGCTCCGTTCACCGACGAACCCGGCCAGGTGCCGGCCGTAGGTTCGGGCTCCCGCGAGAATCCTCCCGGCCACCGCGACCACCGCCGGCACCGGATGAAACCCGGGACTGTCGAAGTTTCCGGTGACCAGCAGGGCCAGAGCGCCGCCGATGCCGGCCCGCGCCAACCAGATGGACACGATGATGACTCTCCCGGTCCGCGCACGCCGGACGGACCTGTCCCCGGCGACGATCGGGAACGGCCGGGTCGCGGGAAGGTTCACGAGCCACAACAGGGCCGTGGACACCGCGGCGACCCACGACAGGACGCTCCGCGTCCCGGGAGATATCCCGACGAAGGCGGAGAAGACGCCCGGCACGATCACGCCTACCAGGCCAACGACCAGGAACAGGTAGGACACACACCCGCGGAGCTTGAACCTGCGTAGTCGTGACAGCACGGAGACAATCCTATTCAGGCTCGCTCCCGGCGCTGACGTTCACTCTACAGTGGACATGCGCCGGTACCTGTTGGTGCCTGCGGGGCCCGTCGCACGGACCCCGCAGGCGGATCGGGGTCAGCCGTTCGGTGACGTGATCACCGTGAACGTCGAGCCCTGGCTCGCGATGCGGGCGTCGAGTTCGGTGATGATCGTCTCGATCGGCACGTAGTTGTTCAGCTCGCCGGCCTGGCAGGGGCCAGAGCGGGACTGCTGGTTGCCTTCCAGGATGCCCAGCGCCGTGTTGTCGGTCTGGCTGTACAACGGACCGCCGCTGTCACCCGGACGGGCGCACAGGTCGGTGTTGATGCCCACGTCCGTGGACAGCACGCGACCGCAGCGTGTGCCGACGAGGTAGCCCGCGCCCGCGCCGCTGTCCACCGAGTCGGGATAGTTCACGGCGCTCGACGCCGACCCGCTGGCGCAGACGATCCAGCCGGCCTTGATCTCGGCGAGCGTGTGCGTGCCGGTGATGAACTCGTCCTGCGAGGTGGCCTGTGTGCCGCACGGGGTGTCGGAGTCGCTGTCCAGGCCGCCGTTGCGGCAGTACTTCAGCACCCGGTTGCGGCCGGTCTGGCTTTCCAGCCACGTCGTGGCCGCCGCGTCGTTCACGTACGGCAGCGCCGCGTAGTCGTACGGGTAGGAGCTCTTCTCGATGCCGTGCTGCATCAGGACATCGTTGCCATTGTGTTGGGTCGGCGTGTTGTTGGTCTTCGTCCTCATGCAGTGGCCCGCGGTCAGCACCCAGCTCTTACCGGGGAAACCGCCGCCGCTGGACCGCAGGTTGAAGCCGCTGGTGCAGCCGCCCCAGGTGCCGTCGTCCCGCTTCATGTCCAACCTGAGGCCACCGCGCATCGGGCCGTAGTTGGTGCAGTAGAGCGGGTGGCAGAAACCCCAGTCCACGTTCGGCGTGGACAGCGGGTTCGGCTCCGGCAGAACGCGGGAGACGACCAGGCCCGGCTCCGCCGCGACGGCGTCGCGAGCGGCATTCGTCTCGACAGCGGCACGTGTGGCTATCTTCTCGTTCGCCACCCAGGCGCGTTGCCACAGCACGACGCGGTTCTCCGCCTCGCTCACCGACGGCAGGTAGACCGCGTCCGGCCCCGCGCCGACCTTCGCCGCGATCCGCGTCTTCGCCGCCGTCAGCTGTCCCAGCGAGTGCTGGACCTGCTGCGTGCGAACGCCTGCCTGGTCGGGCATGGCCTTGAGGTAGGGCTCGGCGGCCGCGGGCTTCGTCATGGCCACGACCAGCTGGCCCTTGTCCTGGTCGAGCCACATGCCGCCGTACTCGCCAGCGCGGTCGCGGCGCAGCAGCTGGTCGAGCTTGACGGCGTCGTTCTGCAACTCCAGCCTGCGCAACGCCTCCTGCTCGTCGACGTGATAGGTATCGACCAGGTACCGCACCGACTCCCGAACCGAAGCGGGGTCGAGCGCGGTGCGGATCGACGGCACGGTGTCGGCCACCGCAGGGCCGCTCGTCACTGCCGCCGCCGCCAGTACCGAGACGACCAGGGCTCCCAGACCCCCAGCTCTTCGCATGACATCTCCTCACGTGTCGGGGACTTCACGATCATTCAATCGGACCGGGCAAGCCACGCGTGCTGAGTTGCCGGGAACGCCTGGTATCTCAGACGGTTCGCGGGCCGCTGGCTCCCATAACTAGAACGTGTTCTAATTTCATCCATGGGTGAGTTGGTGGACGGTTGGGTCGATCCGGCTTTCCGGTCGGTGCGTGAGGTTTTCGAAGCGAGCTTCGCCGATGGGCAGAACACCGGCGCGGCCGTCGCGGTGTTCGTGGCCGGCCGTGCTGTCGTGGACTTGTGGGGCGGTGTGGCGGACACCAGGACGATGCGGCTCTGGGCGCGGGACACGCCCGTCGTGACGTTCTCGTGCACGAAGGCTGTCACCGCCACGGCCGCGCTCGCGGTGGCCGACGAGGTGGGACCGGGGTTTCAGGACCGGGTGACGACCTGGTGGCCGGAGTACGGCGCCGCGGGCAAGGAGACGACGACGCTGGCGGACATGGTGACCCATCGTGCCGGTCTGCCGGCCTTCGACGGTGCCGTCTCAGTCGCGCAGGCCGCTGATCCGGCGGTGATGGCGGCACGGCTGGCCGGGCAGCGCCCGGTCTGGGAACCTGGCGCCCGCCACGGGTACCACGCGCTGACCTTCGGGTGGCTGGTCGGCGAGTTCGTCCGCCGGCACACCGGGTTGACCGTGGGGGAGTACGTGCGCCGCCACCTCGGCGACGAGTTGTGGATCGGCGCACCCCCGCCGACGGTGGAGCAGGCCGCGCGGCTCGAGTTCCCCCCTGTCGAGGACAGGAGGTGGACCGATCCCGGCCCCATCGACGCGGACACGGTCATCAGGATGGCGCGGGCATTCCAGGATCCCGAGTCCCTGATAATGCGCGCGTCCTCGAATCCCGTCGCCGCCTACAACAGGCCGGAGGTGCTGGCCGGAGGCTGGCCCGCAGCCGGCCTCGTCACCACCGCACGTGCGCTGGCGCGGTTCTACCGCGACCTCGTGGGCGGCGCATTGCTGGCGCCGGAAACGCTGCGCGACGCGACCCGCGAACACGTGCGGGGACTCGACTCGGTGCTGCTGTTGGAAAGCGCGTTCGGCCTCGGCTACATGCTGCCTTCGCAGAACTTCATCCTGCCCGAACCCGCGCGGCCGACAGCCTTCGGACATCCGGGCGCCGGCGGCTCCTTCGGGCTCGGTGACATCGACAACCAGGTCGCGATCGCCTTCGTCGCCAACCTGCGACGCGACTGGCTCGCCGGCGACCGGCGTGCCTACGACCTCGTCGCCACGACATACAGCGCGCTGTGACACCGGCTGGGAAAGCGGTACGAATTACCCGCGTCGATTATCACGTCGGGCCGTGAGGGAATGGTCACGAATGGTGATGAAGAGAATCCCCCTAATGAGCGATCTGTCCGGAGCGATTAACTGGGGTGAATAAATAAACCTAGCCATTGGGGGAAGGACACACCATGGCCAATCGGAGTGCCAACCATTTCACGCTGGCGGGCGGCGGGGTCAAGGGCACCGTCGACACGACCAGCTTTACCGGCAGCCCGTCCATCGACATCACCGTGGACGGAACACAGGTCAACGACCCGAACCTGGTTGACACGGAGAACGGGTTCGAGGTGACCGCGGTGGTCGAGCAGGTTCCGGACAGCCACACCGTCCGCCTCACCCTGCTGCTGCCGCACGTGAACCTGGTGGGCAAACCCAAGCGGTTCACCGGGGTGGGGATCCTGACCACCGCCCGTACCAGCATCGGCGGCGAACCACTGGTAGACGGTGTGGTGCACCACTACGACGTGCGCGCGGTCAGCGGCACGGCGGAGGCTGTCGACTCCTGACCCCGGCGCGCGTTGGGCCTCCACATGGACGGTCAGGGGCTGGTCAGGGTGGTCAGCCAGCCGGGGTGGTCGGTGGTGCCCGTCATGTCGATCCTGGTGGCCTTGGCGAACGTCAGGTCGTCGCTGGCGTAGATGTGCTGGACGCTGCCGTCGCCTCGGCGGGAGAACCCGGTGGGGTCGCAGTCGCGCATGCTGGGGGAGCCCTGGTCCTTCAGGTTGAAGTCACCGGCGATGATGGCCGGCCGTGGGTAGCCGGCTGCGCGGCTCATCAGGTCCTGGCACTGCGCGAGCGCGGTCGGCGCGTTGTCCGAGGACAGATGCGTGGTGCAGGCGCTGAGTTCGCCCGCGGGCAGGCATGCCCAGGACCGCAGTTCCAGGTGACCGTCCTCGGCCCGGTACTGGGCGTCGTAGGTGCCGGTCTCCTCGGTGGTGCCGGCGAACCCGTCCGCGACCATGAGGATGTTGCCGTACTGGTCGCCGTCCCGGCACAGCGTGGGCGTGCCGTCGAGGTTGCGTGCCGCGACGAACAGGGCCCGCGCCGGCCCCATGGCCGGCCGCAGCCGGTCGATGTCACGCGAACACGCCTCGTTCACCGACAGCACCTGCGGGGCGCTCGACCTGATCACCTCGACGGCCTTGGCCAGCACCGCGTCCCCGCGATAGCAGCCGGCCATGCCACCGTGGCAGATGTTGAGCTGGAGCACGGTGATCGTCGTCCCGGCGCTCGTTGTCTGAGTGCTCGTCGTCCGAGTGCTCGTCGTCCGAGTGCCTGTCGCCTCGGTGCCGGTCGTTCGGGCGCATGCCGAGGACACGGCCAGGAGGCAGAGCGCCATCAGCACGATGATCACGCGATTCATGGCACGACACAAGCAGACAACCCGGCCCAACCACAACAGGTCAGCAACCGGTTTGTTCCAGCGTGCTGAACCCACCTGGTACAACCGATCGGCGGCTTCGGCGGGCGAAGCCCGATGGCTACAATCCTCCTCGCAGGCGCCCTTCACGCTTTCGCACTACGAACGGGTTTCCGGTGACTTCGACCCATCTGCTCGGGACCTATGCCTCTGTGCTGGATTCGCGACACGGCCGAGACTTGGGATGGCAATCCTCGTCAGGGAGGTGTGGGCCATGACCGGCACACCCGAAGACATGCGTGCGGCCGCGCGCGAACGGGCCGAGGAGCGGCCTGGACGCATTCCCGCCCCGGACGGCTTGTTGCCGCCGATGCTCTGGGGCACGGGACTGTTGACATGCGCCCCAGTAACCGAGGCCGACGCCGGCCGGGAAGCGAAGTCTTCCGGCCAGTGAGATAACCCGAAAAGCGCCATGGCGCTAGGCGCAACGGGTGGTCATCCGCGGAAACGACAACCGGCTGGGCAGGCACGGCGATATCCTCCTTGTTCTTCTGGGTTAAGGGGGATCCGTGGCTGCCCCGGTCTTTCGTGGCCTGCACAGTCTGCTGCGGGTCGTCAACGAGCTGCTCAACCGGCCGAAGTGGGCGCGAGTGGCGAAGGCCGGGCTGCGCGGGGACCGGCCGCTGCCGTTGATCTGCCTGATCGGCGAGTCACGCGCGGAGAAGTTCGTGACCGCGCTGGCCCAGCACCTCGAGGACACCACACCGCCCAACCAGCTGTTCGCCGAGGTGGCGGACCTCGACAACGCCGGACACGGCGCCGCGCTGGTGCCGCTGCTGGAGATCCTCCGCGACCGGTTGAGCGAAGACCGGTTCGGCAGCCAGCGCATCCGGCGGTTCCGGTACTTCGACCTGGTCAACGGGCTCACTCGCCAGCAGGACCCGGCTGAACTGGTCACCGCCTGGCGCGGTCGTCGCCGCGCCGGCGCCGAAGGGCCGCCGGCACAGGCGATGGCGGCGCTTCCGGCATGGGCGCAGGCCGTGGCGGCGGTCTTCGTGGCGTGGCACCGGCCGCTGCGGTTCTGGCTGTGGTCCCACCGGGTGTGGCCGTTCGGGCGGGAACCGAGATGGCTTATGCGGCAACGGTTCATGGTGCCGGGACACTCAAGCGGCTTCGTCGGGTTCGCGGAGCGTCTCACCTCTCGAAGACGCGACGCGGAAAGCCTGGACGAGCTGAAGAAGCTGCTGGTGCACGCGTTCCTGCAGGACCTGCGGCTCACCTACGGCGCGAGCACGTTCCGGTTGCGGCGGTGGCGGCGCACCGCGTACGTCCTGGTGCTGCTCACCACGGTCACCGAGGACAACGGCGGCTGGGAACTGCTGCGCCTGGTCAACGACGTGCGCAACGAGTCCACCGAACACGACCCACTCCTCGTCGTCGCGACCGCGGCCGAACTTCCCGGCTGGCTGGCGAGGACGCGGGCGCCGCAGCCCGCCTACCGCACCGAGACCGAGCTCGACGCCTGGCTCCGGAGACTGCCGGCTGGCCGGCAGTCGTTGAGCGATGACGCGCGCTTCATCACCATTCGGCTGCCGGACACCGACGACAACCCACCCAGCGACGCGGACGAGTCGGCCTGGTCGACACTGGGCCGGATCCGTCCCAGGCCGGTGCCCGTTCCCGCGCGTCGCTCGGTCGTGCTGACGGCCGTGGTCGTGGTGCTCGCGCTGGTCGCGGCCACGGCGGGGACGTGGCTCTGGCCGCGGCTCCGGGGACACTGCCTGCCGTCCCCGCGTTCCGGCGTTGCGGTGCAGTGGCTCGCGGACGCCGGGGAGTGCATCGGCTACAGCGACAACGCCAGCCAGCTCTTCGGTGACGACGAACGCATGCTGGCGGCGCAGCGGGCCATCTTCGAGCTCAACGACAAGGCCGAGGAGTTCCACGCCGCCGACCCCCGTCGCCCGCTCGTCAGCATCGTGTACTTCTCGGAGCTGACCCGGCCGGTCAACACACACGGTTCGGCGGACTCGGTGACCGAGCAGCTGATCGGCCTGCTTCTCCAGCAGGCGCGAGCCAACGTGCGCAACGACCGCCACGACCCGCTGTTGCGGGTGATCGTCGCCAACGGCGGCGACGAGATGAAGCAGGCCCGGCGAGTCGTCGACGAGCTGCTGGCGCCGTTGTTCGACGCGGACGCCTCGGTGATGGGCGTGGTCGGGATGGGGCGTACGACAGATCCGGTGGAGAGCGCGATCGGGGCACTCGGCGACCTCGGGATCCCGGTCGTCGCCACCACGTTGACCGGCGAGGGCCTCGCCGAGCTGTCGCCGGTGTACTTCCAGCTCGTGCCAGGCAACGAGGCGCAGGCCGAGCTGGTGGCGACCTACGCCGAACAGCAGGGAAAACCGATCGACATCTACCGCCCCAGCAACACCGAGGGCGACGGCTACCTGCGCTCGCTGCACCACGAGCTGGCACAGCGGTTCGCCGACACGGTGTTCCGCGACTGGGACGGCGACGTGGCCACGGTGAAGGCGAGGTGCGGCACCGACCGGATCGCGTTCTTCGCCGGCCGGCAGACCGAGTTCCGCGAGTTCCTCGACCGCATCCTGGCCGAGTGCGCTGACAACCTGCCGACCATCATCGGCGACGACACCGTCGCCAGGTTCGTGGGCCAGGTGGACAACCGCGACAACCCCGCCTACGACGGGAAGTCCATCATGTACGTGTCGCTCAGCAGCGAGGTCGTGCTCGAGAACCAGAGCTGCCTGGCCCGGCCCCGACCCGCACGAGCCGTCACGCCGCTGTGCTCCGGCCTTCGCGCCCTGCACGAACCCAAGCCCACCGACGGCGACGCCTGGCGCGCGTTCGGCACACTGCTGAACCAGGTCGACGTGCCGTGGATCGGCGAACGCGTCGGTCTCTCCTACGACAGCGCTGGCCTGTTCCTCCACGCCGCCGCGTGGAACCAGGAGAACCGCAACCGGATCGACCCGAGCGGGCAGGGCCTCAACCGGACCGCCATCTCTCACGAGCTCCGCGAGATCTCCTGTCCCACCGCCGCCCGTGAACCTCGCGCCAACTGCTACGACGGCGCTTCCGGCGAGATCGACTTCCACGCCGGCCGGGCGGGGGAGTCCCGACCCATCGCGCTCCTGCGAATCCCCGACGTCAAGGACGTCGCCCAACCACCCACCTGCGTGGTGGAGCTGCCGGCGGGTTCGACGACCTGCCCGGGCTGAGGACCACGACGTGTCGCATCCCGTACTCCATCAGGATTCCAGGTAGACGGCGGTCGTCGGGCCCGTGGCCGCGGTGGTGAGTGCCGTGGCCACGTCTGGTTTCAGCAGTGGCAGCGCGTCGTCCGGGGTTGCCCAGCGCCACGCGGAGAGTTCGG
>Ga0307512_10002810_pt1 | contig 21220 bp, 29 predicted proteins | sample 14_EM_MG_FD_200267 | JGI IMG/M metagenome (GOLD analysis project Ga0307512, IMG submission 200267) | Populus trichocarpa ectomycorrhiza microbial communities from riparian zone in the Pacific Northwest, United States - 14_EM | ecosystem: Host-associated > Plants > Roots > Unclassified | place...
CAGGGTCATCTCGATCTCGCACGGTTCCTCATCGAACACGGCGCCAACGCGGAAGCCCAGGACCAGGATGGGTCGACTCCGCTCCATCTGGCGTCCCGCAGGGGTGATCTCGATCTCGCACGGGTCCTCGTCGAGCACGGCGCCGACCCGGCAGCCCAGGACCATAGTGGGTCAACTCCGCTCCATCTGGCGTCTCGCAGCGGTCATCTCGATCTCGCACGGTTCCTCGTCGAGCACGGTGCCAACAAGGAAGCCCAGGACCACCGTGGGTGGACTCCGTTCTATCTGGCGTCACTTTGGGGTGATCTCGATCTCGCACGGTTCCTCGTCGAGCACGGCGCCAACGTGGAAGCCCAGGACCAGCATGGGTCCACTCCGCTCCATCAGGCGTCACGACTTGGTAATCTCGATGTCGCACGGTTCCTCGTCGAGCACGGCGCCGACCCGGCAGCCCAGCTCCAGGATGGATCGACTCCGCTCCATCTGGCGTCCCGCAGGGGTGATCTCGATCTCGCACGGTTCCTCGTCGAGCATGGCGCCAACGCGGCAGCCCAGGACCAGGGTGAATAGATCTGACCAATCATCTATCCGCCATCTTAATTTATCACACACCAATGGATCTCTTCGCTACGCTCTCCTCCATTGCCTTTGACACCTCCGACTCTGAGCCCGCGACTGCCACTCCCATTGACGTGGAAGGTGGTAATTCCGACAGCGCTGGTTGCATTGTTGCGTATATGGTCATGTAGTTCTGCAACATTTTGCTTCTGGAGTCTTGTTTCCTAATTTTTGTATACAGACACATAAAACTTTTCACCTCTGACGCCTCGTATGATTTTTTAGTGATGTTACCGCCTTATACCGCATGTCACGGTGAAGGATAATGCATCGATAATGGTCTACACATCTTTCAATTTCGCAAGTGTTGTCATCCGACAATATGTAACAGTAGATACCTTTACTCTTCACTTATGTACTATAATACTATTTCTTGCGTGTTGGTTCAGACCCAGACTACTTCATTTTGGCTAGCCAGCAAAAAAGTGCTCACCGTGGCTGATCGTCTGCATGATGGCACTGAAGTAAGGACACTGACCTTTTTCGAAGGGTAGATATGCATTGAGTTTGAGGGTAAGTGTGAGCGACCTCGGGAAATGCGTGCACGATTGAGGTACTGTAGGTGTAAGAACACTGATTGCACACGCACACGGGAACTACGTACTGAACTACCGGTATGAAGCGATCTCACGGAAATATTCGGACTGCTTATGTTCCACTTAGTCTTCGGCTCCTGCCCTATCTGGCTTGCAGATCAATTCCTGTCGAGCCAAAGATATTCGAAACTCCACCTAATTACCATCGAACCCCCTTTTGTTACTTGCGACCTTCCCCGGACAGATTTTGCGCGGAAGTGAAGCATGGTTACGGGTCCGCAACCGCCCTCATTCAACGAACCGCTCACCTCTCTCGAGTCGCTCCCGCTCTTCATGAGCTCACTCCCGGACGAACCAGCGGACAATGCCGCGCTCAGCGCACTGCAGAGCTTCGTGCATGATGGCACGGCGGACGGTCTGTACACATGCTCTCCCCTTGTGTTATTGTACCACGCAGGCGGCGCTCCCACGAAATCCCACGAGAAATAAAAGAGGTCGCGCTGAACTTCAAGGAACAGGGTAACTTAACGATTATTTCAAAGGAAAGCGGGACAGGGAGGCCCTCGGCTTTTATACGCAGGGCGTGGATGCAAAGCCGGATGATGCTCGGCTGAAGGAGGGCTTGTTGCTGAATCGCGCGGTGTGCAATCTCGAGCTTCGTGCGCCCTTCCCTCCATCAAATTTGACTTATTTTTGTCGTTGGGGACTAGAGGATTACGGGTCGGTGTTGCGCGACTGCGCCGCTATCATCGCAGCCAATTCCTGTGCACCTAAAGCGTATTATCGTGCGGGTCTCGCGCTGCTCGCACTCGGGCGGGCAGATGAGGCACTTGACGTATGCACTCGTGCTGGTGAGGGGGTGGCGGGTGACACGGGATTCAAGACGTTGCGTGCGCGCGCTGGGAAGCGGCACGAGGAGTTGAGGCGGAAAGAGGAGGGGCGGAGAGAACGCACGCGGCGCGCAAATGAGGAAAAGCAAAAGATGGACCTCACATTTACGGTGCGTGCCTCCCTCTCTCTCTTCACACTCACAACTTAACCAACCGACATGTCACCGCGGTGGGGGTCGGGACTTACGACAGGAATGAAATCTGATCGACGTGCCGAACCATGAGGGCAGCGCGAATCCGTACGCGGAGGACCCGACAGGGAAGACCCTGATCCTGCCTGTTCTTTCTCTACCCGGAATCCGCGACATCGGACGCAGTACCCGAGTTTGTGGAGGACACGACGTTCGGGGCGCACCTAGCGGTCATGTTCCTGCGCGACGCGGCCGCATCATCGCGGCAGCCATGGGACACAGAAGGGAAATACGTGGACGACGGGTCGTGTAAGCGATGACTTGGGGGAGAAGGCTGTTGAAGCCTTGAAGGTTGGGCGGAAGATGACGCTCAGGGACGTGTGTCGGGCTGCGGGTGCTGGCGCGGTTGGGCCTGATGGAAGGGGAGACGGACTGGAGGTCAAATATGTGTGCTTGAGTTTCGCGGTAGTATCGAAAGGCGAGGTGGAACGGAAGTGGGTGGAAGGGTATAAAAGTATGCGACTGTAACGATGATAGCATGTCCGAGTCTGTGGCTGTCAACGCTATCATGGATCCCCGGACCGAGAACCGTTTCAGTGATTTGGTCATGTTTGGCTGCGTACACCTCTGCAAGGCCCGCCTTTCTATCAACGAGAGCAAGACGACGACAACGACGGCATCGAGTCCGGTGAGTTATCATTTCTTCCATCTCAACATAATAACATGCCTTGGGTGGAACTGGTATACTTTGAGAGAGGGCCAGAAGCACGAGGAAGAGCAGAAAGTGGTGGATGCGGGACAAGACTGATGGATGTGGATTGTTGACGATGGCTTTACCTGCAGGCACACCCCACTATCCGACAAGAAAGAACAGGGTCTCGACATGTCCTTGCAGCACAAAATTCTTCGTACGGCGAACGCGCCAGCTACCCCACCCGATGAGACCGAGACGGCTGTTGCACAGGCTCTGCTTGATCTCGAAAACAGCGTGCCTGACCTCAAGACAGAGCTGCGCCCCCTTCAAATCTCTGCTGCACGCGAGGTGGACGTGCGCGGGGGAAAGAAGGCGATCGTTGTGTTTGTGCCCGTTCCGCAGCTGAAGGCCTTCCACAAGGTTCAGGCGAGGTGACGTCTCTTCGTCCCTTTGCCGCCCAGCCACGGAACTGACACGGCAGACGGTGTGGTACCCGCGCCGGTATCATTTCTTTTTTGCTACCATTTTAGGCTTACTCGCGAGCTGGAGAAGAAGTTTTCCGACCGTCACGTTGTTTTTGTGGCCCAGCGCCGGATCCTCCGCAAGCCGACACGCAATTCGCGCGTCAAACAAAAGCGGCCGCGTAGCCGGACTCTGACGGACGTCCACGAGAAGATTCTCGAGGATCTCGTGTTCCCGACGGAGATCGTCGGCAAGCGCACACGCATCAACCAAGATGGGTCGAAGTTGCTGAAAGTGTGGGTACCCGCGGATTTGTCCACTTCCATTCCCATTGTTGTTTCTACTATCCCAATTGGGTGTTCTCGGGAAATATGGTACATTTGAGTTGGCACTAACTAATTGTGTACAGGTTTTTGGACGCCAAGGACTCGACGTCACTCGAGTACAAGCTTGACTCATTTTCTTCGGTGTATCGCCGGTTGACGGGGAAGGATGTAGTGTTTGAATTCCCTGTGCAAGCAGCACAAGAGTGAGGAGCGATGTGGATACATTTGAGACATGTCACACTTTTTTTTTTTCTTATCCATGAAAAAAATTTCGCCTGATATCGGAAGTGGAAAGAGAGAGTAATTGTGTAGTCTGACGACGGAGAGAGAGGGTTGTTGGGTAGGCGATAAGGTGTATTGAGAGAGCAACTGCAAGGGACACAGGACTGGCAATCGGAGACACAAATGATTCCACGTGATCGATCGCGTCTCTTGGGTCGCCGCGCCTTGGCCTCGGAAAGGGAACTGCTTCAATTCTATTCTAAGAAGGCCAGTCAAACTCTTTCCTTCTCCTGTTTCCCCTCTCTGCCCCGGGTCCCCTCCTCCCTTTCTCCCCTTCCCTCCCTCCCTCCCTCCTCCTCTCTCCCTCTCCTTTTATCCCCCCTTTCTTCCATCTTTTTGGCGCTACTCTTGCGCGTCCCCTCATTTCCACGTAAAGCACAGCAATGTCTGCCTATCCTCGCTTGGATCCGTACAGGCCCTCCAGGTACGAGCACGGTATCGATGCCAAAGTCGTGGTTATGGGTAATAGTGGTGAGTCTTTTCTTTTCCAGTTTGTTCGGTAACCCCCCTTCTCTTACAAACAAATTGTCACCGTTGCCGTCTCCCCCCCTAACAAGGCGTTGGCAAGACCAGCCTCTTACAAAGATACACTCAAAACAAGTATGACCCGAAGAACACTACATCCACAACCGGTGCATTTTTCGTCGCCAAGAAGGTTACCGTTAATGGCGTCAAGGTTCGTCTCCAGCTATGGGACACTGCTGGTCAGGAGCGCTTTCGTAGTATGGTCTGTACCCGTGCCAGTTAATCGCAATTTACGCTCACTTAGCGCGTTCACACGCTCCTCACGGGCACGCGTCATTTACAGGCACCTATGTATTATCGCGGCGCAAACGCCGCACTCCTGTTGTACGATATCACCAACCAAGCCTCATTCCAAGACGTTCGGGGATGGCTCAAAGGTGAGCCCTGACAGGCCCGGCGCCCCTTCACCCAAAAAAAAAATCCCTTCCCAGCTGATCAATTCCCCTTTTGACGGCCCACAGAACTCAAGAAGAATTGTCCCGCAGACTTGATCACATATATCGTTGGGTCCAAGGCGGACCTTTCCCATCTTCGACAGGTGTCCTCAGATCTTGCGCGCCTCTCCCTCCATCAGTGGTTCCCACCACCTCGTCCCCCTCCCCCACCTCCCCCGCCGCCTCAACCATCGGCATTCTCCTACATTCGTCCTCGCTTTACGTCCTTTACGTCGATCAGATCTACTCCACTGGCCGTGTCTCCCCCTACCAAACATTCACCTACAGATTCCCATTCGAGCGGCTCGGACTCACCGCCAAGCCGCGCTGGGGCCGCCCTGCGAAAGGCCCAGAATGGCATCGCGCCTCGGAGCGGTAGTCCGTGGGCCGACACACCGGAGCTCGACAGCGGTAGTGGGGCGGAAGAATTCGACGAGGACGAGCTCGACGAGCGTGAGTGGGGCCTCGAAAAGGGCATGGAGCTGTTCGAGGTCTCTGCCAAGGATGATATGGGTGAGCCCGTCTTGTTTCTTCACTAGGAAGGACGAACTAGGAAGGACGAATACTAAAATGTCTCGTTAGGCATTACGCAGTTGTTCGACGCGCTGATCTTGGCAATCATTGCGAAAAAAGACATCATAGAACAGGAGAACGAGCTCAAACGACACGACAGTGTAAGACTGACCTTGACCACGACCCCCACGTGGGCGGCACAGGCCGACGAGGAGGAAGCACGAGAAAAAGCGGCGGCGCAGTCACACGCATCCCGGAGCTGCTGTCAAGCGTAGCGTCGGCGGCCTTACTCGGTATATCTTGCACCAATGACCCCCCTCACCCCTCACCCCTCACCAATTTTTTTTTTCATTCGTTCCATTTTACCCTTCCAAGTCTCAAATCACTCTTTTTCCACTTCCCCGCCTCTGCGCCTTCTCGTCATTGGTTTCTGACTGGCTTCATCTACTGCCCGCTGTTGAAGAATCCAACGATCAAGATCTGTCGGCGTTGTACCCTAGGATCTCTTCCTCTCCGTTTCCTATTCGCCTGTATGCCGCAGCGCTGTCTGCACTTTATGCCCGACAACACCTCCCCCTCCCCCTCAAACCTCTCCCTCGTTCTTCACTGCCCAGAACCCACACATAGCCTGACCTCTGCGTTACATCATTGCCTCGACTTTATGATGACCTTCAGTTGCTCATACGTGCCCCATGTTGATCGAATCCATGACCTGCATCTTTCCACCTTATTTACTTTTCCTTTTTTGTTTGTGATCCTTCCATTTCTTTCTGTTTTCATCTCGTCTTCCTCCTGCGTGTGTGCCTGCCCATCTCCGTCCATATTCTGTCAGACCACAGTGCCAGCCCCCAACCCAACCCTATCTCATATTTCACATACTGTCCCATGTTCGTGTCCCAGGAGCTTCCAACCACGTCTGTCGTACCAACATCCACATTAAATGTTGGAGAACACTCTCAATTCGACCATTTCTCGTTTCTTATTCCCATTCACTTCCACCCACCCCCACCCACAACGCCCCCCACCTCATCTGCCAAAACGACCGGATATCATTTTATCAATGACCCGATCCCGCTTTTCCCTCATGCGCACACATACATTAGTTTTACTCTACGTTACGATACGGCGTCTGTTGGTGTCATTTTCATTTCCATTCTGGTCTCTTTCCTTGAGCTCGACACCTTGGCATTCACCATATCGAAGCACCTTAACATACGTGTCTATTGATTTTTTACCCACACACCCCGTAAACGTACATACAGCTCCTAAGCCTCGTTGCTCCGCTTAACCCGGCGCCCACTGCCGTTCTCTCCCCTTTCCCCCCTTTACCTTGCACCTTTTTTTTAGCTTGTGGCGCTCTGTGAATATGCCAAAGAGAATGGATGGATTGATGGACGGATGGATGGATGGATAGGAGTTGTGTTGAGCGCGCCCCGAGAACATTCCGAATGAACACCTTGGAGCTGTCATTGTTCTGTTCCATGTTCCTCTCCCCGCTCCGACTCTCCATCTGGACGCCTCACGTGACTCGTACGTGACGGTCTTAACCGCTTTGAGCAAAGAGGGCGCACATCATAGCGACTTTTCGATGGCCGGTGAAAAGAAAGCATGAAACGGTGAAATAGAAGCTGTCAGCAGAGGAAAAGAATGGACCTGGCGGCAGGACTTGCCGATGATGCAAGTACAGTGTCGGGAACCGGTACAGTGTGATACCGCAGGGTCCCAAGCTAAGACGGGGTCTATTATGCGTTTCTGACATATTGACACCGACGCCGCCAGTATGATATTATAACAGTGCTTCTTCGCCTCTGCTACACCGGATTGGAGTCCACTTCAATGGAATGTGTGGGGCAACTCAGCACTCAGCTTCCGATAACGGGCGGAGTTGGGGTAATTCGTTATTCTTTTCACTTCTCATCTTGGCTAGGTGGTACTGCGCTGCTGTATAGATACTAGTACTGTGGATCTTAGTTTGATTTGCGGGGCACGAGGCAGGTCGCCTTAAGGAAGTTTTGGGCTCCACGAGTGGATCACGCGTGAGCCACGAGATCTGGTCAGTCGTCTGATTGGAAGACTCTTCCCGTTACCCCACTCATCGGTCGGCAACCCCTTCATTCAAATTTCGTTTATGATATCTTATCAGTTCCATCGTCCTGTAGTCATTTGTCATCGAACTGCTGGACCGGAGTGGCGTCTTCTTCAATTTCACTTCCCGTTACTGCCGGTTCTCCAGTTCACAGTTCAGGACCTTCGAAGTGGCTGTGTGATACGACATAAATAGTGGCGATCTAAATCTGATGGGGTATGGCGGCGCTTCAAAAGTTGGGATGAGCCCGTACGCTTGGGATGATGCGTTTGTCATCGTGCTTGCACACTGCCTAGGTCATACAGTACTGTATGGTATGGGAGTTGCTGTCAAGTGCCTACTGTAGTACCCAGCCGACGGTCCGAGTCGGGGTGTAAGTGGGTTAGTGTTACGGCAAGTCCTATAATCAGATAATAAGTTCGGCTCGACGGGATCGCGCGACGAACATCGCAAGAAAAAAAAAGAAGAAAATCTCAAATAAATGGTGACGAAGCCTGGTCAGATACCAATGATACCCTTGGCCACTCGCCTAGATTAGGAGGGGCCCGTCGATGGATGGATTGATAAGATTAAGCAGCAGAGTTGCCACGTTGACCCCCACAAAACGTAAATGTTCCCGAAATGGATAACCGCCTCACAGGATCACTTACCACTAAGGGACACTCCCTTCTGTTCTGCTCCTGCTCCTCCTGCTCCTCTCCCTCTTTACCATCCTCCCTTCCATCCAGACTTTCCTGCTCCTCCTCCTACTTGACCAAACCATATCTAGATTTTTTTTCAAAATCTCCACAGATGGTTCGACACACTAGTGCTACTACGGAACCGACAACGACGACGACGACAAATGTTGCTAGTGCCAATGCCAAGATGCCGATGCATAAAGACATAGATGGGGTATCGTCGCTCGCGAGCTGCGCCGTGGACGCGGTCGAGGCAGATCGTTCGGCCTGCCGCCCCGAACACGGCTTTCACGCCTTCGATGCGCTCTACTGCGCCCTGACAAACGCAACCCCCGTCAAGCCACTCTTCCCGAATGACAAATTGTGCGTCTACCAACCCCCCTTTCCCCCCACCTCTCCACCCCCTAAATTAATAAATTTTTTGGTTCCCTTGTGAAAATTTATCGCTGGTTGCTTTTTGGGGGGTTGGGTTGGAAACAAACAAACAGCCCTCTGTTCGTCACGTGGAATACGCGTGTGGCGAGACGTAGTAGCGGTGCGAGTGGGTGGAGCACCCGGTTGAGAGGGTGTATTGGGACGTTCGATGCGCAGCCGTTGCGCGCCGGACTCGAGGAGTATGCGCTGCTGAGCGCGTTTCGCGATCATCGGTTTCGGAGGGTCGAGCTGCGCGAGTTGCCCTCGCTCGAATGCGGGTGCGTTCCTCCTCCTCACTCCTCACTCCTCACCTCCCTCCCTACCGTCGCACGTACGAACGCACGCACACGCATGCACGTCGTCACCCCCTCCCCTCCCCATTCCATCCCCACCCCCCTCTTCCTCCCTCCGAGTGATCCACCTTTCTGACCATACAACCATTATTTTGGCCGGGGGGGTGGTTTGACTTTTTGTTTGTGTATGTGTGTGTTGCTGTACGCTGTGCGCTGGTATGTTACGGGCATGGTTTGGTGTGGTACGGTATGTTTGCGCGTGGGCGGTGCCAGGATATCGCTCCTGACCGACTTTGAGGACGCGGCGTCGTACCGGGACTGGACCGTCGGCACGCACGGCATCCAAATCACCTTTTCACCACCGCCGACGAGCCCCTCAGCCTCAGACGCGCCCTCCCCGCTCTCCTCAGCCGTCTCGCTCCTCTCCCGCCCCTTGGCCGCCTTCTCGTCCTCTCACTCCCACTCGGTCCCCACCACCATCCGCCGCACGCTCTCGGCGACATACCTGCCCGAGGTCGCGCCCGATCAGGGCTGGGGACACATCGACGCTATCGATAGCGCGATTCGCAAGGCGGGCTGGAACGGTCGTATCTCGGAGGATCTCAGGCGGGCCGTGCGCGTGCGCAGGTATCGCAGTCGCAAGTGCGTCGTCGGTTGGGACGAGTTCGTCACTTGGCGTGCGGAGAGGGGTTTCCCCGTCGCCGTCGACCTTGTCGACGATCATGAACATGGACTCGACCACCTCGGCCACGGCCAGGAAGAAGAGGATGAGGAGGAAGAGGAAGATGAGGACAAAGAGGGGTTTTGAAATGTTTTGGTAGACTTTTGAATTGGGGCTTTTGACCCTGGACAGGGAAACAACTTTTCAAACTCTTTGCATATTCAGGGTTTTTTTTCTTGATTAGAGATCTCAAACGGGTTGTGTAAAATCAAACAGTTAGAAGTGATTTGTTTGTTTGTCATCTATATATATATATAACACCACGCATGACGAAAAGAGGAGCGAGACGAGAGACGAAAACAACATATCCATCATCGGTCAAAGGGATCAAGAACTAAACACCCTATGACGAATACGCGCGAGCCGCCCTCGCTGACTCGCGGCGCCGCCAGTACCGCCACGCGTCAATGCGATCGCAGACGGAAATCGGTCCTCGATCCACTCAAACACGCGCCGGAGCACGGCAGCATCGCGCCCGCTCGTGCGAGCAAACGCGCTCACGAGCCAGAAGAGCGTCGGTTCGCGCAGGCGCGTGTCCCGCGGCAATTCGAGGAAGCGCGCAAAGAGTGCTTCGAGCGTCTGGAGCGTCCATTCGCTTTCGCCACCGTGTGCATTATTGCTGTTAATGTTACTGTTGGTGAGGAGGGGATGATGATGAGAGGTGGTCAAGAGGTGGGAGCGACGACGTTGTTGGTCGTCGTCGTCGTGATTTTGGGAGGTGAAGGTGGATCTGGGACGGTGTGAAGTCGGATGGTTGTACTTTTGGGGTAATGACGAAGGTGACGGTGAGGAGGAATGTTCGACGACGCCATGTCGTGCAAAGCCCAGAAAGATGGCGCGGAACGCCGCGAGGCTCGCGATGAATTCACCCGGCGCGCCTGCGTGTCGTCGTCGTCCCTGTCGCTCGTCATTGTCGTGGTGGTGTGAAAGGAGTGGTGGGTGTGCAGTCGTGAGGGCGGGTGCAGGTGCAGAGAGCATGTCGCTGAGTGTCCCGAGGCAAGCGCGTAGGTTGCCATGGTATGAATAGGCGAGAATCAGTGTGTGGTACGTCGCCCTATCGGGTACCACCTCGTGCGCAATGACGATCATCTCACGCTCCGCCAGTGCAACCTCTAGCTCTTCCAGTTCCTCGTCCCTGTCTTCATTCTCCTCTTCCGCCTCAGCGGGACGTCTACGTGATCCCTCTGAAGGGCGCGCACGCACGACGCGGTACATCGCCTGCGCGACGTCAAGCCGCCCGTTATACGCAAACGCCCACAAGACAGCATTGAACGACGCCTGCGTGAGACCCACCTCCGCCTCCGCGCGTGCATGTCGGCGCAAGCGGAACAGCATGTCTCGCACGCCAGCGAGATCCCCGCGTTGCGCAAAGAAGCACAGCAGCGCCGTGTGCGCGTGTACCCCCGCCGCGAGCCCTGCGCGCGCCAGCAGCTGCGCGGCGTGACGCACGGCCGCGGGCGAGCGTGTGCGCACGGCATGCGCGAGCAGCGTCGTGTAGGAGAAGATGTCCGGCTCGAGGGCAGACACTGCACCAGCGTCTGCATCTCGTGCCCGTCCACCACCAGTCGCCGCAGAGGTAGTAGTAGTCAAAGGCGTCCCGGCTCCTCCGCTGTCGTCGTCCCCATTGCGACGGCGGTGGTGGTCGTGGCGGCGCATCTCTGCCAGCAGCGCAAGCGCCGCGCGAAAGTGTTCTTCGCGCGGGCGGCGCCAGCCCTCCTTCCCCGCGCAATCGAGGAGCAGATTCCACTCCCACGTCTGGACGGTGCCGCCCGCGTTTTGGAGCGCGCGGAGGACGGCGAGGACCTGTGCGAAGCGACCGCGCGTGCGGAGCGGGCGGGGCGGGGCGGCGGCGAGGAGGCGTAGGAGGCGGTGGCGGTGTGGGAAGGGCACTTTTGGCGCGGCTTTGTCGGGACTGCGTGGGAGGACGACGAGGGCGCGGTAGGCGGCCCATGCGCACGCCACGTCTTGGGTGTTTGCGAGGATCGCGAGCAGGCGCGGGCGCAGGCTTTGGCGGCGGTATATGCGCGGGAGCGCGTCGACGGACGAGGTCGTCGTCGCGTGGGCCTCGAGATCGTCTGCGAGTGCTTCGAGCTCGGCCGCGGTCGTTGTCAGGATGCGAGGTCGACGTTTGAGTGGGAGGCCTGTGGACGTGTTCCGGCCGCGAAGAGGTTTGACAAAACCGGGTTCGGGTGCTTCGTCTCGAGTAGGACCCTTGACTGGGCGTGTATTCAGAGCCGTCCGTTCCTCTCCAACCTCCCATAGCCTCGTTCCAAAAGCGATATGTTGATGCATGACAGATGCGATGGCTGCAGGAGACATGGGCTCCTTCACCAAACTCGATGCGGACTCTTTCGCCCTTTCTATGGCTATGTTTGTTGTGGAATATGGGCGTTGGTGAAGAGGAGGGATGCGCCATAAGGGAATAAGTCGAGAGATGCCGCTGCCACTCAGATGATGTGAAAAGCTCAGAGGATGGGCCCTGAGCATCAATGGCTTGGACAGGCATCCACTGTCCACCTTTGAAGGGGAGATATTGGTAAATACAGGATGCCCAACAGAAAGGAAAGAAAAGGCCAATTTACCGCTGCAGCAGCTGGCCCAAGTCAACGGCGGCGAGAACTGAGAATCGGTCACAAATAGACGCTGGCACAATTATTTTTTAACATTTTTATATTTTAAATTTATTTTGCGGTGGCAAAAAAAATGCTGTATTTAATGCTAAAGTGAGTGAAAACATCAAGCCTAACATGATCAATCCAGGTCTTTCTTGAGCCTTCCTAAGAAAGCCTTCTTCTCCTCCACAGTCTGGAATGCACCGTGCTAATCCACAAAAACCAAACGCAGTCAGCATTTTCTCATCGTAAACATAGGAAAGGACAAAACGTACACCGAATTTTGATGATGTATCGATAAACTTGAGTTGCACCTTCTCGAGATCCCGACGTGAGGTATGCACCATGAGCGATTTGCGAAGAGTGATCACACGCTTCTTGGTGCCAGGAATAGAACCCTTGAGTAAGAGGAAGTCATTCTTGACGATACCGTAGTGTGGGAAACCTCCCAAGGGCGTGATCGTCTTTTTGGTAACGTCCGCCTCTGTCGACGCATTCTTTTCATCGTCACCCGAGCCAACACGGTAGATTTTCTTGTTCAGTTCAGTGCGATGGTGATAACCGTCTACATGTGTTGTCAGCGTTATCCTCCTCCCTCACAAAGACGACTGCTGTGCTTACTCTGGCCAGCACGGGCGACCGAGTACATGACCTTGGACGGATGCCAAGCACCAATACAAGCGACCTTACGCAGACCCTTGTGCGTCTTGCGCGGAAGCTTCTTGGTGCCCCAACGGTGGGTGACACCTTCAAAGCCATGACCCTTTGTCACAGCAATGACATCAATAACTTCATCTTGCTCGAAAACGCTTGACACCTCCACCGCCTTCTCGAACAGACCCTGCGCATATGCAACCTTGTCGGGAATAGAGCCGCCATTGACTTGAATCTCCATAAGGTGGGCCGTCTTTTGCGCAAGACCAGTTTTGCTGATCTGGGTGTGTGCGAGCACGCGGACGACGGTACAGTATTTGCGGATGCGCTCGAGCTCACGCTCTAATGGCTTGTTGTCCTCGGCATGCTTCTTGGCGTAGCGGGTGAAAGCCTTCTTCTTGGAACGGTACCAGTTCTTGTAGAATCGACGCTTGAGTTCGTTTGATAAGTGAGATGCCCAGACCGTGGTGAGTGTGCGCAGCCCACGAGGGGTCTCAACATAACCGACAACACCAACAACGATAAGCGGGGGTGTCTCGACAATCGTCACGGCTTCGACAACCTCCCTCTTGTGCATCTCTACGGACGGTCAGTCACCCATCCAAAGGACAGCATGGTGCGACATACTTGATCCAGGGCGATCAAGGTCACGAACGACGTGGGTCATGCCAGCCTTGTAGCCCATAATAGCGGTCAAATGGACGGGCTTCTTGGGGTCATCCTTGTACGAGACAAATGTTGTGGGAGAGCATCGCAGCCGATGATGTTATTGCTTACCTTTGGAAAAGACTTGACCTTTCCCCTGTGACGGGAGGAACGCTTCCGGGGGAGGAAGCCAAGGGAGCCATGGCGAGGCGCTTCGTACTAGACGATCGACGCCCCACTTCAGTGGTTTCCCAAGGCATATATTCGGTTATAAAGACAGACCTTACGATGGCTAGAAAAGACGTGTCAGTGTGCGTTCACATAAAATTGTACTTCCAGGACACATACCTCATTTTGGGAAGTCTTGATGGGGACGGGACAGAGGAGAGGGAAGGGGAGAACAAATCACTGGCAAGATATGCTTTGTGGCTGAGATATACTGTACAGTTTATTCCATATTTGGAGTGGAGTTTTCCGAGGTTGGGCGGCTATTCCCACGTGGCGAGATTATGACGCAACTCGAATTTCTGCATTTCTGCACATGGCCAATGAGCTACTTTTCGGGTCTACTCGGTGCTTTCGATAAGAAGGTCAAGGACGGGGTCACTGCGGTACACCTTCGAAGCATCAGAGCACCTCGTTTACGTGACAGGCGCGGAGTTGACCCTTGAATGGGCACTGTCGCGTCCATATGGCGTAGCTACCTTGTTACGCCAGCCATCAAGATCGGCGTATCAAAAGTCGTAGCCAACTCATCACCGAGCCTTGGACTGACGTGTAACTTTTTATGGGTTTGTTACTTCCGTCACGGCCAGGAGTGGTTGATCGAAAGACTGCCCACAGGCACTTGCGCGGACGGAAATATCCAATGCGCGATCGATTGGGTAGCCCAAGCAACACGTTCGTCCAAGGGACCATCCATCATATGAGCCTGCCGTTCTCGCCGAGCAAGTAGAAAGGGAATGTTCCTGGAAACGGACCTGCGCTCAAGACGTATTGAGGCCGTATTTGAGGTCGATGGGCCCTCACGTGGGAAACGTTACTTGATAGCCGCGGACGCGGGCGGGGAACGCGTCAAGCCACTAATCACCCAAGAGCAACCTTTCCTCGTCTGGTCGCATCGTGGCTGTTATATTAGGACCACATGGTCAAATTTGCGATTTGATAGCGATATTCATGTCAATTTGAGTGTTGTGCATGGACCTCCAGTGGTAAATGAGCGCCAGTACTACACTAGTGCGCGTTACCGGACGCGTCTGTCACGCGTCAAACTCATTTGTGTGACCGACCGTTGAGGCGACTTGAGGTCGCTTTCGCCTCTCTTTCTTTACCCCCGTATACAATTCATTCACTGGCCCGGCCAGGCCGTCAGCCGGGCACCCAATTCTTTTCTTTCTGCCACCATGGCCTCAGATGACGACCCCCCGAGACGGTCTCTTGCTACCTACTACCGTTCACACAGAGTCGAGGACGAGGAGACCGTCCCAGATTCTGAGGATAGCGCGCAGCCCCGGTATTCGCGTCCACCCGACGACGATAGTGACAACCTCTCCGCGTCACCCGCAAAAGCTGCCGACTCTGACCCTCCTCGCCCTCCCCGTGCAGTTTATAGGAGCCGCATTCGTGCTGTCACGCCGCCTCCCCTATCTTATTCTAGTATAGCTCCCGCGGAAGAGGTCATTCCCGATTCCGAGGACAATGCTAAGACTGCGGACACTTCGGACGACGACAACGATGAAACCCAAAACAAATCACCCTCCAATACGCGTAAATCCGTCTCCATGGGCCTCTCAGATTGGAGGCAGAAGCTTCGGGATATCGATGATCAATATGATGCGGACGGGCACACCCAACCTCAACCTGAAATACCAGACCCTAAAGGAGGGTCCCCAGAGGACCCCTTTGGCAGTCCGCTGACGACCGAGGCATCCTCTCAACCTGCTTCGCATCAGTTGCGCGTAGATGACTCGTTGTCATCTCCATCACGGGGTGTCTCATCCTCCACAAACACGACGCCGCAGTTCCTGTTCGGGACGCCTCACAGCCCGCCCACACCGCTTACATCCGATGGCAAGCCATCCCCGATGCCAAAGACAGCGACAAACGCGAAGGGTAAGGGTAAAGCGCGTGCACCTCCCGAAACTCAGGAAGCGGCTGTTGATGATCAACTTGCATCCTCGACCGGTGCAATTCGCCCAACGAGACGTAGCGAGAAACCGAAAAAGTCCAAGGTTGGATTCCATCTTGTCGTCCTGGGTGGTGCCAGTTAACGATTGGCAAACCTGTCAGGCACCCACCAAAAAGGAACTGCGTGAGGCCCGTCGCGAGACCGCACGCATGCGGTCGGACATGCGTGCCTCGATTTCGACCGACGCGACGCGTCATCTGGACATTAAGGACCTCCTGAAGCGATTCGATGTGTTAGTTTTACAATTATACTACTACGTCATCGCGTCCTGGCACTCACGCTCCGCGTTGTCACAGGAACCAACCTGCGCCCTCTGCACGACCTCTGCAGCCTCAATCGTCGGTATCTGAAATCGAGGCATGGCCATCGTCTTCGCCAGCATCAGTGCATGAACTTGGCTACTCTGGGACCCGTCAAGACGAAGATGCAGAACCCTGTCAGCAGGGGCAACACATGTCCAGACGCCGAAGTGCATCACCGTTCCGCTCGACCGGACTTCTCGCACCTACCTCCAAGTACAAAGTCGCCCCTGCTACCGATGACGACGACGATCCATTCCGTGTACCAGCATCGTCGGCCGCTCCAAAGAAAATAACCGCGGATAGAGATGCGGGCTCCGACTCAAGCTCAGACGTGGAGATGCCTGGCATTGGCGAGATCATCGCAGCAAAAGAAGCGCGTGAATCTCAGCGCATCCAGAAGGAGCGCCTCCAGCAAATCAAACGCGACCTGCTCGCCAAGCAGCAGCAGAAGCAGGGGTCCACTAATGCTGGTGCACTGCAAGACATCGAGCAGGACTCGGATGACGACGAGCTCGATGTGGTCCCAGACACGATGCACTCCGTCGCTCGCGACGAGGCCGCGGCGCGGGCCGCCGCAGGATACATGCGGCCCTCGACTGGTCGGACGACACAGATACGCTTTGCGGGCGTCGCAGCTTCACCGCAGCGCAATGCAGCGATACCACTTATCCCCTCTGCCACCCAGTCACCCGAGAAGCGCATGTCAGCCGCTGCGCAGTCCTCATTCCTTGCTTCATCGAGGGCGAATAGCACAGCGGGCAGGCGTGGAAAGCGCGGAGCGGGAATGACCAAAGCTGAGCTTGAACGGATGGTGCTACGCAGCGCAGAGGCGCAGAGCGAGCTGCTGAGGAGGGAGAAGGAGAATGAATGGGTCCGGCGTGGTGGACGGGTCGTTGCCGTCATGGAGGCCGTTGGGGACGAAAAAGTTCAGGCCCTCATCGGGGAGGCGTTGAAGCGCGGCGAAGGCTCTCAAGCCCAGGGTGAAGGAGATGACGACGCGGGCAGCGATGATGACGACGAAAATGACGCGGATTATGTCCCTGTGGAGAGGGGTAGCGCAAGTCCTCGACCTATGACGTCGCAAAATCAGGGAGGTGACGAAGAATCGCAAATACTCACTGAGGAAATGATGGCCCATGAGGACGGACACCCCAACGATGAAGCAGCGGTGACAACAGAGGCGGATTCGGAAACGGAGTCGAGTGCGCCAGAGGCCGTGCGTATGCGCCGTTCCCGCACGGCCCGCCCCCGTCGTGGCGTCATCGGGTCAGATGACGAAGACGGCCCGTCTGCCGCCAGGCACGCGGACGAAGAGGACGTGCATCCACCACCACTCAGCCTCAGCCTACCCGACCTCCCCTCACCCGCGTTCACTTCCACCGCCTCTCCCTGGCCCACCGGGAACGCCGAACAAACTGACCACGACCATGAGCACGAGAACGATCCGTACGTGAGTGGCAACGAGACGGATAAAGAGAATCGCGCTGTGGGCCCGCCCGCGCACACTCACGGGGCACGTGTCCTATTCGGCGATATACTGAGCGCGCGAGCGGGCACCAAGGCAGCGGTGCAGCCACTGCCCCTGCTGCAGCCTAGCGTACTACTAGCGGACGACGATCCTTTTGCGTTCACGCCGTCGCCGGCCAAAGCGCGGGAGAATGCGTCAAGTCGGTTGGCGAGCCCCACGGCCAGGCATCTCACGGGCAAGCGAGGGCTCTCGCAGATGTTCGAGGAAGAAGAGGGTGACGGTTGTGCGCCTGTGCCTGCACTGATGATTTATGGTACAGATGGCGACAGCGCAACGCCCGGTGATGGCCTTGTGGGATTGAAGCCGGTTCTTGGTGGCCTATCGCAGGCGTTTGAGCAGACGCAGGTAACGTATTTACTGCCTACCTTTATAACACGCTGCTCCTCACAACCCGTACCCCAACACGTGTAGGACGCGCCGGGGCCTGGAATGGGCGGCCTCGCTGCATTGCGCCGCGGTGTAGACGCTGAGCTTTCACTTACGTTCGAGGCACAGGCGGCTGCCCTGCAGCCCGCATTGGAAGTCGACGATCACCTGCGCGCGCAAGCTGCTGCGATCTTTGAGAAGGAGCAAGAGTACGTGATGGAGGCTGCACGACCCGCTCAGTCACTGGCGCGACGCGAGCTATACATCACTGAGAACGGGTGCGCGTTCACCACACTCTATCATCTCTGTGTCTAAATCCACTGACACGTCGGCCTCGCGCTCAAACAGTTTCCTGACACAAACCCGCCCAGAGGGCTCTAGCCCGCTCGTGTATAGACCATCCCCGTCCCAGCGTCCGTACGACGCGCTCCTGCGCTCGCAGTCGGAAGGCGCTCTCGGTCCACCAGTCCCAACGGGAACGGGAACGGCGGCGTCCAGCCCGCTCGTGACGCGCCAGCCGCTCAGCACGCTTGCCGAGACGTCACCCTTGTCGTCTTCTGTCAGACGGGAGCCGCTGCGCCGTTTGCGCCGCGCACATACGAGCCCTGACGGGCCTTCATCGACGTCGCCAAGATCGTACGGGTACACGCGCGGACCCTCACTATCGCCCTCACCCTCACCATCGCCTACAAAGACAAAGGGCGTGGACCGGACGGCGTTTACAGAATTGATGACGGCAGCCGCGCACCGCGACAAGGCGAAGGAGAAGAAGCGGTCCGAGTTTGTGGCGGACCAAGCGGTCGAGTCTGATGAGGACGATATGCTTGGCTTTGGGGGTATGCGTAAGAAGAAGGTTGGTGAGGATGACGAGGAGGAAGATGACCACGATACGGATGGTGTCGTTGAGGCTCTCGTGGACGATGGGCACATGGACGCGGGGGCGCTAGCAGCGGCAAAGGTCATCGAGAAACACCTGTGAGTGTTCACCTCCCTCCCCATATATACATTTCTCTACTGTTGATGTATACTAATCGTGAATTGTGATACAGGGAACACCAAGCTGAGGATGATACACGCCTGGAAAAGGAAGTGCAGGACGTCGTAGCGGGCAAGAGACGCACGCGGCGGCGCGGCGGCGCTGGAGGACTCCTGGGCTCCGACGAATCAGATGACGAGGATGACGAGGAAGCGCGCGCTCTCAGGCAGCGCCTCGCGAAGAAACGCCGCGTGGCGGGCGACACGCTCGACGCGCTCGCACGTGATCCCGCGACGGCGTCGTTCCACGCTACGTACCAGATGGCGCTCGTCGACGGTGCGGAGGAATTTGCGCATTTGGGTCGGGACGAGGAGTTGGAGTTGGAGGAGCCAGGCCGAGATCAAACTCAGGATCGGGAAGGAGGTGAAGGCGAGGAAGATGAAGAGGACGACAGACAAGAGCGGGGAGGCGAGGAGGCGGCGGACGAAGATGTGGAGATGGCCGATACGGAGCTGCCAGCGAAGGAGAAGAGGTCGAAGAAAGAGGATATATCTGCGGCAGAGGTGCGCAAGGCTCTGCAAGAGGTTGCGCGCGGCGAGCGGGTTCGTTCCCATCACACTTCTCGTTCTTGAAAACTCGCGGATTATCTCACGCGTTTACAGGAATATCATGCGCTCGATCCGGAGGACGTGTCCTGGATGGATCAAGAGCTGGCGGAGGCAGACGAAGCAGAGACATCACACGTGCGCGTGCGCATAGCGTCTTCCACCAACACATCCAAAGCGCAACCCCGCCGCGCACAGCCCGCAGACGCAGACATGGATGTTGTCTTGGTACGTTCCCTCTCCACCAGGCTCTTCCTCCTTACCCTCGTAAACCCAACCTGACCGAACCTACAACGCAACGCAGAATCGGACACACGCGGACAAGGACGAGCGACAAGACCCTGCGTACGCGCAACGCATGAAACGATGGGCCAACGAAGAAGGCGCCCGCGCGGGCAGTGGTAGTGGACGCGCCGGCGGGCGTAGCACCGGTAGAGGCGTTGGTGCCGGCGCCGGGGCGGCAGTTACGGGCCATCGGCCCCGCTCGGCCAAGTCGACCACCGCGGGGCCGAGGACAAAGAGCAAGACGAAGAGCTCGTCCCCTCCCTCCTCGGGTGCTGCTATGCGCAAGACGACGAGCGCGTTGTCGGCTTTGACGGATCGACGTGGTCGATTCGGTGCTTGATCCCGGAAAAAGAGAAAAAGAAAACACAAGCTATGCACACATACAGTAGATGGAGGCGAAATGCACCGGTGGATTGCGGTGCCCCGATCGGCGTTAGTTGTGGTTTGATGACATTCCTTCATTGCCTTGATCCTGGAGTTTGATACGGTCGATATGTTACAGTACTCACATCATCATGATACATACGTTGCTATCTGTTCATCACTTTTTTTTGTAGTTATGCTCACCATATGTAATCACTAGGCTCCCCACTAGTACTATTGTTTCTTGTCCGCATCATCCAATTTCTTGCTGTCACAACAAGATTTTACATTTTTTTCGCTCTCTCGAGTAGCGGTCCGTCATCCCCCTTCCTCCATGAACAGGTAGAAAAGGAGAAAAGGGAAGAACAAAAGGACAACAAACGAATAAAAAAAAAAGTCCCAATCTGCAGCCGTGTGTCCGCAAGCTGAAGGTAGAGAGAGAAAGGAACCAAGTGTCTGATGAACCAAAAAAAAAGAGTTCGGGCCTCATAAGTCTATCATACAAAGCCAGGCAGGATGAGAAATATAAGTCATCAACGTCGAGCAATCAAAGAGTCTCTAACCCCCTAGTAATGACGAGGGCGAGTGGGACGAATATGAGGGGTCTAATAGCTGCGGTAGATAGGGTATAGAAAGAACATAGATAGACATGAGCCAATGGAGGGTGAGGATCGAAGGAGGAGAACGGCGTGAAGGCGGTAAATGGTGGCGCGGGCGTTAAAAACAAAGTCGGTGGTGGGTTGTCGTTGTCATGGGTCATTGCAAGGGGATGGGAAAACAGGGTCGGCCAGGCACACACAGGCGCGCGGGTTGGCTGAGCGATGAGGGCGAAGAAAATGATGGATGGGTGCCATGCTAGTTTCAGTGATGCTGTATTCCAAAGTGTTTTGGGATGCGGATCCACGCAGGTCGTTGACGTGGTGCGGGCAGTGTGAACTGCCGCGGTGCGACGCGCTGCACAGTCGTCGTGGTGCGTCGCCGTCTCGAGTTAGACTGGTTTAACTACAAGGCGAGCGAGGGGGCGTGAGTATGGAAGGATCGGGGGGAGAGGGGGGGAGAGAGAGCTTCGTACTTTGTGACGCATCATGATG
>Ga0307512_10002811_pt1 | contig 21215 bp, 16 predicted proteins | sample 14_EM_MG_FD_200267 | JGI IMG/M metagenome (GOLD analysis project Ga0307512, IMG submission 200267) | Populus trichocarpa ectomycorrhiza microbial communities from riparian zone in the Pacific Northwest, United States - 14_EM | ecosystem: Host-associated > Plants > Roots > Unclassified | place...
CGCGCGCGTCGCCGGACGCACCGTCGTCCACATGGGCACGACCTCGGCCGAGTACTCGGACAGCCTGCAGGGCGACATCCGGGCGGCCGGCGGCAGATACGTCGAGGCCCCGGTCTCCGGCTCCCGAGTCCCGGCCGAGCAGGGGCAGTTGGTGGGGATGCTGGCAGGCGACGACGACGCCGTGGCGGCCGTAGGGCCCCTGCTCGCCCCCATGTGCCACGAGACGTTCGGCTGCGGTCAGGTCCCGGGCGCGCTGCTGATGAAGTTCTCGGTGAATCTGTTCCTGATCACCCTGGTCACCGGTCTGAGCGAGGCGTTCCACTTCGCCGAGCGGCACGGGCTCGATCAGCGCCTGCTCCAGGACGTGCTGGACGCGGGGCCGTTGGCCAGCGCCGTCTCCCGGGTGAAGGCGCCCAAGCTGCTGGCCCGCGACTTCACCGTCCAGGCCGCGGCTGCGGACGTGCTGAAGAACAACCGGCTGATCGCGGAGGCCGCCCGCAAGGCCGACCTGGCGTCCCCGCTCCTGGACATCTGCCACACCCTCTTCGGCGAGACCGTCGAGCAGGGCCACGGCGGCGAGGACATGGTGGCCGTACTGCATGCACTGGAGGCCCGCACCGACGGCGCTGCCGCAACCACCCGCCCATCCGCCCTCGTATCCACCCGACCGAAGGAGTGAGCATGAGCTGGACCATCGAGCGGCGCGGCCGCGTGGCCGTCGTGACGATGACGACCAACCCGGTCAACGCGCAGAACCGCGCCTTCTTCGCCGACCTGCACGACACGTTCGACCGGCTGGAACGTGACCACACGGAGTCCCCCGTCGTGCTGACCGGCACCGGAGCCCGCTTCTCCGCGGGCCTCGACCTGGGCGAGCACTTCGCGCTCTTCGCCGGCGATCCGGCGGCCGTCGCGTCCTGGTTCCAGGACTACCGGGCCACGAACATCCGGCTGTTCACCTACCCGCGCCCCACCGTCGCCGCGGTCAATGGACACGCCTTCGCCGGAGGACTGATCACCGCTGCCGTCTGCGACCACCGGGTGGCGGTGACCGACGGGGACGCCCGCTTCGGACTCAACGAGGTGCCCATCGGCATTCCCATGCCCGCCGTGTACGTACGCATGCTCGCCCATGCCTGGGGCGAACCGGTCGCCGCCCGCGCCTGCCTGCTCGGGGAAATCTTCACCCCGGACCAGGCACACGCGCTGGGCATGGTGCACGAGCTGGCGCCGGCCGAGGAACTGCTGGACCGGGCCGTCGCCATCGCCGAGCAGACGCCCGAGGACTGCATCGATCAGTACGCGTTCACCAAGCGGGCCTGCCAGGCCGCCGCCCTCCGCGACATAGCCGAACTCGCCGACCCGCTCGACGCCGAGCTTCCCGCCGGCATGACCAGCGACCAGGCCCGCCACGCCCACCGCCGCTACTGGCAGCAACTCAAGGGCCGCCCGGCAGAGTGGTGAGTTGCCCAACTGCCCGTGCCGACAATGAGGTTGTTCATGGATGGCGACGTTGAGCAGCTCCCGACCTGGGTCATCCGGCAGCGCAGACCGTTTCCCGACGCCAACCTGCTCCTGCTGCGCGGACGCCAACCGGCCCTCGTCGACAGCGGATTCGTCGGCCACGCACAGGAGACGGCCGCATGGGCACACGCGCACACAGGGCACATCGCGCTCGTGGTGAACACCCACTGCCACTCCGACCACGTCGGGGGCAATGCGCTGCTGCAGGCCATGGGCGCCGGCATCGCGGCAAGCACACCGGACGCCCGGGCCGTCACCCGGCGAGACCCGTGTTGCTGCCTGGCGGAGTACCTCGACCAGCCGGTCAGCCCCTACACCGTCGACGAACCGCTCCACGACGAGCAGGTCCTCCGGCTCGGCGACGCCGACTGGACGGTCGTAAGCACACCGGGACACACACCCGGCCACCTGTCGCTGTGGCAGCCCGAGGAGCGACTGCTGGTGGTCGGAGACGCCCTGTCGGACTACGACGTCGGATGGGTCAACCTCGCGCTCGACGGCCCCGGCGCCGCCTCCACCGCACTCGCCTCCCTGCACCGGCTGGCCGACCTCCAACCGCGCTTGCTGCTGCCCGCACACGGGCCGATTCCCTCCGATCCGAGTACCGCGTTCGCCACCGCTCTGCGCCGCGCCCAACGCCTCGTCGACGACCCGGCCGGAGCGGTCTGGTACGGCGCACGGCGGATCTTCGCCTTCGCCCTGATGATCCGCGACGGCATTCCTGCCGACGCGGTCGAGCCCTACCTGCACGCGCGCGCATGGCTGACCGACGCGGCCCGGCTGTTGGGCAGGCCGCCCGAGGCGCTCGCCGCCGAGCTGGTCGACTCGATGCTCCGCAGCGGCGCCGTCGTCCGGCGCCATGGACGGCTGCACGCGGCGGCCGAGCACACACCGGTCACAGCGGAATCCTTGCGGTTGCCGTTCCCCCATGCCTGGCCGACAGCGGCGAGACCCGCGAAGCCGAGTTGACGTCCTCCTGAGCCGCCTCAAGTATCCGGGCATGGGGGCCGCACGCACCTTCCGCCCCCGAACTATGGTGTCCCGCCACATGTGCGCCTGACCTGCGCGTTTCTACGGTGTGCCCACATACCCGTCCCCACGGCACACGAGGAAGTGGCGCCCATGGCCTCCGCAGCAACCGCTCCCCCACCCCCCGCCAGCCTCAAGCGCATCGTCGCGGCAAGCCTCATCGGCACCACCATCGAGTGGTACGACTTCTTCCTCTACGGTTCCGCCGCCGCACTCGTCTTCAACAAGCTGTTCTTCCCGGACTCCGACCCGCTGGTCGGCACGCTCCTTTCCTTCCTGACCTACGCCGTCGGATTCGCCGCGCGCCCGCTGGGCGCCCTGGTCTTCGGGCACTACGGCGACCGGCTCGGGCGCAAGAAGCTGCTGGTCCTGAGTCTGCTGCTGATGGGCGGGGCGACGTTCGCGATCGGGTTGCTGCCGACGCACGCGACTGTCGGAGCCGCCGCGCCCGTGCTACTCACCACGCTGCGCCTGATCCAGGGCTTCGCGCTCGGCGGCGAGTGGGGCGGGGCCGTACTACTGGTGTCCGAGCACGGGGACGCGCGGCGGCGCGGCTTCTGGGCCTCGTGGCCGCAGACCGGGGCGCCCGCCGGGCAGTTGCTCGCGACCGGCGTGCTGTCCCTGCTGACCGCCGTGCTGTCGGACGACGCCTTCGGAGCCTGGGGCTGGCGGATCCCGTTCCTGCTCTCCGGCGTACTGGTCGGCGTCGGTTTGTGGATTCGTCTGTCTGTCGATGAATCACCTGTCTTCAAGCAGGCGTTGGCCCAGGCCGAGGCCCGCAAGGCCGACCGGACCGCGGAGACGGAGAAGCTGCCGCTCGTGTCGGTGCTGCGGTACCACTGGCGGGACGTCCTGGTCGCAATGGGCGCGCGCATGGCCGAGAACATCAGCTACTACGTCATCACCGCGTTCATCCTCGTCTACGCCACCACGTCGGCCGGCGTCTCCAAGCAGACCGCGCTCAACGCGGTGCTGATCGCGTCGGCCGTGCACTTCGCGGTCATCCCGGCCTGGGGCGCACTGTCGGACCGGGTCGGACGCCGTCCGGTGTATCTGCTGGGCGCCGTCGGCATCGGACTGTGGATGTTCCCGTTCTTCTCCCTCATCGACACCGGCGGCTTCGGCAACCTCATCCTCGCGGTCACGGTTGGCCTGGTGCTCCATGGTGCGATGTACGCACCCCAGGCCGCCTTCTTCTCCGAGATGTTCGCGACCCGGATGCGCTACTCCGGTGCCTCCATCGGCGCCCAGTTCGCCTCGGTCGCCGCGGGCGCCCCGGCACCGCTGATCGCCACCGCGCTACTGGCCGACTACGACAGCTCCACCCCGATCGCCCTGTACGTCATCGCCGCGGCCGTGCTGACGGTCGTCGCCGTGGGCGCGGCCAAGGAGACGCGTCACCGGGATCTGGCCGACGTCGAGCCCGCCGCCGACGCGGAGCCGGCGGCAGCACGGGCGGCGGACGCCCGAACTGTCTGAGCCGACCGCGACCGACCCCCGTACGCGCCGGCGTACGGGGGTTCAGTGCTGTGCCGGTGCGGCCAACCGGTGCAGCCGCAGGGCGAGTTGGATCTCCAGGGCGCGGGCGGGGCTCTGCCAGTCGTCGCCCAGGAGGCGGGCGACGCGCTCCAGGCGCTGCGCCACCGTGTTGACGTGGACGTGCAGTTCGTCCTTGGTGCGGGCCGGGCTCATTCCGCAGGTGAAGTAGGCGTCGAGGGTGCGTACGAGGTCGGTGCCGCGCCGTTCGTCGTACCCGACGACCTGGCCGATCGTGCGCTCCACGAAGCCCGCGATGTCCCGGTCCCCGGCGAGCAGCAGGCCGAGGAAGCCGAAGTCCTCGGCTGCGGCCCCGTCTCCGGAGCGGCCGAGCAGGCGCAGAGCTTCCAGGCAGCGTCGGCCCTCCGCGTAGGCCGCGGCCACGGCGTCGGGGTCGGCGGCGAGGTCCTGGACGGGGGCGGACGCGCCGACGGTGACCGCCTCGTGGACCGCCGTGCCCAGCTGGTGGGCGGTGCGGCGGGCCAGTTCGGTGGCGGTGTCGTCGGGGGCCAGCGGCAGCAGCAGGACGGTGCCGCCGTCGCGCGCGGCGGCCAGGCCGTGCCCGGTGGCCGCGAGGTGCGAGGCCGCGGACCACAGACGCCGGCGGGCCGCCGCCTCCTGGTCGGCGTCGGGGACCGCGCCGTCGAGCCGGGCGGCGAGCACGACATGGTCGGCGTCGAGGTCGGCGTACAGCCGCGACGCGCGTTCGCGCAGCAGGCGTGGGTCGCGGTCACGGGCGTCGAGGAGGTCGTCCAACAGCTCGCCGCGCACGCGCTGTTCGGCCTCGGCGGCCGAGCGTCTGGCGAGCAGCAGCAGCGAGGTGACCATCGCGGCGCGTTCCAGGGTGAGTTGGTCGACCGGGTCGAGGCCGGGGTGGCCGCGCAGCACGAGCGCGCCGAGCAGCTCGCCGCCGGCCGCCACGGCGGCGATCCAGTCGTCCTCGTGGCGTACGGCGTGTCCTTCGGCCCGGGACGCCTCCAGGGATGCCGACGGTGTGTCGACGGCCTCAGTGAACTCGACGGTGCCGTCGAGGACTTGGGAGACGGCCGCGGCCACGTCGTGGACCCCGCCGCCGCGCAGCACGAGCTCCGCGAGCCGGTCGTGGACGTCGGAGGCGCGCTCGATGACGCCACTGCGGTCACGGATGATCTCGTTGGCCCGCTCCAGGCCGGCGAGGGCCGAGCGGGTCTCGGTGAGGAGGTTCGCCGTGTCGATGGCGGCCGCGGCCAGCGCCGCGAACGAACCGAGCAGGGCGATCTGCTCGCGTTCGAAGACCCGGGCGCGCCGGTCGGCCGCGAAGAGTACGCCGATGACGTGGTGGCCCAGCATCAGGGGCACGCCGAGGATGGCGACCAGGCCCTCGTCCCGCACGCCGGTGTCGATGGCCTGCGTGTGCTGGAAGCGCTCGTCCTTGAAGTAGTCGTCGGTGACATACGGGCGGGCCGTCTGGGCCACGAGACCGCCGAGCCCCTCCCCCATACCGAGCCGCAGTTGCTGGAAGCGGGCGGCCACCGAGCCCTCGGTCACCCGCATGTAGGTGTCGCCCCGGGCCGGGTCGTTCAGACTGAGGTAGGCGACGTCGGTGCCCAGCAGCGAGCGGGCGCGCTGCACGATCGCCTGGAGTACGGCGTCCAGGTCCCGCAGGCCCGCAAGGTCGTGGGCCGTCTCGAAGAGCGCGGACAGCTCGGCCTCCCGGCGGCGCCGCCCCTCCAGTTCCGCGCGCACGCGCAGCGCGAGCAGCTTGGCGTGCTCGAGCGCGGCGATCGCCTCGACAGGCCGTCCCTCGGCGCGGGCCAGCAGTACCGGCTGCTCGTAGGCGTCGGCGGACGCGCCCCTGGCCAGCAGCTCCAGGAACGGCGTCTCGGCGCCACCGAGCGCCGGCCCGGCCACTTCGGCGTCGGTGCGTTCGGCGGACTGAACGTGATCGCGAGACATGCTCACAGGATTCCTCATCCCACGGCTGCCCCGTCAGCCCTGTGGACAACTGAAGGCCGCACGGGTGCCGGCCTGGTCAGTGCGCGGTCCAGCCGCCGTCGAGCACGAGCGAGGTACCGGTCACGAAGGAGGCCTGCGGGCTGCACAGATAGGCCACGGCCTCGGCGACCTCCTCCGGTTCGATGAGCCGTTTCACGGCGCTGTCGTGCAGCAGCACGTCCGCCAGGACGCGCTCTGCTGGGATGCCGTGCGCCTCCGCCTGGTCGGCGAGCTGCTTCTCGACCAGTGGGGTGCGCACATAGGCGGGGTTGACACAGTTCGAGGTGACGCCGTGAGGTGCGCCTTCGAGGGCGGCGGTCTTGGACAGCCCTTCCAGGCCGTGTTTGGCGGCCACATAGGCCGACTTGTAGGGCGAGGCACGCAGTCCGTGGACGGAGGACACGTTGACGATGCGACCCCACCCCTGGCCGTACATGTGGGGCAGGGCTCCGCGGATGAGGCGGAACGGTGCCTCCAGCATCACGGTGAGCACGGTGTGGAAGACGTCGGGCGGGAACTCCTCGATGGGGCGCACCAGTTGGAGCCCCGCGTTGTTGACGAGGACGTCGGTGCCGGCGGCGGCGAGCTCCGCGGCGTCGAGGTCGGTGAGGTCGAGGACGTGCGGTTCGACGGTGCCCGCGAGACCCCGCGCACGCTCGGCGAGCGCATCCAGGCCCACGGCGTCCCGGTCGACCGCTCTCACCTTGGCCCCGGCGGCCGCGAGGCGCAGCGCGCAGGCCCGGCCGATGCCACCGGCGGCGCCGGTGACGAGGGCGGTGCGGCCGCCGAGGTCGAGGGAGGGGGCGTGGGGAGCCGGAAGGGCGCTGGGCGGGGTCATGTGTCGACCTTAGGCAGCACCCTCGCCTCCCCACATGTGCTTACTGCCCATACTTCATTCAGAACTCATGGGCTCAAACCACGTGGGTTCGTCAGACAGGGCTTGCTTGATCCGGAAGTGGTGGTAGTCGGTCATCTCAGGGAGCTCGTCCAGCGTGAACCAGCCGACCGCCAAGGACTCGTCGTCGTTCACCCGGGCCTCGCCGTCGATGACGCGGCAGCGGAAACAGAGGTCCATGAACTGGCAGACGTCACCGTTGGGGTACGTGACCTGCCGTCCGGACCGCACGGCGGTCAGCCGCTCGACGGCGACCCGGACGCCCGTCTCCTCCTGCACCTCTCGCACGATGGCGGCGGCGGGTTGTTCACCGGGGTCCGGGATGCCGGAGATCAGCGCCCACCGGTGGTTGTCCGCACGCTGTCCGAGCAGGACTCTGCCCTCGTCGTCGAAGACGACGGCGCTGACGCCGGGGAGCCAGAGCAGCTGATGGCCCGCGGTGGCCCGGATGTCACGGATGAAGTCAGGAGTCGGCATGACACCGACCCTAAGGGGCCGATGCCCCCGTCCCGGCGCACACATCGAGGCGTGCGCCCGGCGTACGGCTACACGTCCTGGGCGCGCCGCCCGCGCACACCGGCGCCGATCGCCCAGCCGAGTCCGCCCGCGGCGACCAGCACCAGGGCGATCTCCGGCAGGATGCCCAGCCGGGTGGCGGGCGTCTCGGTCGACCTCAGCGGCACCTTCTGGACCAGGTGGCCGGCGACGAACATGCCGGTCTTCTGCGTGATCTTCCCGTCCGGCATGATGATCGCGCTGACACCGCTGGTGACCGGCACCGTGACGGTCCGGCTGTGTTCGATCGCGCGGACACGCGACATGGCGAGCTGCTGGTAGGTCATCTCGCTGCGGTCGAAGGTCGCGTTGTTGCTGGGCACGGAGATGATCTGCGCCCCGTCGGTGACCTCGGAGCGCACGGCCCAGTCGAAAGCGGCCTCGTAGCAGGTGACCAGGCCGATCTTGGCGTGGTCCATGGTGAACACGCCCGGCTTGGTGCCCCGGCTGAAGTCCTGGCGGACCATCGACGTCCAGTTGCTGTTGATCGCGCCGATGAGGGGGCGCAGCGGCAGGTACTCGCCGAAGGGCTGGATCTGCCGCTTGTCGTAGGTGTCGGTGGGCCCCTTCTTGGGGTCCCACAGGATCTGCTCGTTCCAGAGCTTGCCGTCCCGCTCGACGACACCGCCGACCGAGATGGGCACCCCGATCGCCTTGGCGGCGCTGTCGATGACCGCGTACGCGTCGGCGTTGGCGAAGGGGTCGACGTCGGAGGAGTTCTCCGGCCACAGCACGAAATCGGGCTTGGCGATCTTGCCGGCCTTGACGTCGGCGGCCAGGCGCTTCGTCTCGCGCGCGTGGTAGTCGAGCACGGCGCGCCGCTGGGCGTTGAACTCCAGCCCGGAGCGGGGCACATTGCCCTGGATGAGCGCGACGGTGGCGTAGCCGTCCTGCGCCTTGTCGCTGACCAGTGAACGGGCGGCGACCGCGCCCACCACCGGCACGGCCACGCTCAGCAGGGCGACGGCCGCTGCCGACCGCTTGATGTCCCGGGTTCGCCGTGCATCCACGGCCAGGCGTACGACCTCGTAGAGGCCGAAGCCGCACAGGACGACCGCGAAGCCGAGTACCGGGGTGCCGCCCACCGCGGCCAGCGGCAGGAAGACGCCGTCGGCCTGACCGAACGCGATCTTGCCCCAGGGGAAGCCGTGGAACGGCGCACGCGCGCGTGCGGCCTCGCCGGCGATCCACACCGCGGCCGCCCACACCGGCCACGCAGGCAGCTTCGACAGCACGGCGACGCCCGCGCCGACCAGCGCGACGAAGATCGCCTCGATGGCCACCAGCGCCAGCCAGGGGCCGGAGCCGACCTCCACGCCGGTCCACACCAGCAAGGGCAGCAGGAAGCCGAGGCCGAAGAGGTAGCCCAGGCCGAGGCCCGCCTTCCAGCTGCGCCCACGCAGCACCCAGCCGAAGACGGCGAAGGCCGGCAGGGCCAGCCACGACAGCGTGCGGGGCGGGAAACTGACGTAGAGCAGCACTCCGGAGAGCGCCGCGGCAAGGGCCGGAACGAAGCGTACGAGGCGCGCCGCACGCGATGCGGACGCGGCCTGCGGCTGCAACTGGTCCGACTCGTCCACGGAGGTTGCGGTGACGGTCACTCCGGGAGTGTACGGCGGGTGACCTTGGCGCGGACAGCGCGGTCCGTATGGCAGGCACGGGGCGCTGCACGACACAGGGGCCGCAGCGTTCCTGCGTAACTCGGTCCAACTCATCCACAAAACGCCCATCAGCAGTTACGGTGTGCCCAGCCACAGTCGCCCGGCCGGTCACGGCCTCGGCGGCCTGGGTCGTGCGAGGTCGGGGGGCCTCGGTCGGGTTCGGGGGGCTGGGTGGGTTCAACGGGGATGACGTCTGATGCCGGTCCTGGAGGGGGCGGCGAGAGACGAAACGTTTCTGACGCGGTGGGCGTGGTGGTGCTCGGAGCATGTGCCACCTGGTCGCTGATCACGGCGACCGTGCACGACGGCCGCCCGGAGGGCGTGCTGCTCGCGGTACTGGCCGTGGCCGCCGGCTATGCCGCGGGGCGGATCTGCGGGGCGCTGCTGCCGGTGGCCGCACCGTGTGCCGGGGCGCTGGCGGGACTGGGCCTGGCGGTGACAGTGCCGCACCTGGCCCCTGGGCCCCAGATCGTCGCGCCGCTCGCGCACGCCGGTGCCACTGCCGCGCTGCTGACCCTGTGCGCCGGCGCCGCGTGCTGCGCGGCCTGGGCCGCCGAATCGCCGGCCGGACGGTTCGCCATGGCCGCGCTGGCGGCCGGGGTCACGGTGACCGCCGCTGTCGTCGGCTCGACCAGCGGGTTCGTCACCTGTACCGCCGTACTGCTGTGCTCCCTCGCCGCGGGCCGGATGCACAGCCGCAGCCTGGGCATCGCCGGCCTCGCCCTGACCGCGGCCCTGGCGACCGGCCTGACCTGGGCCATCGCGGGAAACAGCCTGCCCGACGGGCTCACCGCGGCCCTGGAAGGTCAGCTCACCCAGCACCGGATCCGGCTGTGGCAGGACGCCCTGCACCTGGCGCACCACAACGCCGCACTGGGCGTGGGCCCGGAGCGTTTCGGCGAGCTGAGCACGACGGCGACCGGGACCCTGCTCTCGGACGGCAAGCCGCACTCGGCGCTGCTGCAGCAGGCGGCGGAACAGGGCGTCGTCGGCGTGGTCCTGCTGGGGGCGTCCTTCTGCTGGGTGCTGCATGCACTGTGGCGCTCTCCGCGTCCCACTCCGGTCGTGCTCACCGCGGGTGCGGCCCTGACGGCGCTCGCTGCGATCGCCGCGGTCGGCAACGCGCTGAGCTTCACCGCCGTGTCGGTCGGTGCGGGCCTTCTCGCGGGCCTGGCCACGGCCCGGCCGCTCGCCGACGAGCCGCCTCATCAGGAGGTGGAGGTGCGCCCGCGCGGTGACCGGCTGACGCCGTGACGGGGCCGCTCAGTGCAGGGCGCCGGTCGTGCCCGGCCGCAGACGGTCCCTGATGACCCTGACGGCGGTCTCGGCGTTGTCGACGGTGATCGTGAACGTGTGGCCGTCCCACAGGCGCAGGACGACGCCCTCGCCGCGCCGCACGACGACCGCGGTGCCCTTCTCGGGCCGCCAGCGGTAGCCCCAGCCGCCCCACTGGCGCGGGTTGACATGCGCGTCGAATTCGGCGCCGGCGACATGCGAGAGGGGGATACGGCGGCGCGGCACACCGATGTGGCCGCAGCGCACCTCGAGGCACTCCTTGTCGAGCCTCAGATCGACGTGCAGGAAGGCGAGCGTGCCGAAGAGAACCAGCAGCCCGGTGGCGATGCAGCCGACGACGGCCATGACGAGCGGGGCGATGCCCGAAGTCCAGGCGGAGTCGACGGCCAGCTCGACACCCAGCGCCATGACGGCAGCGCCGGCGACCGCCGGCAGCCACTGGATCCGCTTGGTGGCGCGCCCGGTCCAGACCTCGGGATGCCTGTCGTTCTCGCCGTGGGGGTGGTCCCTCATGCCTACGAGATTACTCATGTTTCGCTGCGCGGGCACCGGGTCGCGGAGAGTGACTCCGCCGACCGGCCGACCCCGGACCGATAGCGTCCGTTTCGCGGCTTTCGGTCAGCGTGCGGGGCTGACCGCCTGAAGGAGGCGGCCTTCCTCGTAGGCCAGAGCGGGTGCCAGGAGTGCGCCCTCGCGTCCGCTCAGCAGCACCGTCAGGGTTCCGGTGGCCGGTGCCCCGGGGGCGGGCTGCTCGCCGAGGCGGCGCAGCGCCTGGGCGGCGACGGCGCCTGCGGAACCGTGCAGGACGAGCGGCGGGAAGCCGGGCTGCTGCACGGCGGCGCGGATGCGGTCGGAGACGAGTTCGTAATGGGTGCAGCCCAGGACGACGGTCGTTACATCGTCGGGGGTCAGCGCGGCGGCCGCAGCTACGGCGGCGTCGATGTTCGCCTCGTCGGCGTGTTCCACCGCTTCGGCGAGCCCGTGGCAGGGCACCTCGGCGACCGCCACGCCGTCTGCGAACTCCGCGATGAGATTGCGCTGGTAAGGGCTGCCGGTGGTGGCGGGGGTCGCCCAGATCGCAAGGGGGCCGCCGCCGGCCGCGGCCGGCTTGATCGCCGGGACCGTGCCGATGACCGGCAGCTCGGGTTCGAGGCGGGCACGCAGTGCGGGCAGGGCGTGCACGGTCGCCGTGTTGCAGCCGACGATCAGGGCGTCGGGCCGGTGCGCGGCGGCCGCCTCGGCCACGGCCAGAGCGCGCGCGGTCAGGTCCTCGGGGGTCCTGGGTCCCCAGGGCATGCCGTCGGGGTCCAGGGAGAGCACGAGATCTGCGTCGGGTCGCAGACGCCGTACCGCGGCGGTGGCCGCCAGCAGACCGATTCCGGAGTCCATGAGCGCGATCTTCACCCGGCCACGATAGACGATGGGCCCTTGCGGGCCGGGCCGGTGGGGCAGACTGCGCGGGTGAGCGCCATCGCGTGGACCGCCGCCGTATCACTCGCCGCCTGGCTGTGGCTGCTGCTCTGTCAGGGCTTCTTCTGGCGCACGGACGTCAGACTGCCGCCCCGTGCGGATCCTGCCGACTGGCCGTCGGTCGGCATCGTCGTCCCCGCGCGCGACGAGGCCGCCGTGCTGCCCGCGAGCCTGCCGTCCCTGCTTGCACAGGAGTATCCGGGCCGGGCGGAGATCTTCCTCGTCGACGACGGCAGTTCGGACGGCACCGGGGAGCTGGCCCGCCGGCTGGCGGACACGCACGGCGGACTGCCCCTGACCGTCGGCTCCCCCGGCGAACCGCCCGCCGGCTGGACGGGCAAGCTGTGGGCCGTTCGGCACGGCATCGGCCTGGCACGCGCGCGTGAGCCCGAATATCTGCTGCTGACGGACGCGGACATCGCACACGCGCCGGACAGTCTGCGGGAGTTGGTCGCTGCCGGGCGCAGCGGCGACTTCGACGTCGTCTCGCAGATGGCCCGGCTGCGGGTGGAGAGCCTGTGGGAGCGGCTCGTGGTGCCGGCCTTCGTCTATTTCTTCGCGCAGCTGTACCCGTTCCGCCGGATCAGCGGGAAGGGGACGCGGACGGCGGCCGCGGCGGGCGGCTGCGTGCTGCTGCGTGCCGAGGCCGCCGAGCGGGCGCGGATCCCGGACGCCATCCGGCACGCCGTCATCGACGACGTGGCGCTCGCGCGTGCGGTCAAGAGCAGCGGCGGCCGCGTCTGGCTGGGGCTGGCCGAGCGGGTGGACAGCGTCCGGCCCTATCCGCAGCTGCACGACCTGTGGCGGATGGTGTCACGCAGCGCGTACGCGCAGTTGCGGCACAACCCGCTGCTGTTGCTCGGGACGGTCGTCGGGCTTGCCCTGGTGTATCTGGTGCCGCCGGCGGCCCTGGTCGTGGGTCTGGCCACCGGGGACACGGCGGCCGGCGTCGCCGGCGGTCTCGCCTGGCTCGTGATGACGGGGACGTATGTCCCGATGCTCCGCTACTACCGCCTGCCGCCGTGGGCGGCTCCCCTGCTGCCGTTCACCGCGCTCCTCTATCTCCTCATGACGGTCGACTCCGCGGTGCAGCACTACAGGGGACGCGGTGCGGCCTGGAAGGGCCGCACCTACGCGCGCCCGGACGCCGTCGTGGACGAGCACCCTCTCTAGAGCGTCACTTCCTGCCGGGAGTCCAGTTCATACCCCACCCGTACGCATAGTCGACGGTCCGCTGAGGGCTCACCCCACGCTCGGGCACCAGATAGCGGGCTTCGCGCTGGACGACCAGGTCACTGCCGGTGTTGGTGATCAGGGCGAGAGCGCACACCGTCGAAGGGACCGTGCACTCGTCCAGGGAGAAGTCGATCGCGGCGCCGTACTGCGGCTGGAGGGTGACCGCGGCATGCAGGTCGGCGAAGGACCGCGCGCCCTCGTAGATGGTCACGAAGACGACGATCCGCCTGAAGTCCTGCTTGTGGTCGAGGTTGATGGTGAGGTTCTCGCCGCTCGCGACGGCACCGGTGCGGTCGTCGCCGTCGAGGTGGATGTACGGCGGCTGGTGCAGGGCCCCGAAGGCGTTGCCGAGGGCCTGTACGACGCCCTTTCTGCCGTCGGTGAGTTCGTACAGGGCGCACAGGTCGAGGTCCAGGTCCGCGTGATTGGCGACGGCGCGGCCTCGTTTGCTGCCCCATCCCGAGAACTGCTTGCGCACCTGCCAGTTGAGGTTGACCCGCATCGAGCCGGAGGTGCCGCCCTGTTTGGCCAGGGAGACCGACGGGGCCGCCTTGGTGAGTGTCACCTTGGTCAGACGGACCGGTTGCGCGGGGGCTCCCGGCGGCGGTGGCGGCTGCACGGCGGCCGGGGGCGCGACCGGCGGGGGCATGGTCACGGGGGGCGCGACGGGCGGTGGCATGGTCACCGGCGGTGCGACGGGCGGAGGCATGGTCACCGGCGGTGCGGCCGGGGGCGCTGCGGTCGGCGGTGCGGGAGCTGCGGGTGGCGCGGTGCGCTGGGGTTCGTCCACCGTGATCCCGAAGTCGGTGGCCAGACCCTCGAGTCCGCTGCCGTATCCCTGGCCGACGGCGCGGAACTTCCAGGCGCCCTGGCGGCGGTAGAACTCACCGAGCACGAAAGCGGTTTCGACGCTCGCGCCCGTGCTGTCGAAGCGGGCCGCCACGGTGCCCTGGGCGGCGTCGCGGACCTCGATGTAGAGGTCGGGGATCTGTCCGAACGCACCGCCGTCCGAGGAGGCGGCGAGGACGATGGTCTCGATCGCGGGCTCCACGCGCGCGAGGTCGACAAGGAGGGAGTCGACGATGCGGCCGCCGCCGTCCCGCTTGCCCTCGTGCCGGACCGCGCCGGAGGCGTGCACCGGCTGGTTGTAAAAGACGAAGTCGCCGTCGGAGCGGACCTTGCCGCCCACGAGCAGAAGTGCCGAGGCGTCCGCGTCCGGTACGCCGGGTCCGGCACGCCAGCCCAATTCCACCCGCAGTGCCGTCGTCGGCACCGGGGTATTCGATCCTTTCGGCATTGACATGTCCGCCCCCATCAAGTGTCACCGCGCCAGTCCATGTCCCGGCTGCCCTTCAGGTTCTTCACACACACAACCTATTCCCCACGCGAGCGAACTCCCATGAGGAGCACAGCATGACCAACGGGTAACCGACCGGTAACCCGCCCGGAGCTTGGCCTTTACAGGATCCGAACCCGGATCGCCGCCCTTTTTTGCCGAGTTCGCTCGCATTGGGGATCCCGAGTCACTGCCGACACTGAAAACAACCCTCTTATCGGTCTCCCCAACTAGCACATCGAGGGCTTAACTTATGTGCCATGACCTCCCCCCGCTCCACCTTTGGCGGCGGCTACTACTCCGCCTTCCCGGACACCCCGATCTACGACCGTCTCGTCGCCGAGCGGGGCACACCGCAGATCGCTCCGATCCGGGTACCCGCCGCGTACGATGCGCCGGGCAGCTACCTGCCGGCGCTGCCGTCGGCTCTCCCCGCCCTTCCGGCGGGTCCTTCCCAGCCCTCCTACGGCTACCCGCAGGCCCAGCAGCCGGCACCCCTGCAGCAGGCACCCGCGGCGTACATCCCCCAGCAGGCCACGGCACCGCGCGGCTATCCCGGCCCGCAGCAGCCGCAGCCGCAACGGCCCATGGCGACCGGCACGGGCTACGAGGCGATGCGCCCTGCCGCCCCCCGGCCCGCCCCGGCTCAGTATCAGGACCCGTACAACAACCAGCAGCAGTACCGCGGCTACTGAGCCGTCCCTCCTGGTTGTCACTGCCGGCTGGCACGATGGCCGGATGGGGAACGCGCTGCTGCAGTCGATACACGTCCATCCGGTGAAGGCGTTCCGGGGCCTTGCGCCCCGGAAGGCCGTCGTGGAGCCCTGGGGGCTGGCCGGAGACCGACGCTGGGCGCTGATCGACGACAGGGGAAAGGTCGTCACACAACGTCAGCAGCCGCGCCTTGCGCTTGCCGCCGCCGAGCTCGTGCCCGGCGGCGGCGTTCGTCTGTCCGCACCGGGCACGGCCCCGCTGACGGTGCCGGTCCCCCGCCCGGTCGGCACGGTGCCGGTGGAGATCTTCCGCGACAAGGTCGAGGGGGTCCTCGCCGAGGACGCGGCCGCACACGCCTGGTGCAGCGACTATCTCGGCGCCGACGTGCGTCTCGTACACATGGATGACCCGGCCGCGCGCCGGCCCGTCGACCCGGAGTACGCACGACCGGGCGAGACGGTCAGTTTCGCCGACGGCTATCCGCTGCTGCTCACCACGCTCGCTTCCCTCGACGCCCTCAACTCCCTCATCGCCCAAGGTGCTCACCCGGCCGAGGGGCCGCTGCCGATGAACCGGTTCCGGCCGAACGTGGTCGTGGCGGGCACCGCCGCATGGGCCGAGGACGACTGGTCCCGCATCGCGATCGGCGAGGTCACCTTCCGTGCCGCCAAGGTGTGCGGGCGGTGCGTGGTGACCACCACCGACCAGGGCACCGCCGCGCGGGGCAGGGAACCCCTGGCCACACTGGGACGCCACCGCCGCATAGGGGGCAAGCTGGCCTTCGGCCAGAACCTGGTGCCCCTCTCCCCCGGCACGATCCGGGTCGGGGATCCGGTGACGGTCCTCGAATAGACGGCTCCGCCGGACGGCCCGGCGGCGGCCCTCGAAGAAAGATCCGGACAAGGCCCGGTGCGCGGGAACCAGGGCCGGGGGCCTGCGCGTTGAGTTTCCGTGAGAAGTTCATGAGAGGCCCCGGGGGCAGGTGATTTCGCTCTCTCTTTGACAGGGTCGGCGCGTGAATGGCTCGGCCGGGGGTTATCACGGAGCGGGAAGGGGGTGTGGGACGGTGCGCTCAATCGGCGGACTCTGGCGCTGGCGGCACAACCCACTGCGCCGCGCGAGCGATCTGGTCGAGGCCTGGCTGGCCCTGGTGGCGCTGCTGCTGATCCTCGTCGCCGCGCCCGTGATCGGCTCCCTCGTCGGCGGCGTCGCGCAGGACGCCCTGCAGCAGTCCGTCCGGGACCAGCGCGCGGCCCGTCACCTGGTGACGGCCACAGTGGTGCGCAAGCTGGACCGCTCTTCGCTGGACACCGACCCCGAGACCTCCTCTTCGCGGGACCTGCGCAGCCGCGTCTTCGCCGACTGGACCGGGCCGGACGGCTCCGGCCACCACGGCGCGGCCATGGCGAACCTCAAGTCGCCGCATCACGGCGACCACTTCAAGATATGGACGGACCTGCACGGCCAGATAGTGGCCCGGCCGCTGGATGCCGCGACGGCGACGACGCACGCCGTGCTCGCCGGGTTCGGTGCCGCCATGCTCACCGCGGGTGCCGTCGAGGGCGGCCGGCGGCTGATCGTCTGGCGCATGGTCCGCCGCCGGTACGCCCGTTGGGACCAGGCCTGGGACCGGGCCGGCCCGGACTGGGGCAGGACCGGCACCGGCCTCTGACGGCCTTCCTGCTCTGGTCAACCCACCGCCCGCGCGCACGCTACGGTGGACCGGCCGATCCCTTCGGCATCAACCCGCGTACCACGAGGTGGGGGCACAGCAACGCCATGGCACAGGGCACGGTCCAGGTGACGCACACCGGCACATCGCGGTGGCGACGCCGCACGGGTGAGTACACATCGCTCGCCGCCGCCCTGGAGGCCGCCGCCGACGGTGATGTCCTCACTGTCGCGCCCGGAACCTATCGGGAAAATCTCGTCGTGCAGCGGTCGGTGACCCTGCGCGGGCCGGAGGGCTCCCCCGGTTCGGTGCGGATCGCGCCCGTGGACGGGGTGCCGTTGACCGTGTGTGCCTCGGCGGTCGTGCAGGACCTGCACGTGGAGGGGCAGGACGCGGCGGCGCCGGCCCTGCTGGTCGAGGAGGGCACGCCGGAGCTGCTGGACGTCCGGATCATCACCCGGTCCGCAGCGGGGATCGAGGTGCGCGGGGGCGCGCGGCCGACCGTGCGGCGGTGCACCGTCGACAATCCGGCCGGCATCGGTATCGCCGTACTCGACGGCGGGGGCGGGGTGTTCGAGGAGTGCGAGGTGGTGGCCGCCGGTCAGTCGGGGGTCGCGGTCCGCGGCGGTGCGCATCCGCGCCTGGAGCGGTGCCGGATCCATCACGCCTCGGGGTCGGGTCTGTCGGCGACCGGTGAGAACTCCGCGCTGGAAGCGGTGGGTTGCGAGGTCTACGAGGTCCGTGGCAGCGGGATCCAGGTCACCGGCCGTGCCACCGCACATCTGACGGACTGCGATGTACACCGCACCACCGCCGACGGCGTCACGCTCGACACGGACGCGGTACTCACCCTCGCCGACTGCCGTATCCACGACATCCCGGAGAACGCGGTCGACCTGCGCTCGCGCTCGGTGCTCACCCTGACCCGGACGACGGTGCGTCAGTTCGGGCGCAATGGCCTGTCGGTGTGGGATCCGGGCACCCGCGTGGACGCCAACCAGTGCGAGATCTTCGACAGCACGGGCGACTACCCGGCGGTGTGGGTCAGTGACGGCGCCACGGCGGTGCTCGACTCCTGCCGGGTGCACGACGTGCCGGATGCCCTGTTCGTCCTCGACCGCGGCTCGCGCGCGGACGTCGTCGACAGCGACCTGTCCCAGGTGCGCAACACGGCCGTGTCGGTGAGCGACGGCGCCACCGCGCAGCTCGACGACTGCCGCATCAGGGACGCCGCGACGGGCGCCTGGTTCCGCGACCACGGCAGCGGCGGCACTCTCAACAACTGCACCATCGACGCCACGCAGACCGGCGTCATCGTCACCAAGGGCGCCGACCCCACCATCGAGCGGTGCACCGTCGACTCCCCCGCGGAGGCCGGTTTCTACGTGTCGGCGGGCGGCCGGGGCAGCTTCCTCAACTGCCGCGTGACGGGCAGTGGCGGCTATGGCTTCCATGTGATCGACGGCAGCCGGACGACGCTGAAGAAGTGCCGTACGGAACGGTGCGCGCGCGGTGGGTACGAGTTCGCGGAGGGCGGCGACGCGGCCCCCGGTACGGGCCCCGTCGTCGAGGACTGCACGAGCGACGAGAGCGGGGGCCTCAGGCCGCCCGCGGCCCGGGAGACCGCCGTGGAGACGACCGGTCAGTCGCCCGGTCTGCTGGGTGCGATCCCCGGGCAGCGCACCACCGAACAGGAGCCCCTGCTCGCCGCCGCCCAGCCCGAGCCGCCGGCCCGGACGTCGAAGGCCGTGCTGGGTGAACTCGACGCGCTGGTGGGCCTGGAGAGCGTCAAGCGCGAGGTGCGGGCGCTGACCGACATGATCGAGGTGGGCCGGCGTCGGCAGCAGGCGGGCCTGAAGGCGGCCTCGGTCAAACGGCATCTGGTCTTCACGGGCTCCCCAGGCACCGGCAAGACGACCGTGGCCCGGCTCTACGGCGAGATCCTCGCCTCCCTCGGCGTGCTGGAGAAGGGCCATCTCGTCGAGGTGTCCCGGGTCGACCTGGTCGGCGAGCACATCGGCTCGACGGCCATCCGCACCCAGGAGGCCTTCGACCGCGCCCGGGGCGGTGTGCTCTTCATCGACGAGGCGTACGCGCTGTCGCCGGAGGACTCGGGCCGGGACTTCGGCCGGGAGGCCATCGACACACTCGTGAAGCTGATGGAGGACCACCGCGACGCGGTCGTGGTGATCGTCGCGGGCTACACGTCCGAGATGGAACGGTTCCTTTCGGTCAACCCCGGTGTGGCGTCGCGCTTCTCACGGACCATCACCTTCAGCGACTATGACCCCGACGAGCTCCTGCGGATCGTCGCGCAGCAGACCGACGAGCACGAGTACCGGCTGGCGTCCGGTACCGCCGAGGCCCTGCTGAAGTACTTCACGGCGCTCCCGAAGGGCCCGGCGTTCGGCAACGGCCGTACTGCCCGCCAGACCTTCGAGGCGATGGTGGAGCGGCACGCGAGCCGGGTCGCCCAGTTCGCCGAGCCGAGCACGGACGACCTGACCCTGCTCTTTCCGGAGGACCTTCCGGAAACGTCCTAGGCCGGGTCCCGGGCCGGACCGCCGCCGCCCGCCGAAGGGTCCAGGACCTGTGACGACGGCTCGTCGGCTGCTTCGGCGGACCCCGCGACACGGCCTCCGGTTCCGCCGCGGACGCGGACGAGGTCGGCACGGGCGCTCGTCAGCAGTGCGATCGCCTTGATCACCGCCGCGATGCCCGAGCCGATCCCCAGTCCGGTGGCACCGATCGCCGCGATGACCTGGGCGGCGTCCGACGGGACCAGCCCCCCGTGCTGCTGGAACCCTTCGACGGCGCTGCGCGTACAGGCCCACGCCACCAGGAAGGCGACCACGGACACCAGCAACAGGACGGCGGCCTGGGGCAGTTCGGGTGCTCCGGCCCGGGCGGGGCGCGTAGGTGCGGCCGGGTCGTCGGCCCAGGGAGCACGCGGGAGTGCGGCCGCGCCGCCGACCGGAGGCGGCACGGCCGCGACCGGCTCCGTCGCCTCGACACGACTGCGGGGTGCTGCGACGCTCCGTTCCCGCCGCTCCGGCTCCGCCCCGGGGCGCGGGGCCGGTACCTCCGGCCGCAGCCTGGCCAGCAGCCGTTCCCGCTCCTCGGCGAAGGCCGGGTCCGCCTGGTAGTCGGAGTGGCCCAGGATCGGGGCGGGCAGGGGGTGCCGTGCGGTACGGCCGTAGGCGAGCGGGTCCTGCAGCGGTGCACGGTCCACTTCGGGGCCGCAGTCGCCGGGCAGCCGGACCGGGCCGCCGATGGGGTCGGTGAGCCGGTGGAGGTTGCGCCAGCAGTCGACGTCGTGGTGCAGGGAGGTGAGGGCGGCGGGACCGAAGTGGGCCGGGAACCAGCGGCCGTACAGGCGCTCGAGCGGGGAGCCGTAGGTCAGCAGGGCGACCCGCTTGCGCTCGGACGGCTTGAGCTGCCAGGCCGCGGCCGCCGCGAGCACGCTGCCCTGCGAGTGCCCGGAGATGACGAGACGGCCGCCGGTGGCATGCGTCCATGTCGCCATCCGCCAGGTCAGGTCGGGGACCGCGCGCTCGGCGTAGCAGGGCGGGGCGAAGGGGTGAGCGGCGCGTGGCCAGAAGGTTCCGACGTCCCAGAGGATGCCGATGGTGCGCCGGGCCGAGGCGTCCTTGTAGGCGCGTCTGCCCCAGGTGACGAACAGTATGAAGCCGAGGCCGATCAGCCAGGAGCCGAGGACCTGGGCGGTCTGTGCGGTGCCGTGCACGAAGGCGTAGGCGTGCTGTGCGGCCTCGCCGGGCGCCTGTTCGGTGATCTTCGCGCCGATGAGGGCTCCGGCCCCCAGGAGCAGGGTCGTGGTGGCCGCGACGGCGACGATGAGGGGGCCGCGGTCGGTGAGCGTGGCCAACGCGCGCGTGGTGGCGATGCGGCCGGTGCGCGCCGTGTCCTTGGGTTCGCCGGGGTAGTCGAGCTCCACCTCCCCCAGTTCGGTGCGGCGCAGCAGCCAGGCCCGCTGTCCCAGCCAGCCGCAGAGCACGACCAGGGCGAGGACCAGTACGGGGATCACGGACGCCTGCCAGGTCAGCAGGACCGGCGGGCCCTCGATGGAGGTGCCGGTGCCGTCCAGCCAGTCGGACACCCGCTGGGAGACGCCGCCGGACATGACGCCGCCCAGGGCGCAGGCCAGCATCGCGACGGCGGGTCCGCCCAGGCCGCGCAGCACGGCGCGCGGGTCGGGGTGGGTGCGGTACAGCAGGCGGGCGATCACCGCGAGGGCGATGACCAGCAGGCCCTGGACCAGGGCGATGCCGCCGAAGCTGGTGCCGCCTCCGGCCAGCC
>Ga0307512_10002812_pt1 | contig 21209 bp, 25 predicted proteins | sample 14_EM_MG_FD_200267 | JGI IMG/M metagenome (GOLD analysis project Ga0307512, IMG submission 200267) | Populus trichocarpa ectomycorrhiza microbial communities from riparian zone in the Pacific Northwest, United States - 14_EM | ecosystem: Host-associated > Plants > Roots > Unclassified | place...
ATTGTCTTTTAGATTTGTGGGGCTATGGGTTCTGTCTATCACTTGTATGGTCTCAGTGGGGGATGAATGGGCTCTTGTCTGGAATGTCGTTGTGTCTGTATTGCTGGCAGCATTGTCCATATTGTCAGCGGTGTTGGGTTTTTTTCGGGGTGGGTTCAACCAGTCAACTGGTTTGTCAGCAAGTGGGTTAGGGTTTGTTGCCTTGGGCTGTTTGGCGGTGTTCATGTGGGTGCACTTGTTGCGGGTTTGTTGGTCAGTTATCATTTGTATTGGTGAGTTTTCTTTGTGGTTCATGGTGTGGGGGTTTATTTCAGTTGCTTGTTGTGTTACAGGGTATTTATCACGGTCATTGGTTGTTGAGAGTATGTGCGATAGGACAAATACGATACAACGCGCACGGACCTGTATGACAAAGTCTGGGCTCCATATCTGTAGTATCCGCGCTGTCGTCCCTTATAGTACTGTCCCCCCAGAGTATCGGAGTAGATGAGCGAGTGGGTGTCCCCACTCCTGCGTTGGTGTGCCGTTCCTCTCCATCGCGCTTATTGCACTCCAAACCTACACACATATTCTTGTGACTTCATTGGTTGACTTATCTGTCAGTTTACTGTGTTCAGTGGCATGTGGTACTGAGTGGCAGGGGTGCATTTCATTTATAGTGGTACCTGTACAGCAGTTCTGTTCTGTTCTTATTTTAATGTTATTGTGGTTTTAGGTGTGTTTATTTTCTACAGATGTGTAGTTCTCTTGGGGGGGTGATGGTATTCGTCTCCTTGCCCAGATTTTCAACCGTGGGAAGAACGCGCCTGGCGGTGGTCGCGGTCCAAGGAGCCCCCCTGATGCGCCCACTCTTCCTCGAGGAATACTTGACGATATCTTGGCGATCCAACCTGTGAAAGGCAATGTGTCTACTATGTCATTCTCCGATTTCATCTCCAGCACAAATTCTCTGGGTATCTTTCAGAGCACTCGGTTTGTAGTACGTTGCCCTGAGCGGCGGACTAAGAGGGCTTACACGGTATGATACCTACGCCTAGCCTTTTCTACCACGGCGTTCCGGTCACCAAGTATTCGCCCGCCGTATTCGACAGTTTTTTGAACCTCACCCTGGTGGGTTCCCGCCCTTTACTGTACAGAATATCTGGGGAAATAAAAACGACGACGTTCGTCGTGGTGGGATATTCGCAGTTCTGGGGAAAGCGCCTTTCTGTTCTAGACAGCACCGTGCTCGTGGCTGTCGGACTCGAGCCCTTCGACCGTGGCCTTTTCTCACATGGGAGCCCGTCCGCGTACCCGCCCGACCGCTCCCAAGCCGTCTTCCCTTCCGTCATTAGCATCGCGTGGTCCAATGCCTCGCTTGATGGGATGATGGCGGATGCGCTGCGTGATGGTTCAAAGACGATTCATGATGTCGCGCTTGCAGATGGGCAGGACCTGTCACATGCGGCAGTGTATGTGAATTACGCGCTTTTCAATACTCCTCTAGAAGACATGTATGGTGGGAATCTGGCGAAGCTTCGCAGAATCAAGGCTAGGATCGACCCTGAAAGGGTCATGGACCTCACGGGGGGTTTTAAATTCTAGGATCGTCTTGCACAGCTGTAGGAATGCCTATCCAAACTAACATTCTGATTGAGTTAGCTGAGATCATGCTTCGACTATGACACGGATTCTGGGGATCATGTATGATCATTAGTCATCGATATTTTCAATACTGTCATTTGGCTGTCCTCTTTGTGCATCGTATCCAACGATTACCTGTTTTCAGGATCGAATCTTGCATGATCTGATATACGTCCCTGATAGTGAACGTAAGGCACACCTAGATCTTGCCCAAAGTCATGTTACGTCTCTAAAATCACGGACACTCGAAGCCTGATGGTATAGCATATCAAAATTTGAACCCCCCAGTGAGTCCCATCACATCTTGGGGGTCAATCTCAGCTCTGATTCTTCGAAGCCTCGGTACATTTGCACCGTACATATCCTCCAACGGCGTGTCAAACAGCGCATAGTTCACGTACACTGGCCCACGCGATATGTTCTGTCCGTCTGCGAGCGCCGCTGCGCGGAGTGCATTCGACCCGTTGCGCAGAACATGGGCGAAGGTGTAGTCGAGCGATGAATTAGACCACGAACAGGCGATCACGGACGGAAAGACTGCTTGAGAGCGGTCCGGTGGATAAGCAGATCCCGACCCGTGAGAGAAAAGGCTACTGTCAAATGGTTCAAGGATCGCAACCATGACGAAAGTTTTGTCAAGTTGGCTACCGTAACTACCCCACAACTGCAGACATTGTTCACATCAGACGAACGGAACAGGTCAGAAACATGCACTCACGCGGGTCTGATTGATAAATGCGTCAAAAATAGCCGGTGGGTGTCTCGTGACTGGAGTCCCACTGCTCATGGTGCTGGATATACTGCGTCAGCTTCACGTGGCTATCCAGCTGAACAGATCACTGACCGGATAGAAACATTACTCGGAGGATTGAGAAAATTCATCGTCAAAACTAGGTCAGAGAATGATCCGGATGACAGATTTTTCTTCACAGTGGGGATGGCCAAGAATTCATCAAAAATTCCTTGAGGGGGTGTCGGTGCATCGTAGAAAAGGATAGTAAGAGGTACGATCTGTCAATATCATGATGTTAATTCGAGTGTCAAGTGTCAAAGATATGCAAGTCCGAGCGCGCACTTGTCCCGAGGAATAACTCAGCGAAACTATGACAGCGGCCTTAGCATCTTGCTTCCCTTGATACCTTACTAGGGCATATTTCAGTGCATCCAGCTGGTCGGAAGGATAGGTAAGAAAACCGCCCTGACAAATCACGAATTAGTACTAGCTACGCCTGAGTAGTCTCGCTCAGCCAACCCAAACTTCGCCTTGGGGACGTGACTTGAAAATAAACTTTGTTACAATGCCCTGCTTATCGTCTAGAAATTCGGGTAGACAAACATATAATTGGATAGCGCACAAAGTTGTTGAGGCTCCCCTGTGTATGTGGATTGTCAGCGAGAATGCTCTCCCCAGGATAACCGCCAACATACCCTCAATGCAAACCAAAAATCTGTATCGTTTGAAGTCACAGATGTGATGGTTCCATTTGGTAGAATAAGTTCAAACCCGACAATATTGTCAACTGTAAGACCATATTGGCTACTCTGGAATGAATAACCTGCGCATTATCTGCAATTCACAGCTGATCAGGAAATCTGACGACGGAAACACCTACCCCCACCAAGAGTAAGACCAGCAACACCGATGCCCGGTACACGTCCCCCGATGACGTTTACCCCGTGAGGATTGAGAGCCGCATACACTTGATCCCACGTGAGGCCAGCCCCGACCTCGACCGTCGAGGCAGTGGTGTCAAGTTTGATCCCCTCGAAGCGTGTCATTGATATCTGAACTCCCCTTGTCGATGAGAACCCCGGATTCAAAGTATGTCCTCCGCCCTTGACCGCGAAGGGCGTACGAGTAGATCCCAAGATGCACAACTGATGGTGACATCAAATCAGCGAAAATGGAATGAGCGCTAGAGTGATGCACCTTACTATCTTGCCCACATCTTCAGCTGAGCCGGGCTCCACTGAGCAAGCGGACTGCTCGGAGCTAGACGAATAGACATGATAAATATCGGAGACATATTGTGGATCAGCTCGATCTCCAGTTCAGCTCAGGTGCATTTCAAGAGGAGAGAACACATACGAGGGAAGTACACATCGGAAGCATTGGAGACTGCTGCTGCGATTTGATGGCAAGTGCCTTGAAAATGGGAGACGGGACCAGCGCGATGTCCAAAGTCTCCGGGATGATCATATGCGATTGCGGTCAGCAACAGCGCGAAGACGAGGCACGATGCTTGGTGCATGAGAACGTCGATGTGTCTTGTATTACCACCGTGTGTTGATTCGCTGGCGTACAAATTACGAGAGCATCCCCCACGGATCAATTGTTGTCACAATGTTATGCAGTATACCATTTTTGCATTCATATACGGTCGCCCCCGGGCCCTTGGGGTGAACGATGCGTATATACGCGTAGATTATCTACACCCATGAGTAGATGATAGACTTCCCCTTACTGTTGGCCTTAATTTTGGGGTAAGCAAGAAAGCGTTACAAGTGAAGTGGAACCAGTTTTGCCGGATTTTGCCGATGAGCTTACTCTCTTTGCTTTGTCACCCCATCCCCTTCGCTCGACCACTGCTCGCGCACGTGTGCACCGTACGAAGGTGAACATCACTTCCTTTTCCTTTACTCGAAGGCAAGTGTCGGAGTGAGCCTGGAACGGACAACCAGGCGCTCCAGACCTTCCTTACTAAGCCTCGATCACATACCGCCCACACGCGAAAACGCCCGAACATCGATGCACACCTCGGAGTCAACCGCACCTCCGCGCCGTTATGTTCCTCTTGCGTCACTAGTATGTTACTTCTAATTAGTCTCTTACCCTTCTTTTACCCTACTTATACGTCCGATGCCCGCTCAACCCAGTATGTAGAGACGTCCGCCTCAGTTCTCGTGCTGACAGTATCTGCGCGTGCTGTTACTCAGCATACTTTATTGTCTCGTCCATACAGACAACAACCCAGCGTGCCCACTCAAACTCACCAATATATCTGCCTCAGGTTGTGACAGTAAGTACAGATATCTGGTTTCGAATAAATATCCTCTTACTCCGTACACGAAGATTCTCGCGCATACACCCCAGACTCATTCTCTCCGGGTACAACAGATACCGGTGGCACACAAATATCTCAACAGGCATTTATTGGTCAATGTGAACAACGTATGGCCATATTTTATATCGACATAAAAAAATGAGCTTCTGTGTTGTCAAAATTTGAACCCCCCATCACATCTTCAGGGTCAACCTCAGCTCTAACCTTGGGAAGTTTCGGTACATTTTCCCCATAAATGTCCTCCAGGGGCGTGTCTGACAGCGCATTGTTTGGATAAACTGCCGCGTGCGAGATATTCTGCCCGTCCTTGAGCGCCACAGCATGCACTGCATCCGACAGTTTGCGGAGAGCATGGGCAATGGTATGGTCGAGGCTGGCGTTCGACCACGAGTAGGTGACGACGGACGGGAAGACTGCTCGAGAGCGATCCGGGGATAGGCAGAACCGGACCTGTGCGAGAAAATCGCGCCGGCAAATGGGTGGATGTATACGATATTTTCTCTGCATAATGGAATTACCATGAAGTCATCAACAAACTCCTTGTGGAGAGTTGGCGTACCGCAGAAAAGGACAGCAGTGGAATCCCAAGGACCCGCCATACGTCAGCTTGAACGTTAGAATATTCGGGTCTCGGTGCGCAATACCCTGTACAATAGGCCCGAGAAATAACTCAAAGAATTATGCATGTAGTCCCACTGATGACGCAGCCCGTGTATGGACGCATTACATGTGTTATGCACATGCCCGGCCAGTACTTATAGTACTTATCCTCCGTTGGAATGGGCATTCGGGCTCATTTGGCTCGTGTGTAGAGCACCGTGACTCTGATGACTCAGAGTTTTTCTTTTATGACTTGGCTATTGTTCTAGGCCTCGTTTTGTATAAGTACACTGTACGTCTTGACACATCAGGTATGTGTTTGACTCCCAATGTAACCCCCTTTCGCGTTCCCTCGCCTCGCGGAAAACCTTCATTCTCTCCCCCATTCATAGTTTCGCCTTGACACTAACTGCTGCCATCAAAATTTGAACCCCCCAGTAAGGCCCATCACATCTTCAGGGTCAATCTCAGCCCTAATTTTACGAAGCCTCGGTAAGTTCGCCCCATACATGTCCTCCAGCGGCGTGTCGAACAGCGCATTGTTCACGTTCACCGTCGCGTTCATTACGTTCTGCCCTTCCGCGAGAGCCACGCGGTATATTGATGTTGTGTGTTTGCGCATCAGACGGCCAACGGTGTCATCCATCGCGGCGTCAGACCACCTATACTGGACGACGATCGGGTAGAGTTGGCGAGAGCGGTCCGGCGGATATGCAGAATCGGTCCCATGAGAGAAAATGTCACTAGCAACTTGTTGGAGGGTGGTATCGATGGTCAGGGGTCTGTTGAGGTGATGAAGGCGATCACCCCACATCTGCATATGTGTTCACCTCACTGATGAACCGAATAGTTCGATGGTGTGCACCCACTTTGGTCACGTTGACACATTCGCTGAAAATGGTGGAAGAGTATCGAGTGACCGAAACTCCACTGAAGCGACCCCTGAGAGTATATCGCGTGAGCTTCGAGTTGCCATTCGGGTTTGAAACAATATCAGTCACCAACCGATCAGAGGAACCGCTGGTAGGTTTGAAAAGGTCCAGACTCGTCACTAGATCAAGGTATGATCGGGATGATACGTCCTTCTGAGCTGGTATAGCCAGAAAGTCATCAAACAGTCCTTGAGGGGGAGATGGTGCATCATAAAAAAGGAGAGCAATGGCAGTGATCTGGGGCTACTGACATGTCAGATAGAGCGTTAAGTATATGCAGGTCTCAGCGCGTACAGTTTCCGTGGAATACCTCATTGTAAATGAGGCAGAGGCCTTGTGATCGTTCTTCTCTTGGTATTTCATTACGGCATCCTTGACAGCATCTAGTTGGCTGTGAGGGTAGATAAGATATCCGCCCTGATAAGTGACAAGTCAGCGGTAGCTGCGCCTTAACCAACCTTCTTGACTAACCCAGACACCACCTTGCGGAAATGACTTGACAATAAACTTGGTTACAATGCCCTAGCTCCTGGTGAGACATTCATACATGTAGACGTAGACTTGAACAACGCACAAAGTTATTGAGCCCCCCCTGTAATTGTGAATTGTCAGGGACATAGCTCTGCGACTGATGGATATCTACTTACCCTTAACGCGAACCATAGATCTGTGTCTTCCGAAGTCACGGATTTGATAGTCCCGTCCGGCAGGACGAGTTCATACCCGACCACATTGTCAATAGCGAGGCCATATTGGTCACTCTTCCAGCCATAACCTGCACGTCGTCTGCATTTCATAGCCGCTCAGGACATCCAACGATGACAAACGCTCACCTCCACCAAGCGTAAAACCCGCAATACCGATACCTGGTACACGACCCGCCATGACAGTGATTCCATGGGGTTCAAGTGTCTTATACACTTGATCCGAGGTCACGCCGGCCCCGAGCTCGACCGTCCCAGCAGCGGTGTTAACCTTGATCTCGTTGAAGCGCGTCATTGCAATTTGCACGCCCTTTGTCGAAGAAAATCCCTGATTCGTAGCATACCCTCCACCCTTGATCGCGAATGGCGTGCGGGTTGTTGCCAGAACACCCAACTAATGACGACATGACATCAGCGGAAGTGGAAAGAAGCACCAGGAGGGAATATCTTACGATCTTGCTCACGTCCTCCGGCGAGCCAGGTTCCACGGAGCATGTTGACACCTGAGAACTGGACGAAAAATAATGTGAGACATCGGAGACATATTGGGGAGGTTGGTGGTCTATCATCTCTTGGTCAACTCGGAGCTTCATGAATCATGAGAAGAATGAAAACTACAAACCAGGAAAGTAGACCTCAGAAGCGCTGGAAATAGCTGTCGCGATATTATTGCAGGCGTTGGCGGTGGCATCCCTCCTTAGTTGTCTATGATGCCCAGGGTATCCATACGTAATCACAATGAGAGACAAAACACAAAAGAGAGGCGATGCTGTGGGCATGAAAGGAGGCGACGTGGAGTTGGAGGGATCGAACGTTGTCCAGGATAGTTCCGCCAGTGCTCCTTAAATGGAGTCATAGGAGCGTAGATGAGACCATTTAAGGTATGGGGGGGGGGGGATGTTCTTGTGGAACTTGAACCGACATCGCAACGGGTGAACGATGTCAAAAACCCGCGGCCGAAAAAAACGTACGTTTTACTGGTCGTTGGGTGTCGAGCTACCCAATCTGGCTTTTCACGAGATCTGGTAGGTACTATATATCTCGCGGTGCAGTTCCGTCCTTGGATCGTCCGGTTCGTAATACTGGTCGCTGGAGAAATTGGAGAACTCCAGGCGTGGCAAGCGACTAAGCGCTAATGAAATTCGCATTCCATTCTTGGCAGCCAAATGACCCAATTGGGACGTCCCGTCACAACCGAAAAATTATCAATTATATCAAATTATCGAATGCGCAGTCGAAGAACTCAACGAGTGCTCCCCATCGTCATGACATCGAAATTGCGTCTGTGGCGGGTCATATGCCATATGCTGAGAGCTTATTTGCTCTCGGGAGATATTCGAAGGTATTACTGATATACGCATGGGGCACTTGATGGGGCAGAGTGCATCGGCGGGAGGATCTTTACCTTAGAAACGAGTGCACGTCCGCGTGGCGATTATAGTAGGCACACAGGCAGTGACAACCTCCGAGACTGCATCAGGAAAATGCAGGTTGGCTTTTCATGTCTTAACACGCCCTAGCAAACAGTTATGATGAGTCAAGACAAGAATCGTCTTAGCATTACACTGGATGTGGAAAATTAAAGTACCCTTGTTTGGGTCAAAATGATATAAAAATGTCAGGAAAGCCATCATAGGACCTTCTTAACACAGGTGGTCTTCTCACATCTTAACGATTTTTGTGAAGATGTGATGAGATGTGAGAGGCCAAATTGCGTTTTGCTGATGGCCGAGGGAATGAGCGGAGACTAACAAAAGAACGTTACAACACTGCTAAGAATATGTGAGCTGGCTCACCCTAGTTGTCAAGCCCGTGGTACTGAACACATATTCAAATTCAGTACTCATTCTCTAAAATCTAAAGATAAATGTGACGTAATATATGGACTGCATGATACACGGTCGCTATCATATCAAAGTTTGAACCCCCGGCAAGCCCCATCATATCTTCGGGGTCAATCTCAGCATTAATTTCACGAAGCTTTGGTACATTTCCTCCATACATGTACTCGAGCGGAGTGTCGAACAGCGCATAGTTCACATACACTGCCGCGTGCGACAAATTCTGCCCGTCCGCGAGCGCCGCACTGTGAACTGCGTCCGACTAGTTTCGCAGAGCATGGGCGAAGGTGTGGTCGAGGGAGACGTTCGACCACGAGTAGACGAGGACAGACGGGAAGAGTGCCTGAGAACGATCCGGTGGATAGGCGGTCCCCGACCCATGAGAGAAAATTTCGCTGTCGGGCGGTTCAAGGGTGACGGCGATGCTCAGGGTCTTGGCGAGTGGACTAAGGCACTCACCCCACAACTACAGGCATGCTCACCCCACGGAAAATAGTTCAAAGGCGTAGACTTACGTTGGTCTGGTTGACGAATGCGTCGATAACAGTGGCGGAGTATTGAGTGACTGGGATCCCACTAAAGTACGCGCTGGGTTAGCCCCGCGTTGCCGTACGAACATGTCACCAACAGGGTAGGAACATCGCTTGGAGGCTTGATGAAATTCAGACTCAACACCAGATCAGACAATGATCTGGATGACAGATCCTTCTGAGTAGTTGGAATAGCCAAGAAGTCGTCGAAAATCCCTTGAGCAGGAGTCGATGCATCGTAGAAAAGGACCGCTATAGGTGTAATCTGTTGTCATGTTAGCCCGAGTATTAAGAAATACAGGCCTCGACACTTACAGCCCCCGAGGAATAAATAAAAGAAAATGTGGCAGCAGCCTTGGCATCGTTCTTCTCTTGGTATCTTACTATGGCGTCTTTAAGTGCATTTAGTTGATCCGGAGGGTAGACAAGAGATCCGCCTTATAATGTGCGAATTAGTGATAGCTACGTCTTAACAATGTGGCTTGGCGAACCCAGACTTCTCCTTGCGGATATGACTTGAGAATAAACTTGGTTACAACTCCCTAAATATGGCTTAGACATTCACATAGGCAAGTAAAGAGTTGGACAACGCACAAAGTTGTTGAGTCCCCCCTGGGATTATGAAATGTCAGTAAGAATGTTCTGCGCAATGTTGAGATCGGCTTACTCTCAAAGCAAACCAGAGATCCGCATCGTCCGCTGTCACTGATATGATGGTCCCGTTTGGTAGGACGAGCTCAAACCCTACGATATTGTCGACTGTGAGGCCGTATTGTTTGCTCTTCCAGGAAAAACATGGACGCTTTCTGTGATTGATAGCCAGTCGGAACACAGGACGACGATAAACACTCACCTCCGCCAAGAGTAAGGCCTGCAACGCCTACTCCTGGTATACGTCCTCCTCCGACAGTGATTCCGTGTGACTCCAGAGCTGCATACACCGGGTCCCAAGTGAGGCCCGCCCCGACCTCGACCATCGCGGCAGTGGTGTCAACTTTGATGTCCTTGAAGCGTGTCATTGAGATTTGGATTCCCGGTGTTGAAGAGAACCCCGGATTGGAAGCATGTCCTCCACCCTTCACTGCGAAGGGCGTACGAGTAGCTCCCAAGATACGCAACTACGATGACGCAAGGTCAGCGAGAGGGGCAGGGAAGATGAGTCGTAACTTACGATGCTACTCACATCATCTGCTGAGCCAGGCTCCACAGAGCAAGCGGAAGGTTCAGAACTCGACACAGCCATGTGAGATGTCGGAAGTATATTGAGGAGCCGCTTGATCTCCCGTCAGCTCGGATAGCCACGATATGTGACGACATACAAGGAAAGAAAACCTCGGAGGCATTGGAGAGTGCTGTCTCTATTTTATTGCAAGTATTTTGAAATTGGGACGTTTCATAAAGTCCAAAGTATGCAACATCCCCATACACAACCGCTGTTAGTGACAGCGTGTAGAAGAGAGACGTGGCGTAATGCATGACAATGTCGATAGAGGATTAGGCCGATAGAAACCTTTTTGTTGTCGTTCTGGAAAAAAATTATGAAGGGCCAAAGCGATGAGCGAGGCTCGCGAGGCGATGTACAGAGGAAGATACTCAAGCTGGGTTGGGGGAAGTTGGATACCATTTATCATACGAGAATAACAAAAGAAAAATGGGGCAAACAACCAAGAGGCGAGGAACGTGGCGAACAGTCAGCAAAGGCTTGGAACTTGGAGCAAAAAGACCAGACGAAAGGAACGCAATGACGTCGTACGCGGTTCCACTTGGACCCTGACGCTCATTATGTGCGGGTGTGCCACATCACCGGGTCTGATTTAATGGAAATAAAAGGTAGTTTATGACTTCCGGTAACAGGGGAAAGAATGGATTCTGTCCTAAGGATAGCCAAAAAAAAAAAAAAAGGCGGTTACACGCGATACGACGGCAGGAAATGCAAAATCCATGCGGAGATGTAAGAAGCATACATGATCTTGCTTTGCGCTCTGCTACTCACCCCCAAGTGCCCAGTCCCGATGTATGGGTGGCCATGTTCGTCCTTCGTCTTGGACAATGGCTTGGTTAAAATGTCTGCTGTCATGTTGCCCGCTTGGTTGCCCGTGGGGCGGTATATGCTGTCGTCATGTACTTCGTTGTCACAAATGACACCACATACCAGTGTCGGCCGAGGTAAAATTTAGGGTTGATTAATAAAAAAAGGCATGCAGTGGTGTATGAGTACGTGGTGGACGAGGACTGTGAAGTAGATCATGCTGATGCCGTCCAACTCGGTCGGAAGGACCGGCCCGAGGCTTCCGCTGCGGGTATTCATCGCCATCAGTTTCATCATCTCACCATCACATGCATCACTCTATCACTACAGTAAGTACGTTACAGTGGGGCCAGGTAGCCTTGTGGCCCGTGACGATACGTCATACCTGCACACCATTGTGTGCATGAAAGCCGATATCACCCAGCAACTGGCCCACACGCGTAACATAAGCCTCCGGAGTCCGACAGATACGAACAAGTCTTGACTAACGAGAGTTCTATTTCATGTGCGGCATGGAAATAATTCAGACGTGACGCAGAAATAAACGTCTTGAACGGTACAAGAGAGTGCGGCTTCGTCAGATCTTGATTTTCACTGAATTCCACATGGAGACACTGCAGCACAGAAGTACCATGTGCCAGCCAGTGTTGCGGAGAAATGTCCGTGGATAATCCCAGAAACAATGTGCAAGAGACGTCCTGTGATATCGGATCGAGGGCACAGGCGACGCTTTCAGATGAAACTATCCTTAGCGCCAGCTCCAAATAGGACGTCGCAGACAAAGCTCCTAATACAGAATGGCCCGGGTGCGTGATGGCAGGCAGAACAAACTGGACCACGCATAAAACAAAGCGATTTCCCGAACTCGTAAAATGGAATATACTGTAGTGACTGGTACGTCGCGCGCCAAAGAGGGTCCTTTCTTACTACTTCCGGGTTTCTGAATATAACCAGCAACGACTGCCTATGGGAACCTGGGCTTTCTCGAAAGTCTTCCAATGTGTCCTACGGAGGGCCGAACACTGGCATGAGATGATCAAATTGATGAGAGACAGTGGGAAAGCGCCTACCTGAAGTTGGGACTTGTTCGATTTGCCAAGGGAACGCAGAAAGATGAACAACGCCGTAGACGTCTCGGCAGAGCGCGGCTAGTGCTGGTAGTCTTCTATCACAACATCCCTAGACGACAACACAGCACGTTCTGAGAAACGTCCTTGGAACCACGACACCATGGTAAAGGCATCATCTCCAAGCACAGCAAGGTGCACGTGGATCACCAAAGAGTATCAGACTGCTGGAATGGATCACGTACATAAGACGAACCGTCAGCGCATGGAAGGGATGCAAACATTAGTAAAAAGCAGTGTCGAGGCTCCGGAAGGAATGAGGCAGCGCGAATGAACCTTAGTCCCTAACCCCACCTAGATCTTGGATTAATTCAACTAAATAACATCCCGCAAACAGTGGTCCAGTCCGAGTAGCAACTTAGACTGCTATGAGACCCAACTGAGAGTAGCCCGAGCAAACAGTTGTACCAATGCAGGCTGCGAGCGCGTCAATTCTGCCTACTACCCTTCTGAAGATGGTACTCACGGAAACCAAAGGTCGATCAGGAAGCCTACTTCTTGCTTAGGTGTCGGTGTTCTGCCAGGCATTGTCCCGTGAGTGTCGACAAGGACAGTGACTGATAGGGCACTCGACGTGCCTCATGGTGGCTCTACTAAGGCTATTGGATGAGCCAGCCAAGTATCTGAGCTGTTAGATAGTCCAAGTCCAAATCTATGGTGGACTGGGACACAGCCGCGGTAGAACCAGGACACCAGGTCACACATTCATGATTGTCGTCATTGATTGGTCAGGCGGCCGGCGCCTCCGGGCCTGCCCCGGTCGCCGCCGAAAAATAGTATGTGGCTGTATATATGATATGATAATCACAAATGGGAAGTGAGGAGGAAGGCGTTCCCCCGTGCCTGGCTGTATGGACATACACGACGCCCAAACGCAGTATGGCAAACCCACACCCACGGTCCTTGACATGCTTGACAGTTTAAGACGACCTCCGCTCTTGGAGTCTTGGGCCGGTCATCGAAACAAGACCCCAGACCCGAGAGCAAATCAGGGACCGTCCAACAGACGGAGAGTCACCTCCAGCGCCTAGTCCAGTCCAGGCTCCGAAAGCCGAAATGGAGGTTCATTTAGCCATATTCGATAACAAGGAGAACGCCGCCGCCGCCGCGATGGCATAATCATCGGGCGCTTTTTGGAACGACGATGGCTTACTCAGCTCTCTTCCCTTCCCGAGGCAACCGCGTGTATGGGTTTGCTCCAACCCCTTGAGGCCCATATTTACTTTCTATCCTAGGAAGTGTAATGCCCGTCAGAAGTGACGTGAGGCTACTGGCTACTGACGCGAGTATTAATACTGCCAGTGGGAGACATGAACAGCTCGTCACTTTTCATCGTGCCACTATGGTACGGTGATGTTCTGTGACTATGGGCTATGAACAACAACAAGAATTCACTGGCATGGCACGATCCTGCGTAGGGGGCTACTGCGGTGCAGAGATGTTAAATGGAGGCGATGTCCGCCAGACGTCCCCCGAATGACGGTGTTATCTTGTCCTTGCCAAGGCATAAACAGATTGGAACCCTGAATTTGTTCTAATCTGGGAGATCGATTTGTTATTGGCTGAGTTTGGGTTCCTATGGGCGGCTGTGGACCAGAGTTCTTATTGCATGTGTATAACGGTTGGTGGGCATGTTTCCATGCTGAATGGAGAGCATGCAGATTAGAGGCGTGTTCCGTTCCTAGCTTGTAAAAGTATGGTATTATTGGGATGCCAAGCCACTTGGATATTTTTGTTTCTTGCCCAAAGTCCGAGTCGTCAGGCGTGTGCTTCGACATTGTATGTCAACGAACCCGAATCCAAAATGAACCCGTACCTCATGGTCCTTTGGAGGTTTCGAACCGCGGAGGAAAGGAACACATGTCACACTGATCACAGCCTGCGCGGCTTCCCTATGGCTCCCTAGGAGACCTTTTATTCGTCCACCCTTCATGGATGATGAGGCGGCAACACGAAGGTTGGTCGCATTATGGCATTACTGCAATTACTTTACCACATGATCGGACATGCAGCATGTCTGAGGCGAGATGAAAGACAGCTCGCAGCCGCACGCTCCCCTGTGCTGTGTATCCCCCTGCCCCTCACATTCAAGCCACGACTGACGTCCGTGATCTCAAGAGGTGGACGGGATGACGGTGATGATTTTGGTTACAGCATGGGCGCCTGAAGGTGGGTGGGTATCCATGTTATCTCCTTTTGCAATTTGCATCATTATCTCCCTCCGCGGTCAGCTCACCTAGATCCACTTGGTGACGTCTCTTCCCTACGGTCGTGAAGAGACTACGTCGAACGGTCCTCTCTTCATTCTACTATCATCGAACGGAGAAGTCTTCATGAGCGCTGAATTCTTCCTCAGCGGAACAGCGCCCAGGGATTCCAGTTTCAAGTCAACGCCGAGGAACGGGTCCTTCCCCGACATGAATTTCGAACGAACGCACGGTTGCATTGCGGACGAGGCCACCTTCGTTGGCTAAGCAGGTCTCACTCCTGGGCCGCAGTGCGTCTTGAGCCAACATTCACAAGGTGTGTGTTCTGGCGTCTGGCGGCCAGACTACGGCTGATGATGATCTCTTGGGAATAAGGTTCCCCATCGTGGTCGACCGGGGAACATTCAAGTCATGAGGTGGCCCATCAGCCAACGGCATGTCGCCGACTAACCATCTTTGTCACGAACTCCACGGACATGGGGCGACGCGCGGCAAGTAAATGTAGAATAAGACAAGGCACAGTGGCCTCGTTTCTGCCCAGGAACCTTGTGTGCCCCGTGTGGTGGAGGTGGTGGTGTTCTGGATAAATTAATGATGACCAACTACGGGATTATTGGGGCCACTGGTGGCCCGCGCTCGCCGATGCAGGCAGCCTGAACTCCAATCATTTGCATCTTGCCGTATGGACCAGAACACGACCAACATCTCTTCTCTCGAAGCACGCACAGGGGGAGATACCACCTGAGGTCGCCTGAAACCTGGTAACCATGGAGGAGGAACTCGACACCATGGGCAGACGGGAAGGTTTATAAGCTACCATTTATGGAAATCAATTCACGCCAGTGGCACAACGTCTCTCGTGATCGGTCCAAAAGGCAGTCTCGGCCCCCACAGCTGCCACGGCGAAAGCAGGACCTTTGGAACCACTACAGTCGAAACCTGCGTCCTTGGACTTCATGCGATGAATTCCCCCATTTTAGAAGGTGGCCACCAGGTTCGTGTGTGCAGGTCATGATGCTACAAATCGTATCTCTGATCAAGCTCCCTCCACCGAGATGGGTCCGTCCCTGCACAACGCACCGTCCCGCGCGCCTCGGGGACCAAGATACGTGCGTTGCCGTGATGACCAACGCTTCGGCGTGCATATGAACACATGTTCGTGACTACGAGCCTGATGGCCGCCTTGTTCCGTTCCTGCCTGGGGAACATCCTCGTTTTTTTGAACGCGGATACAATATTTGGAACGTGATTGTACACGATATGTAGCACAGGTTGCTAGGTTTACCGTGCCAGATGCGCATCTTTCGGTCTCGGTGTTTTCCTCGCTGCGATCGGGCCATGGCGTGCATCGGTGATCCAGAGTCCTGCACTGCGCTGGGTGACCTCAACATAGCAATACCCTTTTATTACACTTGTTGGAACAGTGGAGTTCATGTATAACCTTATGGGGATGACTTAGATTCTGCACCGCACGGCGTCGCCGTGGGAGGCGCCGGATGATAGGCTTTCCCAGTTGTTTTCCGTGAAACGGCTTTCCACATTGATGAAGATCCTGATGGGTGACGCTTGGTAGCCGCATGCTCTCGTACACAAAAACGGCTCCACAGAGGAAAGATCAGATATCAGAGATGATGTCCAGGTCGAAGCACTTTTTTTACTTCCTGTTATGCGGATGTACGCATGGGGGGTTGTTGGAACCTCGGGTTGTCCCCCAGGTTTTGTGAAAGAACCAGGTATCCACGGATCACATATCATGGCATGGCCGAAGAGACCATGGATATTTAGTAGAGAATACGGTTTTCGACACAGCCTCGACGCTAGGGTGGATGGCTGTGTTGGACGCACAGCTTATTATTATGTTGGAATTGCAACTTTGGTATTTAAGATGACGGCACCGAGGCACAGCCCAGTGCATACGATTGCACAGGAAAAGGAGCACAGGGTTGGTCGGGCAGTGTCAGAGCCACGTGCCGCGATGGTAAAGTGGGACACCGGGTACCTCTCATCGCCCTTTGAATTTGGATAGTGTCAAGGGTCCGACTATCGCATCCTTTCCCTTTTACCCCTCCCACCCGACATATTAACAGGCCTCCTCTTCCAATCTCTCTTCTTCACTAACCACACTGTCCTTTTGCACCGCCTCACCCGGGACAGCCTCTGCGTGATCCTTGGTTTCAACCCCTTTTCTTCCCGCCAATTTATATCGCCCTCCGTCCCTCCCCCAGAGCTATGGAACAGCATCATCAGGACCACCATCGTTTTCTATCGGATCTCCCCCCGACCGGTCTCCTCCCAGACAATCTCAATCTCTCTCCTAATCACACGGCCTTTGACTCATTCGACCTTCGCCCATCTAGCCCTCACTTCCCCGCCACTCCGTCGTATAACGGCTCTTATCATAACTCACCGTACTCTGCAGTATCAGAGCTGGATTTCGATTCGAAGGACGATAGTCTCGGCCTTCTCAACGACCCTCTTGTCATCCCACCGACGGAAGACTACGACCCTGCCAAATACGACGCACCCTCCGCTGGTCTCTTGATGTTCGACGACAGCTTCATGTCCGGTGTCAATAACCCGAATCGCGTCTCAGTCTCCATCACTCCTGCTGAAGATGCCAGTTCACCGGGATATTACGACCACCCTTCCCCTGCCTCAAGCAATGGGGGCGCCGAAAGCGGTGCTGAGAACGATCGCCGGAGCCCAGCGTCATCTGTATCGTCGCACCCGGGTGTCAGTGCCTCTCCTCAACTTGACTTCAACCAACTTAGTGTCGGATCCCCTTACCATCGTCCTGTTTCCATCCCCGGTGAAGGTGCTTCCCCCCAGATGAAGCCCCAATCGCCACCCGTGCTCGTCATACCTGGTTTGGACCAACCCGGTTACCAGCAAGAGCGGCCAGTGATCCATGCACCACAAGGCGACGGGGTTGGCCCCCATCTCCACATTGTTCCTGCGACGCCTGTAGGTGGGGGAGAGGCGGCACAAGCGGTAGGGTTCAGGAACAACATGTCTCAAGGTTCGTCTCCCCGGGGACCCCCGTCCCCTTTTTGTTCTCGAAGGGGTTTGTTATACTGACTCGTCGCACCGATCGCAGGATCAGCAACTCCATCAACTGTCCCATCGTCGAGTTGGGCCCATCATTCATCGGACCCATCGGCAAACTCCGCTCCATCACACCCCGCCACCGATTTCCGCCCCGGCGCCGGATCTGCCGGCGCCTCCGGCCTCCCATTTAACTTCCCTGCGCCCGCCCAGTCTAACCGCACTGCGACTGATCTCCCAACTGGCGTCCAAGACGATTTCCTTGTACCTCCCTCTCCTTCTCGTTCCCGCTCCAAGTCGGACACTTCTGTCCGCCCTTCTCTGTGGAATACCAATCAATTGTTCAGCCAACCGCCACCTACGACCACTCAACAACTGGACCAGGCGTCATCTAACTTTGGTAGTGGCCGGACTGCGATGAACGACGTCCTTCCTCCTCTCGACACCATTCCTCGCCCGTCGTCGTCCGCAAGCGCCCTTCAGACCTCTTTCAGTTCAGGGCCCCACCCTCAACCTTTCTCATTTCAAGATTCAAGTTCGCAAGGCAACTCTTCATCTTTTCTTTCTCCAGACTTCGCTGTCTCACTAAGACGTGCCCGCTCGGACGGTGGTAGTGCACCCCGACTTGCCCATAGACAATCGCGTTCTGAAGATCTTCGACCTGCGATGCTTGGCCCAATCCCCAATTTCCCCCCCAGCCGACATGTCGATTTCCTTGCGCAACAAAGAGGACCTCCGGGATCTCAATACTTACATCCCCCCGAAACCCAACCATTCGCACGAGGACACCATCGTCGTGCTTCCAGTGGTTCCCGTGAGCGTGGCATGGCTGGCCCGACTTGGGGTGCAGCGCGCTCGTCACCCTATCCGACCAGTCCCTCCGGAAGCCCAGCACGGCTTGCGGAACCTCTCCCGGACCCTGGCCTTGGGAGTGGCCAATTGCCACTTATCAATAACATGATGAGAGGTGATGCGAGTGCAGGCTACGGGAGCGGTTACTCCTCAGGCGGTTCTCGTGGGGAATCACCGGCCGTCGCGAGGCCAAATGTGACAACGACGGCAACAGCTGATGCTAGCATGAAACGGCGAATCAACGATGCGAAGTTCGTATGTCCAGTTCCGGGATGCGGTTCAACATTCACTCGTCATTTCAATCTTAAAGGTATGTCCATTCACCGATTCTCAGGACTCGTCGCTCATAATGCGAATCCTAGGGCATTTACGTTCGCACAACGATGAGAAACCTTTCCAATGCAAGTGGCCAGGGTGTGGCAAAGGCTTCGCACGACAGCATGATTGCAAGCGACATGAGCAACTACACTCGAATCATCGCCCATTCATATGCGATGGTTGCAGAAAGCCATTTGCACGGCTTGATGCCCTCAATCGTCATTGTGCGTTATGCCCCACTTATACGTATTACTAGCCCTAGTTCTCATTATACTTGACTTGTTCAGTGCGCTCTGAGGGTGGTTCCGGCTGTGCGAAGGCCCAAGAACTGAGCCCTGAGCAGCAAGCAGGATCACTCAAAGCTGAGCCGGATGCCGATTGGAGCTACGGCAACGGGCAGGTGTTAACGTAACTCTCCTTGTGCCCGCCTACACACCTCTCTATGCTGCTCTTCCGCATAACAGTACGGGCGCGATACACCAACCCCTTCTTCTCGTTCAACGTTCATCCCCGCAAACTACACGACGATGATTCCAATCCTTGTTAACATCTCCTCTACCCACCTTTTCCGTTACTCATCCGTAGTTTTGACTGCCTTGCCATTGCTTATCGTGTCCGGACACTGACTGTCCCACACCGTCTGTTCGGTTACCCTCTCGTTATTCTTGCATGTTGTGTTGATATCTTCTCTCTCCATCTGTCACATCTTACGGCCTGGACTTTTTGGTGTAGCGTATTATTAACGGTCCCTAGATTTGATGACGGAAGTTTGCTGTATTTATTGTATGTAGAACGAATTCGAAAAGCATTATATGGCCCTTTTCGGAGTATTGGACGCACTGTAGAGGAACACAATGCCTTGTAACGGTATCATGTATCGGGAATCTTCGGGACGCAGGGCCTGCAGATGTATTGGTCGGTCGCAATTCTGCTTACAGTCCTCTGTTGGACATATCTGATCACATTCGTGAAGTGATGCATAGCAGCTGAGCGCTGAGTGTCGCGTGCGTTGTACTAATTTGGAGTTTTATCCCGAAAGGGTCAAACAATCATATTCCAGATCGATCAGCAGATTTGCATGGTTCCCGTCCACGTGTGCTCTCACTACGTATGCTAATTCTCCTCCAAAGCGGCAGAGACCGCAGTAATTCTAGTTTGTGCTACCGTAATCATCATACGACCCCAGACCTTGAACCTTTTCTCCGTTCTGAACGAAAGGATGCGAGAGCTTCGCACAGTCGCATCCGAGCGGTGATATCACCATCACTTGCCCCTGCCGCTTGATGCAGAATCGAACAAGTCCCAATCGCGCCCGCCTTTCGTTTCTCCCGCTCCCGAAAAAATACAAAGGCCTGCCAGTGGAACACGCTGCATCCGCACTGCTTCGTGTTTTCATCTGTGCCATCAGCAACTCGCGCCGTGGAACGTGTCGTGATGACGATGGCTCTCATCACGGGCTCGTCCCACCGCGAGCTGGTCCTTCAGCCCTGATTTTTGAAGTGAATTTTATCTCTTACATATTTACGGTTTCAATTTCTTAAGGCGTACAAAACAACAAAAATTTTGTAACAATAAAGCGACGTATAACTAACTACGTGTCGCCTCATGTCGGAAGAATCTAACTGGCCGGGTGGCTCTCAGACCGTATTTGCAGTGCCGGAGTCCCCCAAAGTTGGCCGGAACAATTTGTAAAATGAAATTTCTTGTGGTGTGGTGGAGAGTGTGCGTGTCGAATCAATGATCCCAATGATTCTCCTGACGCATTGATCTCGATGCACAGGACGATGGCCCCTTTTTTCATGAGAAGTATTGTGGCCAAGTGCCGCCCCGATATCGTAATGATTCATCTTTTTTTGGAGGCGGCAGCCCCACCATGGCGCCGGCATGGAAACCTGGGGGGTGGAAGTGGTGAGTGGTGGAGACTTGCGGAAACAAAGCCGGACCGGCGTATCCGCTTCCGATCAGCATCACGGTCTATCTCGGTCCCGCGTTTCACGGGATGATGGCAATGATTAGACTAGACTGTATAATCTATAGTAATCTCCCTTTCCTTCGTTTTCTTGGGACTTATTTCTACGGATTTTTTTAGCGCGATTCCGATTCCTATTACATATCGTATTTCCACTTCTATTCTCCAAACGCCGAGTAATTGTCCTATGACGTCTGTCACCACCTACCTCATCTATCAGGTCTGTCCAACACACTCGCGCGACGGCTGTGCAGCCCATCGATGATCAGGATCCATCATGATGGCGCATTATATTTATCCTTTCTTGTCCTTTCCTGTCGGGACCTGCATCCCGGGCCGGTGCTCCTCTCGATCTAATTTCGAACTT